>Ga0247610_10008116_pt1 | contig 10715 bp, 2 predicted proteins | sample 174DNAGHGhighgp2_FD_193483 | JGI IMG/M metagenome (GOLD analysis project Ga0247610, IMG submission 193483) | Sheep rumen microbial communities from Palmerston North, Manawatu-Wanganui, New Zealand - 1742 DNA GHGhigh gp2 | ecosystem: Host-associated > Mammals > Digestive system > Stomach > Rumen ... | reverse complement strand
TGGCACTCATGTCGAGATAGCGGCTGGTGGAGCCGTATTTCGAGGTGTAGAGGTAGTTGCTGTTCGGCTGGTTGCCCACACGGCCCCAGCTGGGACGGATGGCAAACATCGATAGCCACTTGTTGGACCAGTCCATCCAAGGCTCATCGCTGATAATCCACTTCAACGACACTGAGGGGAAGTAGCCCCAGCGGTTGCCGGGACCAAACTTGGTGGTACCGTCGGCACGGATGGTGAAGTCGGCGATGTAACGCTCCTTGTAGGCATAGTGGGTGGAGAACGTGAAATAGAGCGAACGCCACTCGTTGAAATTGGAGCCCAGTTCTGTGATCAGGCCGCCTGCGTCGGGCTTCTCGATGCCGCCGGAGGGAAGGCCGCTACCGTTGGTCGTCTGGCTGTTGGAAGAGCCGGAGGTGAGTTCCATACGTCCCAATGCCATGAGGGAATGGTCCTTGTTCCTGAAGGCCGGGATGAAGGTGAGCGACTGTTTCGTGTTGAAAGCCACACTCTTGTAAGAATAAGCATAGCTGGTGTTCACGCCCTGGTCCCATGTCACGGTCTTCAGTTCCTGTGGGTAGAAGCGGTCTTGGTATTCGTTGTGGATGTTCATATATACCGAACCGCGCCAGTTGAGCTGTGTCTTGTCGTAGTTGGTGCCCAGGAGCTGGTAGTTGATGACCAATTCCGGGTTCATGTCATAGGTGGTTTGTGTGTTCTTTGCCAGATGGGCTGAGGCAACGGGGTTGACGAGTCCTTTCTGGTCGTTGTTGAACACATCGGAGGCACCACCTTGGTTTTGCGGCCTGTTGATCACCTGGTAGTATTTGTCGGTGTCCACGCCGGTGAAGGGGTCTTGCTCGTAGATGCTCAGGTTAGGCATCTTCCTCAGGGCGATGGAGAGCAGGTCGTCGCTGTTGCGGTTGTTCTTCGTGTAGGTAAGTGAGAAGTTGGTGCTGACGCGGATGCGGCGGCTCACGTTGTAGTCCAATGCCACGCGGGTGGTGAAGCGGTTGAGCTTCTGCATGATGATGGTACCGGTCTCGTGGTCGAAACCGCCGGAGATGCGGAATGAAGCCTTCTCGCCACCGCCGCTGACGGTGAGGTAGTGGTTCTGTCGCATACCCCATTGTGTCACTGCGTCGCGCCAGTCGGTGTTGTTGTTGTATTGCTCATATTCCGAGAACGTGGGGTCGTAGTTGATTTCCGGCACGTTGGCTGAGGTGTTGTCGTTCTGTGTGGGGTTGAACAACGATTCCTTCAGCAGCATGGTGTAGTCGTCGCCGGTGAGCAACTTGTAACCTTTCGGCTGGAAGGTGCCGGTGAGTTTCAATGAATAGGTGAGTTTCGGAGGGCCGGGGATACCGCGCTTCGTCGTCAACTCGATGACACCGTTGCCGCCTTGTGAACCGTAGAGCGCGGTGGCAGCGGCGTCTTTCAGCACGTTGATGCTGGCGATGTCCTCAGGGTTGATGTTGAGCAGTTCGGCAAACTTCTCGTTGTTGGCAGAGGCCATGTCGAAGTTGTCGAGGTTGACGTCGCGGGGGTTTCCGTCCACCACGATGAGCGGGTTGGAATTGGTCAGCGTGGAAAGTGATGAGGCACCACGAAGACGCATGGTAGACCCTGCACCGAGGTCGCCGGAGTTGCCCACGAGGTCAAGACCAGCGATACGGCCTTGGAGGACTTCGTCGACGGAGGTGATGCCGAGACCTTCGAATTCTTGCATGTCAAGGCTCTGGGTGGCATAGGAAAGCTCGCGCTCGGGGATGGGCAGTGAGTTGCCTTTGGCGCGACGCTTCGACACCACGGTCACTTCCTGAAGTTCGGTGGCCGACTCCATCGTGATTTCGTAGGTGGTCTTGTTGATGGGAAGGGTGATGGTCTTCATTCCCACGTAGGAGAAACGAATCTTGTCCTTGGGGTTCTGGATCTTCATCGTGAAGTTACCGTTCAGGTCGGTGACGGCACTCTCGATGATACGTCCGTTACCGTCGACCTCACAGACAGTGGCACCGATAAGAGGTTCTATGTCATCGCTCACTGTTCCGTGGACGGAGGTGATGGCTTGCGCACTGGCGCCCAGCGCCATGGCCTGCATCATCAGTGTCAATATGATGGTTCTTAGATTTCTCATTCCTTGTTTCCTCCTTGTCATTTGATCTTGTTAAGTTGCTCTCTCCATGGAATCATCTTCTGGGCCATCAGCGGTCCGTCGATCTGATGCACCACGGCGTCGGAAGCCATGTAAATGGTGGCGGTGTTGGGTGGGGTCAGGTTGCCATTCCTGAACCAATAGTCTCGGCATATTTGGTTGTAGAGACCCTGGCTCTTGGTGACGTGGCGCACATTACCCATCACATCGGTGACGGTGAGCTGGCCGCCGGAATTGTCGGACTGCAAGGGGAAGAATCGCCCGGTTTCCGGATTGCGGAGCATGCTCTCGAAGATGTTGACATAACTGCCGTTCTCCGGTGCCATGTTGATGGCTACGGAGTGGTCTTGCACATGGTAGCGTACGAAGTCGACAATGATTTTCTTCAGCACTTTCTGGGCGCTGTCTGCCAGGGCCTCGGTGCCCCATACGCGCTCGTCCTGAGCCTCATAGTCTTCCCAAGTGGGAAGGTAGCCGTCGTCGATGAGCTTCTGGATGGACTCGTTTGTCGGCACGTATACGGTGTAGTTGTAGTTGTCGAACAGGGAGAAGTTCTTGCTGCCCTGGTCGGTGAGGCCGGCATAATACCTTGTGGATGAACTGTTGCTGCCGAGGACGGTGCGCATCAGTTCGCTGCCGTCGTGGTCGATCAATTCCAGGAATTTCGAGAATTGCTCGTTTCCGCTCAGTGTCAGGTAGAAGGATTTCTGTGCGCCAAGAGGCATTCGTTCGTTCAACTGGTAGGATTTACCATTCACCTTGGTGTAGATTTCGTCGGGGTTGACGGAGAGCACCTTGTTGTGGTCGGTGTCCCATGCTCCAGCGAAAGCGAGACGTCCTTCGCTGTCCCTTGTCACTCGGAGGAGTGTGCCGCCTTTCGACTTGTAATACTCATGGCCGTCCTCGACATCGCCCACGATGATGAGTTGGTCCATCAATCTCTTCAGACGGTCTCTGATCACGTCGCTGCCTACTGTGGCTTGGGTGCGCAGGCCTAATTCGATATTGCCATCGGGGTCAACCGTACAATTGTAGCGGCGGGCTTGCACGCGGTCGCTGGTACCCTTTGAAGGGTCGTAATAGAATTCAAGCACCGATGGGGCTTCCATGCCGGAGGTGTTGTCCACCTTGCCGTAGAATGCGGGGTCGATATACCACATCATGGCTTCGTTGGTCGGAAGCAGGAGGCTGTATCTTGAGTCCATGGAGAGCAGGTAGGGAAGGAAGTTCAATTCGTCGATGGCCCAGTAGATGACGTTCATCGTGGAGGCGTGGGCCAGTGCCGGGTAGGCCACGGAGGCGTATTCGGCGGGTGTGAACACCTTGTTGGTCAAATAGACCACGCCGTTGCATCCCATGAAGCAGGAGTCCACGTCTTCCTTCTTGATGCCCAACTCTTCCTTGGCATCGTTCAGCACCTGGTGGAACTTCGACGGGATGGCGTTGGTGAAGGTGGGGAGCATGTTCACGTTGAGCAGCTTGGCCAGGGTGGCGTCGGGGATGTTGTCCCAGTCGCCATACTCGTCCTGGAGGTCTCTGCCCTCGTTGTTCCACCATTTCAGCAATGCCTCGTTCGTCGGCACGATCATGGCGCCAGCGTCGTAGTGCAGGTCATAGTCCATGGTGTTGGAGTACATATAGTGGTTCCATCCCGGGTCGAAGGACAACAGAGCCGTGGCGGCGTAGTTGTCGGGGGTGGTGGTGAGGGCTTCGCCGTTGTTGTAGCTCGACCGCTTGCTGAAGTAGCGGAGCACGTAGACTGAGTCCTGGTTGTTGAAGAGACGGTTGTACTCGCGTGTGATGTTCTGGTCGAAATACGGTGCTGAGAACCTGTCGAGGAGATGCGACCACAGCGACATGTTTGGGTGCTGGCGGAGGATTTCAGCCATGTTGGGGGATGGCTCTATCACGCCGTCCACCTTGTGGATGTAACCGTTCTTGCAGGTGATGTCGCGCTCGCTGATGCGAAGTCCGTTGACCCATGCCTCGTTGATGGAGGTGGCCTGGTGGTTGGTCAGGATGCTCAAGTCCTCGTTGGTGATGTTGTAGTATTGCATGAATGCCGGTAGGAAATGAATCATCGGCGAGGCGTTGGCGTCCTTCATGATGGGGATGCTCTTGTCGTTGTCGATGAATTTCTCCCAAGATATGGTCCTGGGCATTTCTTCCGGGCGCATCACATAGACGGAGTCGTAGATGGTCGAAGCGGTCTCGCGGCGCATGCACAAGCCTTCAAGAGGTGGCTCGCCGCTGACGTTCGATAGCAACTCTATCAAGTAAGCGTTGTTGATCATGGAGCTGTTGAGCAGCATCTTCTTCTGAGCCGTCGACAATTGGTTGTAGCTCCTCACTCCCCAGGAGTTGGTGGCGAACCATTTGTCGAATGCGGCATCGTTCGCGGCAAACAGGGTCTTCGAACCCGTGTGCCTCAGCACTTCCGTCTGGTTCAGGTCGTCTATCAGGCGGATGAGCGTGTTGTACTCGCCCTCATTCTGCAGCTGCTCGTAGATGGAGTTGCCCAACCATGACGGTTGGCCGGTGAGCAGGTACTCGTCCTCGCAGGACTGCAGTGACCAGACTCCCATCAGCAGACCACAGCCTATGAGCGCATGGCGTGCCATCCGCTTGAACGACATGTGTCCTAACTTTTTCTGTTTCATAGTCGTTAGTTGTTGATATTAAGTTTTTTTATGAATTAGAATTATCTTGTATAGTCTTTACTCTTTTCCGTCACAGGCTTTTATCCCATAGGGGCTGTATATATATAATAGGTGTATTTCCAAGATGTCCTTTTCAGATGGACATCATCATCCGTGAATGATGCTGTCTGTCCGGTGTTTTCTTATAGGTTGGAATGTGGATGATGGGAGCATCTTGATGTGTGCACCATGGTTTGTTATGCAGTTCTTTGCTTTTTGATGTTTTTCGCCCTTTTTGAAACAAACGAAGAAACCGGTAGGCAGGCGTGGGCCTGCCACCAGTTTCTTTGTCCTATGTGTCACGTTGGGATTGACTTCATCAGATATTCAATCTTTCAGTGAATGATGTTTTCGTGATTACTTGACACTCACCTTCATCACGCGCACGGTTCCGTCGTTCATGGTCTCACGGACGATGTTCACGCCCTTCTGGAGGCCGTTGGTGCGTGTGCCGTTCACGGTGAAGAACTCTCTGCTCACCACTGAGCCGCTGTTCAGCTGCTCGATGCTGAGAGGATTGTCGCTTGGCTGCAGGTTGCTGTTCTTGCCATAGTAGAAGAGCTGCCAGTTGGTCCAGAGCGTCCAGTCGCTGTTGATGAGGACGTCCTTCTTCAGACCAATCACGAGCTTGCCGTCCTCGCCCACCTTCGTCACGACGTTGTTGCCGGAGTAGAGCAGTTCGGTACCTTCAGAGTTGTAGGTGCAGAATGCGTCACCGCCAGTAGTCATTGAGTTGGGCACTGCCAGCATGGCTTCTTCATTGCAATAGATCCAACCGTCGGAGAGGCCTTCCATCACCTGGGCTTCAGTGCAGAGGCGCTTCAGTGCTACGCTCACGGTGTCCTCGCCAGCAGCGGCATAGAGGAATGCGTTGTTGTTGGCTGCGGGATTCTCAACCCAGGAGTTGTAGTCGACGTCAGCCAAGCCGGCACGATAGAAGCCTTGTACCACGACACGGTAGGTTCCCTCGGGCAGGCCGGAGAGCACCTGGAAGTAGTCGAAGTTGGTGTTGAACTTCTCAGCATCGCAAGAGGTGGCGTTCACGGCTGCTCCACCTGTCCAGCCCTGGTCGTTGCCAGCGGCGTAAGCCGGGTTGATGATGATGGTGCTGCACTCGATGGGGCTGGCATCGCTGGCGTTGGCCATGTCTTGCGGGATGCCCAGGCGGTGCATCATGGTGTTGATTTGCTCGAGGAGACCTTCCACATCGCTGTTGGAGAAGGTGTGGTTCTCCAAGCCGTCGTTGATGGAGGTGATGAGGGCCTCAGCTTCGCGGATGATGTCGGCGGAGCATACTGCGCCACCAAGTGCGGAGGCCAGTTCCTCGTTGGCTTCAACCAACTTGGCGAAGAGGGCCTTTGATTCGTTCACTGCTTCTTGGATGTCGAAGAGTCTTGTCAGTGCGGCGAACATGGCTTCTCCGTCGTCGCCGTTGACCACTGCCTTGGCAGCGTCGATGGCGGCTTGCAGGTCGCCTACGACGTCCTTGCCGATGGCGCCGTTGAGGGCGTTCTCAGCATCGATGATGGCTTGCTCGAGCACGGGCTTCACCACGTCGGCCTTGAAGCCGCACCAGGTGATCTCGAAGTTATCCCAGATAGACCAGCTGTCGCCCAACTGGTTGGAGGAACCCTTCACACCAATGCGCATCACGTCGCCGTCATTGGCCACGAGGCCATAAGCAGACTGGGTGTACATTCCGGCACCGAAGGCAACGGAAGCACTCTGCATGCCGTTGGGGAAGTAAACAGTCGTTCCGTCGGGGAGTTGCTCGGAGGTGGCGTCGTTGGCGCTGCTGTAGAATTCAGCATCGTAAATCTGCATCGGGTCGCCATAGACGTTGGTGAACGGAGTGGTGTTGGCGTTCATATAGACGAACACCGGGCAGGTCTCCTTAGTGGTGTATTGCTCGCCGTTCAGGTAAGCCTGGAAGGCGGTGCGGCCGTAGCGGTAGAAACCTTGCACGGAGATGCGATACACACCCTTGGGTGCGTTCTGCACGTTCTGGTAGATGTCGAAGTTGGCGTTGTTCCAAGCCTCGTAGCATGGGTTGTCGGGCAAGCCGCCGGCGTTCACGTTGCCACCAGGAGCAGCCTCGCGGGTCCAACCTTCACCATACTGGGTGAAGTTCGGGTTCACCATCAAGTTGGTCATGACAACCTCGGTTCCGATCGGGTGACGATAGACCTCATCGATCATGGCTCTCACCTTTGCAATCTCAGCCTCCAACTCTTCGTTGGTGGCGGTGCGGGCTTCCAGAAGGTCCTCGCAGTCGAAGTCGGCCCATTCGCCGCAGTCGGTGCGATAGAACTCAATGTAGTCCTCGCTGGCAGCAGCCTTGTAGGCTTCCTCGCGCAGTGAGATGATTTGCTTCCACAGGGCGATGTTGGTCTCCAGGTCTTTGGAGGCTTTCTGCACGGCAGCGATGGCAGCCATGATCTCTTCCTTCGTGTTGGCACTCTGGATGGCAGCAGCAGCCTCATTGTAAGCGTCGAGGTAGGAGTAGGTGTAGATGTCCTCGAGGTTGCTGTAGTCGGCAATCTCGATGTTGTCGAGAATCAGCTTGTAAGCATCGCCGCTGTCACCGAAGTAGGTGAGGGAGAAGTCGTCGAAGATGCTCCAGTCTTCACCGATGGTGATGTCCTTGCGGGCGCCAATCTTCATGTAACCGTTGCTCACGGCGATGAACACCTCGTTGTCGTTGCAGTAGCCTGCCTTGAAGAATTCGTCGGCGGCAACCATGTTGTTAGGAACCCAGAAGGTCTCGCCGGTCTCAGCATCGGTGGCGGAACTCCAGGCGCCGGAGGACATCTGGGCGGTCAGGCCTGCCGAGAAGGGTGAGAGGACGTCGGTGGTGATGCTGTCGGTTCCATTGGTGGCATACAGCTTGGCATATTTCGACTCCTTGTTGCCAGCCTTGTAGTTCTGGTAGGCGGAGTTGGTATTGCCGGCGCGGTAGAATGCGTTGGCTTTGAGCTTGTAAACACCTTCGAGAAGACCTTCAAACTCTTGGTAAGTGTCGTAGTTCTTATTGTAATGCTCAGCATTCTCTTGTCCGTTGTAAGCGCCCCAGGCGGTGCCTTTCCATCCGGTGGAGATGTCATTGCCGTCGAAGCTGGGGTTCTTGATGAACAGCTTCGTCACGTCGACAGGATTGTTGACAGTGGCGTTGGCATAGTTCTCCAAGATGAGTTCAGCCTCACGATTCTGGATGGCTTCCTTCACAGCTGCGATGGCGGCGTTGATTTCTGCAAGAGTGCTGTTCGTGTTGTTGTAAACAGCAATCTGGTCGGCCACGCTGGCACCGATTTCCTCTGCCTTGTTGAGCAGGTCCTTCAGTTGCATGACAGCGTCGTACAGGTTGCAGTAATTGATGTATTCTTCAGTGAAGAAACTCTCGCCGTAGGCTTCCGGCACCAACTTCCAGTTGATGAAAGCACCACCTTCAGCGGTATTGTTGGCTGTCAGGACGGTAGTGGTGGGGTCGTTTGTGCGGTTGAGTCCCAGATACAACAAGTTGTTGTTCACATCGGGGTTGAGGGCTGAGGGGGAGAAACGGTAGGTTTGTGCGCCTACGTCGGTGATTTCCCACAGGTGGTTGGCCTGGCCGTTGTAGTCCACAAACATGTTCTCAGCGTTGTCGAAGAACACCCAGAGCCATGCGCTCTTGCTCTCGCAGTAGTCGGTCAGGTGATAGACACCCTCGGCGCCTTCCACCGACTCGATTTTCACTTTCAAGCCTTTGTGTCCCACACTGGCTTGCGTGCCCCAGGCGTTGCCTTGGGTGAAGAACATGTTGCTGCCGACGTTGTAGAAATAGTAGGTTTCCCCGTCGACCATGCTCGCGTACTCTGCTGGCGCTGCTGGGGGAGCCCAGACGTTGTCGTCAACAGCTTTCGCTGCACTGCTTCCCAAAAGAAGCACTGCACCTAAAAGGAGTAGTTTTGCAAATCTCATAAAGGTTAAATTTAATAAAGTTAATAAATATCCTGCAACTGAGTTGACAGGTGCACGAAAAAATAGGTTTTTTAATCTTTTGGGTTATCACCGCCCATACATTCACATGCGTGTGGTGACTTGGTAATGTAATAAATTGGTATTTAGAGCTTTCTGATGGTTGTGACAAGAAGGCTGACGGGATGGTAGCTGATGCTTGCCCCACATCTTGCGCCTATTGCTTGAACACAATATGCCCATCTTCTCACTTTTAGTTGCAAAGATAATAAAAAAAATGATACGATAACTTAATTTTCCTTATTTTTTTTTCAATTTGGTGTATTTTTTACATTTAATGCCCCTGCCCACCCATTTTTCTAAGGGATAGGACAAAAATCATGGGTTTTTCAAGGGGGGGTAGTGTTACTAGTCTTCCTAGTTTTCCTAGTCTTCCTAGAAATCCTAGAATCTCTAGTATCTCTAGTATTTCTAGAATCTCTAGAAACTTTAGAATCTCTAGTATCTCTAGAAACCCTAGAATCTCTAGTATCTCAATCCGCTAGAGCCTCAATAGGTGGCCAAGAAAAAGACCCGTCCTTGCGGACGGGTCTTATGGCGTTTATGGCAGTTTGCCTGAAAAATATAAATCGTCCTTGAAAAAATGAAAAGTAAAATTTTCAATTGTAAATTATCAATTGTCAATCGTTTTTGTCTTTTTGCTTACGACGATGCCCTTGTGGTGTTTGCTCACGCGTATGCCGTCCACGCCGTAGAGAGGTGCTCCTTCCGGGGTGGGGGTCGTTTCAGGAGCCTTGATGCCAGTGGCGGCATTCATGGCCTCTTTCACTTCTTCTTCATTGAGGGCGTAGTTGTAGATGCGCACGTCATCGACATAGGCTTTCAGCATGGATGTGCTCCCTTGCTGTGTGCGTCCTATGTAGTTGATGGTGGTGTGTAGGTCGGCAGGTGTCACGGTGAGGCTGGTTGAGGTGGCCACGGGTTCTCCGTCCACATATATGGTGGTGGCGCCTTTGCTGATGGTGACGGCGACGTGCTTCCATCGTGTGGAAGGCAGTTTGGTGGTGCTTTCCACCACTTGCTCGCCATTGCCGTCGTTGATGACGAATGCCACGCCATTGCCATTGGAAGGTGTGAGGTAGGCATATTGTCCAGGACCGTTGCCGAAGTCGAACAATCGTTGTTTGGGTGTGCTGGTGCTGCGCCAGTTCACCCATGCAGCGAAGGTCATCTCCTCGCTGGATGCTATTTCGTAGGGCAGTTGCACAAACTGCGACGTGCCGTTGAGGTTGAGCGACTTGGTGCCTTCCACCTTGGTGACGATGAAGGAAGGTGTGCCATAGGTGGCGCCGTCCATCTGGTTGGGCGTGGCATCTGCCAGGTTGTCGTCGAAGGTGTAGTGGGCAATCATCGTGCGTTCACCGTTTGTTGTCGCCTCCACGCTCTCGCATGCGGACGATTGGTTCTCGCTCTTGTCGATGGCTTTTATACGGTATTCATAAGCGATGCCTTGTAGGCAATTGTTGTCAATAAATTTCGTAGTTTTCAACTTCCTGGCAATGGTGTGCCATTTGTTCGTGTTTTTCTCAGCCCTCAGCACCATGTATCCATCGATGTCGGTCTCCGTGTTGGCTTCCCATTCCAACAGGATGCTGGCGGATTGTGGGGTGGTGGTCAGGCCGGTGGGTGTTGCCGGCGCCACGGTCTCGCAGGCGGCGTCGATGGGTAGGAAGCGCCACAGTTGGCGCGTGGGGTCGTCGAGCAGGTTCTGTTGGTTGATGTTCATGCCCTGTACACGGTTGGTCGAGGTGAGCGTCAGGTAGAGTGCGCTCTCGCGGTTGCGGATGAAGAACCATCCGTCGCCGGCGTGTTCCAGGTACCATTGTTGGTTGGTCGACGGAGTGCCGGTG
>Ga0247610_10008110_pt1 | contig 10722 bp, 8 predicted proteins | sample 174DNAGHGhighgp2_FD_193483 | JGI IMG/M metagenome (GOLD analysis project Ga0247610, IMG submission 193483) | Sheep rumen microbial communities from Palmerston North, Manawatu-Wanganui, New Zealand - 1742 DNA GHGhigh gp2 | ecosystem: Host-associated > Mammals > Digestive system > Stomach > Rumen ... | reverse complement strand
GGTTTTCGTCTTCGACGAGCCGACGATCGGACTTCATCCGCTCGACGTGCGCACGCTGATGGACGTGTTTCGGCATTTGATCGGCAACGGCGCCACCGTGATCGTGATCGAACACGACCTCGACGTCATTCGTTCGGCGGATTGGATCGTCGACATGGGCCCCGGCGGCGGCAAAGACGGCGGCCGCATCGTCGCCGTCGGCACGCCAGCCGAAATCAAGGCCTGCGCCCAGAGTATGACAGGGAGGTATTTATGAAACGGACCCGACTGGTCTGGATTGTTGACTGTCTATGTGCCGCATTGCTGATTAGCATGACGGTCTGGGTGGCGTGTCGCTATGCCGCATTGCCCGATAGAATTCCGGTTCACTATGGCGCGGACGGCGTCATTGATGGATATGGCGACAAGAGTATGATTTGGGTGTTGCTGTCTATTGCGTGGTTCATCGTTGGTTTGTTGTCGGTTACGGAACTGTTTCCAAAATACTGGAACATCCCTTTCAAGGTTACGAAGGAGAATCAGGCGCGGGTACTGACAATTGCATGGCACATGCTCAGCGCCACCAAGTTGATTGTCACGGGAGTCTTTGCCTATCTGACAATCAAGGTTACGCAGGGTGGAAATCTGTCTGCGTATTTTGCGCCAATATTTATTAGCGCAATTTCTTTGAATTCGTTGTATTGGGTTGTCAGACTGTTCTTGAACCGAAAGTGAAGATTCGTTTAGATGATGTTTAGCTGCAAAGAACGCAAAGGAGCATGGCATGGTATGCTCATAAACTTTGGCCCGGAGAAGTTTCAGTGCAAGAAAGTTGCGAAACGGCTTTAATCCTTTGCGATCTTTGCGGCTAAAAGAATCATAAAACCATGAAAAAGAAAATCCGCTGTCCGTATTTTGAGCTGAACGATCTTGAGCGCGCGTACCACGACAAGGAGTGGGGGACGCCGGGTCTTTCCGGCGGCGAGGCGCAGCGGCTCAAGCTCGCCAGCGAGATGGGACGCGGACAGGGAGATACGGTTTTCGTCTTCGACGAGCCGACGATCGGACTTCATCCGCTCGACGTGCGCACGCTGATGGACGTGTTTCGGCATTTGATCGGCAACGGCGCCACCGTAATCGTGATCGAACACGACCTCGATGTCATCCGCTCGGCAGACTGGATCGTGGACATGGGCCCCGGCGGCGGCAAGGCCGGCGGACGCATCGTCGCCACCGGCACCCCATCCGAAATCAAATCCTACCCCCAAAGCGTGACAGGTCGCTACATCTGACCAAAATAGACACGATTCGATTTTAGTAACAACCAAAATAGACTAGGCTCGATTTTGGTAATTGCGTATGAAGGCCAGATTTGCTACACTACTGCCCATGGAACGCATATACAGCAAATTAATCGCCGATCATTTTGCCAACAATAGGCAAATGGTGTTCTTGTCCGGACCTAGGCAGGTGGGCAAAACGACGCTTGCGCATGACGCACTGCCAGACGCCGCATACTTCAATTACGACAGGACGCAAGACGCACTCGCCATTTCCTCGGGTGCCGAACGGATTGCCGCAATTGCCGATTTGCCAAATCCTGTAAAGGCTTCGCACGGCATTTTGTTTGACGAGCTGCACAAGTTCCCAAAGTGGAAGAAGTTCCTCAAAGGCTTCTTTGACGCATACGCCGACAATCGAAAGCTGAAAGTGGTCGTGACGGGAAGCGCGCGGATGGATGTTTACAAACGCGGAGGCGACAGCATGATGGGGCGCTATTTCGCGTACCGCGTCCATCCGTTCACCATTGGTGAACTAGGTGGTACGGATATCGATCTGAACGAGCAGTTTCGAGCACCGCAGGCCGTTTCGCTCGACGACTTGCGTCGGCTTATGAAGTTCAGCGGCTACCCGGAACCGCTTATCAGGGGAAGCGAGAGATTCTACAACCAGTGGAAACGTTCGCGGCTTGAAAAGCTTTTTGACGAGGATGTTCGCGATCTGAGCCGTGTGCAGGATCTGCGAGGATTGCGCGCTTCGTCCGAACTCCTCGCATCGCGGGTCGGCGGCGGCATCAACTACGCTTCCCTTGCTTTGGATCTTGCGGTTACCCCCGACACCGCAAAGGCGTGGATCGGCGTACTGGAATCGGTTTACTACTGCTATGCCGTGACGCCTTGGTTTGCCAATGTCGCCAACTCAATCCGAAAGCAGCCTAAGATATATCTTTGGGACTGGAGCCTTGTTTCGAATGTTGGTGCGCGCAACGAAAACTTCATCGCCTCGCACCTGCTTAAGGCTGTACACTGGTGGACGGACTCGGGATTGGGCGATTTCTCGCTTCACTATCTTCGCACGAAGCAGCAAAAGGAGGTTGACTTCCTGATCGCAAAGGACAAAAACCATTTATGCTCATCGAGTGCAAGACTTCGTCGGAAGAACCCTTGAGTCCAGCCTTGGTCGGATTTCAGAAGACCCTTTCAGTGCCGTATGCGTTCCAGATCGCGATAGAAGCTCCGCCAAGCGATTTCGTCCCGATGCAGTTTGAGGGGCAGGCGGTTAAACTGTCGGCATTGGATCTTCTCAAGGTTTTAGTGTGAACATATCGCTTGACGTAGAGCGGGGCGGGTAAATGATGTCATATTGCATGTCATGAAACGAGGTGCCTATTTGGACAATGGATAAAAGAACGTAAAGTGAAAAGACAAGTTAACTTGACATCAAAGAAATGAACAAGAATTCCTCCAATGATGAGAAGGTGGCCTTCTTTCGTTCGCTGTTCAGCGGGCGTGGCGACGTGTTCGCCAAGCGCTATGATAACGCCAAAACAGGTAAGAAGGGATATTCTCCCTATTGCGAAAACCTGTGGGTACGTGGGTTGTGCGGCTTGATGCGCGGCGTGAAATGTTCTGACTGCCCCAATCGAAAGTTAAAGCCCGTTTCGGATGAGGTAATCAGATGGCATCTGCGAGGAAGGGATGGTGGACAGAAACCATTTGAGATGGGCGCATATCCGATGGCAAAAGACGAAACGGTCTCTTTTGCTGTTATTGACTTTGACGAGTCGTCTTGGCGCAGAGACGTCTTGTGCGTAGTGCGGAAAATCCGCGAACTGGCTCTGCCGATTGTATTGGAGCGATCAAGGTCTGGGAAAGGCGCGCACATCTGGTTCTTTTTCGAGGAACGCATCAGTGCGCGGATGGTGCGCGCAGCATTGTTCTACATCATTACTCTGACGTTGGAGGCACATCCGGAAATCAGCCTTGACTCATACGACCGCATCATACCAAATCAGGCGACACTCCCCAAAGGCGGTTTTGGTAACCTTATCGCACTCCCCCTTCAGTTTGAGGCGCGAAAACTTGGGAACAGCTGTTTCGTAAATGATGACTGGGTGCCCTATGACGATCAATGGGCATTCCTATCATCGGTGCATAGATTGGCCAAGTCGGAAATCGCAACGCTGGTAGCGCGCGCAAAGACCGAAAACCGATCATTTGTAGAAATAGGGAATGCGGCACGTGACGAAGAAAAGCCATGGACGTTCTTTCTTCCTTTGTGGTCCACTTTTACACCTGAAGATTGTCCAACTCAGATTTCCGAGAAACCGATTGAGGTGGTACTTGCCAACCGTGTTTATGTTTCACAGGAAGGTTTGTCAGATGTGTTGCGGAGCCGTTTAATCAGGAGTGCGTCGTTTACCAATCCCGAATTCTACGAAGCAGAGCGCATGCGGTTTTCCGTGTACGGCAAGCCGCGCATCATATCCCGCGCACTGAATGGCGGCAAATATCTTGAAATGCCGAGAGGATGTCTTGATTCAGTGGTCCAGATACTGAAAGACGGCGGACTGAAGGCGCACATTGACGACAAGCGCTATGGTGGGGTCCCGTTGCAAGTAGAGTTCCACGGTGAACTAAGACCGGAGCAGAAAGCTGCCGTTACAGATATCATGAAGCATGATACGGGCATACTTGCCGCTGGTACGGCGTTTGGCAAGACGGTTGTCGCAATCGCTGTAATTGCGCAGCGAAAGGCCAACACGCTCATTCTCGTGAATCGCCGCCAACTTCAGGCACAGTGGATTGCAAGAATCGCGTCATTTTTCAACATCCCCGAAAAAGACATTGGCAAGATTGGCGGAGGTTCCGGTCGGTGGACGGGGAGGATAGACGTCGCGTTGATGCAAAGCCTTTGCCGCAAGGGCGTTGTCGATCCGCGTGTAAAAGAGTATGGGCAGATTATCGTTGATGAATGCCATTCCGTGGCGGCAGAATCGTTTGAGGCCATAGTAGATGCCGCCCCGTGTCGATATGTTTTGGGGTTGTCTGCGACCGTGATGCGCAAGGACGGACACGATCCACTCATCATGATGCAACTTGGGCCGATCCGGCACCGGGTTGATGCAAAACAACTCAGCAGCCGCGAGCCCTTTGCGCATGTCGTTCATGTCAGACAGACAAGTTTTCGCATGAAGATCGAACTCCCTGAAAATGACGGACATTTTGACTACGATGGGATGCTGAAAGAGATGATCGCAGACGCCCCTCGTAACCGCCTTATTGCCGATGATGTTGTCGCTGCGGTGAAAGAGGGACGTTCGCCTGTTATCCTCAGCGAGCGCCGAGAACATGTCGCCGTATTCGAGGCACTTCTGGAAGGACGCGTGAAAAATGTTGTTTCGCTTACAGGCGGCATGGGGTTGAGGGCAACGCGGGAACGCAAGGAAGGACTTGCTGCGATAGGTGATAGCGAGGAACGTGTCATTATTGCAACGGGTTCATATCTTGGTGAAGGTTTCGATGATTCACGACTTGACACGCTTTTCCTTGCAACGCCCATATCATGGAAAGGGCGAATTACGCAGTATGCCGGACGGCTTCACCGCCTTCATGACGGGAAACGTGAAGTACGCATCTACGACTATCTTGATTCCAATGTTGCCGTTTGCCAGAAGATGTTTGAAAAACGGCGGAACGGTTATCAGGCGATTGGCTATACGATGATGGTGCCGCTGGGAGTGGCGGAGGGGTGGCCGGCGGAAGTGCGTCTGCCAATTGAACCAAAATGGAAGGAACGTTTTTCCGACAGCGTAAGGCGTCTGTGCCGAGACGGCGTGGATGTTGCACTCGCAGACCTTTTCCTTCGGGCAACATTGGCAATCCAAGGAGGCAATGCTGAAGGGGCCATCAAGGTAAGCCCCAAAGAATCTGCCCAGCGATTCCTCTTTGCACGGCTAGACTCGCTTGACGGAAACAAAGGAATGTTTGAACAAAATAGCCGATTGCCGATTCCATGTGGCACAAATCCATATCTTGAAGTGGATATTCGTTCAGAAAGGACAAAACTGGCGATCATGTTGGACACGCCGGAATCCATCTCTGACATTTCGCTTTATCGCCTTGCCAGACGTGAAGATGCGCTTCTACAGCGAAATGGTTATCACATACTTCGTTTCCTGGCAGAAGATGTTTGCGAACGCCTTGACGCGGTTCTTGGGGAGATTGAAATGTTCTGCGCTCCAATGGCGAATCATACAACCTAAAATGGTCTCTTTGCTGTTTGGAGATGGCACATCCGCGCCATTTGTGAGATAAAATCACAAGACATGGTTGATTTCTGGGTTTGAGTGTGGTATAATTCCGCTCGTCAAGCAAAAAAAGGACACAAGTATGCTAATTCGTTTCTCGGTTGAAAATTTCAGGTCTTTTAAAGATCGTCAGACACTGTATCTTACTGCAGTCAAAACCTGCAAAGAGTGGCAATCTGATAATACGGCAGAAGACGTCGGCATGAGAGCTGTACGCACCGCCATAGTCTATGGGGCCAATGCAAGTGGAAAGACGAATCTCCTTATTGCCATGCTACGCATGAAATCATTCATGTTGTCCTCTGTTGACATTGACAAAAACCCTAATTTTCTTCTGGCCGAACCTTTTTTGCTTTGTAACGACAATTTTGGCAAGGCGGAGACCTTTGAGTTGGAGTTTACAGTCGGAAACAGGCATTTTGTCTACGGATTCAGTTTAGTGTTAAAAGATACAGTGCCGTCTAATTATATGATTGTTAAGGAATGGCTTATTGAGATAATCAAAGGCAGGCAGATTCCATGTTTCATGCGTGAAGGTGGAACGGACGCAAACAAAAAGCCGGTTGATGTAATTGATGTAAATGCAAAAAGGATGCCGCAAGGCAAGGGACTGGAACAGCGGACACGCCCCGATTCGCTTTTCTTTACGGTTGCCGCGCAATTTGCCGAACCGACCTGCCAGATGATTTCTGAATACATTCGCTCTTCGCTCAATGTGATATCTGGCGTAAATCGCCAAGGAATGTCTGAATACAGTAAAAGCAAACTCATACTTGACGCTCAAATGTCGGAACGGATAAAGAAATTAATTGCTGATGCTGATACAGGCGTGAAAAACTTGGTTGTGGGCGATAACGGGCAAATGATTTCTAATCACAACCTGTACAATGCTGACGGGTGTGTTGTTGGCAAGTACAGTTTTATATTCAACTTTGCAGAATCACAGGGAACGCAGAAGCTGTTTGATCTTGCCGGCATGTTGATTGATGCATTGCATAATGGCCGAATACTTGTAATTGACGAATTGGACGCACAGCTTCACCCGATTCTTGTAAGGCACCTCATAGAACTTTTCAACAATCCGACAACAAATTCCAGGAACGCACAACTGATTTTTAACGCACAGAGTCCAGATCTTCTTGGTTACAAGGTCTATTCCGAGGCAAAGGGCAAGAAAATCACCCGTCTCCGGCGCGACCAGATTTATTTCGTTGAAAAGGACAATCAGGAGGCGTCGAAGTTATTTTCTCTCATCGAGTTCAAGAGGGATTCAGGCTTGCGCACACGCAACGACGCATCATACGACAAGGACTACCTTTCAGGTGTTTACGGAGGTATCCCGTTCCCGAAGGAAATGGTGGCGGAGGTTTCGGACAATGGCTAATCAGGCAAGAGCCGGCAAGATATCGTGCATGGAATTCATGCGTGGCATGGCGTTAGACCGTACGCAGGCGCGCCCATACGGCAATCGTCCTCCGCGTCGGTATTTTCTAATCGTATGTGAAGGGGAAGAGACGGAGCCAAACTATTTCAATTCAATTGCCGCGCAGTTGCCCAAGGACATGGTCAACCGTATAACTGTAAAAGGTGTCGGCAAGAACACCCTGCATCTGATAGACGCGGCGAAAGAGGAGATTGCGAGGAGGCGTGCCGCAAGGCTGCCGGACTACTACTACGTATGGCTTGTGTTTGATCGTGACGAATTCCCTGCTGACCATTTCAACCGAACCATCGACAGCGCTGAATCAATAAACGCGCAGAACGCCTTTCTCCCACGAAGGACACGGCGATGTGGACATTGGAAAAGCGCATGGAGCAACGAGGCGTTCGAGTTGTGGTACGTGATGCATTTCCGTGAACAGTTGGGCGGAGCGGTTTCGCGAGCGCACTACCAAAAGATGTTAGAAGAGGACATTCGCGCCAACACGTGCGAGAAAGACTTTTCCTATCGTAAAAACGATCCGCAGATGTTTGTACGCTTGAAGGCGCGCACGCCCGATGCAATCCGCCGCGCTGAACGTTCCCTTGAAAATCAGGTTAAGGTCAAAGGGACGTTATGGTCCGACATGAACCCCGCAACCCGCGTCCACGAGCTCGTCCGTTCGCTGATGGCATATATGGAGTAGAGACAACACATGAAAGTTACAGTCACATCCTTCTCGTTTAAGCGTGGGTTGCCGGAGGACAAGACCGGCAACGGGGGAGGATTCGTCTTCGACTGCCGGGCGATGCCGAATCCGTACTGGGACGAATCGCTGCGCGGGTACACGGGCCGCGACAAGCCCATTGCCGATCCACAAAGACAAAGTGGATCGCTTCCTCGGCGCGGCGGAAACGCTCGTCCGCCAGTCAATCGACGAATATCTCAAAGACGGCCGCGACCACCTTCAAGTCGCCTTCGGCTGCACGGGAGGACAACACCGTTCCGTGTACTTTGCCGAGCGCATGGCCGAGCGGCTAGCTGGGATTGATGGTGTGGAGGTTATGGTGTCGCATGCGGTAAACTAGAATTGGAAAGTAAAGAAGAATACGAAAGAGAAATAGAATGAAGAAAGTTGAGAATCTTACTCAATCAAGAAGAAAATGATAGAAGGTGAATAATAGAAGTCCCATATTGTCGCACAATAGTTGCGCTGATTCCACTGGCTCAGAGTTCGGCTACGAGAAATTTGGGCGGCTCATCTCACGTGTTGGTAAGTTGGTTGATATCCTTGTCCGTAATGGGTACAACGATTTCAGGTCATTAGCAACTTGTATATATAAAAGCCCGCCGCCCGCGCTTTGCACGGGAATGTAAATGAGGATAACTTTGATGGAGCGCAACGACACTGAACAGACGACATCGACGCCCGCTGGCGCGGACGCCGATGTCGTCTGCACAGAGCCGCGCGCATTTGGTATGCTGTCAGCAGAACTCGGCAAGGCGGCGGCACATGCTCCCAATTCCGCTGGAGCCTCGTGCCCCACTGAAAGACTGAGCTCGGCGCGACCAATGTTCATTGGTAGGGTCGCCGCGGGAGACTGCGGCGACATCCTCCCCGGGCAAGACTTCACATCGATCCCGCCGAGGCCGTCGCCATGTCCGGACGAGAAAGGAGAGGAGGTGGCAAGACATACAAACAGGTTCGAGGAGGTACGGCGGTTCGTCGCGGGCGTTGACCTGGCGGGCGACGCAGACCACTACGTCTGCGGTCCGCGCAAGGACGACGGGACGCACGACGTCGAGCGCTTCGGCACGACGACGAACGAGCTCCTGCGCATGGTTGCGTGGATGAAGGAGCGCAAGGTGGAGTCCGCCGCGATGGAGTCCACGAGCGTGTACTGGATTCCCGTGTACGACACGCTGGAGTCTGCCGGGGTCGAGGTCGTGCTCGTTGACACGCGCACCGTGAAGATGGTCCCGGGGCGCAAGAGCGACGTGAAGGACTGCCAGTGGCTCCAGCGCCTGCACGGCTGCGGGCTGCTGCGCGGCGCGTTCAGGCCGCCGGAGAGGTTCAACGCCATCCGCTCGGTCATCCGCGAGAAGGCGAACGTCCTTGCGATGCGGACGCAGAGCCTGCAGGCGATCCAGAAGAGCATGGACCAGATGAACATCCGGCTGCACCATGCCGTCTCCGACATCGACGGCGTGACCGGCATGAGGATCCTCGGCGCGATCGTGGGCGGGGAGCGGAATCCGCGCGCCCTGGCGAAACTGCGCGACAGGAGGTGCAGGAAGTCCGAGGCGGAGATTGCGGAGGAGCTGACGGGCAGCTGGCGGGAGGAGCACCTGTTCAACCTGAAGCAGGCCTATCAGACTCTCCGCTTCCTCGACGAGCGCGTAGCAGAGTACGACCGGCAGATACGCGATATGTACGCGAAGATCGCGGAGAGCCCCCCCGTCGATCCCCCTCCGGACGGCGGCAAGAAGCCGAAGGACAAGGAGGATGCCAAGGCCAAGGCCGACCTCGTGCGCATCTGCGGCGGGTTCGACATGACGAAGACCGGCGGCATCGGCTATGACAGCGCGGCGGCGATCCTCTCGGAACTCGGCCCGGACCTCTCGGCGTTTCCGACGGAAAGGCATTTCGTGTCGTACATCGGTGTCGCCCCTGCTCTGGGCAAGAGTGCGTGGAAGAATGTCAGCTCGCGCAAGAAGCACAAGAACACGTCCCGTGTCGGGCTGACGCTGAAGATGTCGGCCTCCACGCTGTTCCGCTCCGAGTCGGCACTCGGCGCGAGAATCAGGTGTGTGAGAAGCCGCACGTGCTCCCGCACGGCGATCAAGGACGCAGCCCGTGAAATGGGCAGGCAAATCTACCGCGGCCTCAAGTACGGCCAGGCGTATGTCGACGAGGGCGAACAGGCCTACATGAACCGCACAAGAGAAAGGACGATAAAATCCATGAGAAAGAAGATTTCAAAACTTGGCATAAGCGCCGAAGGACTGGGGATTTATGCAGTTGCGATGTAAGTTATAGGCAAGAACTAAAGAAGTCTGCGAGCAGAAATTGAAATCAAGGAGCGGATATGCCAACGGGAAAGACAAGCTTAAGTTGCACATTGGCTGAGGGAAGTACGCCCATTATTAGATTTTTGTATGCAATTTGTTCTGGCGTTGGAAACTGGAATATAATTTGATGGAAGGAGGAGCTGCTAAATGAAAGCGAAGAAGATTAAGTGTCAAATTCCTGCATGGAGGATAGAGGGACCCCATTAATGGAGTAGAGACTATGGCGATGCCGCAGAGAGACGACACGATAGAGGCGATCAAGCGACTTGACGCCTTGCTCGAGTATGCCGTCATGCATGGTGACGAGGAAGAGGCCGAGCGCATCCGCGAGGAGCTGCGCAGGCTGACGGATGAAGTTTGACGGCTCTGTTCTTGCGAAATTGGAACGCATGTGATAAACTAGGAGACGTCCAGTAAGAAAGAGAACAGGCTAATATGAAAACGACAGGAAGAATGTTTATGGCGGCGGCGGTTGTAACCGCCGCCTTCGTGGCGTATGCCGAATTGGACCCTGAAGAGGTGTTCCGCAACCCGCCGCAGAGCGCGAAGACGGGCGTGTGGTGGCACTGGATGGGGTGTAATGTCACTAAAGAAGGAATCGTCAAGGACCTCGACTGGTTCAAGGAGACCGGCATCGGCGCGGCGACGATCTTCGGCATGG
>Ga0247610_10008109_pt1 | contig 10723 bp, 20 predicted proteins | sample 174DNAGHGhighgp2_FD_193483 | JGI IMG/M metagenome (GOLD analysis project Ga0247610, IMG submission 193483) | Sheep rumen microbial communities from Palmerston North, Manawatu-Wanganui, New Zealand - 1742 DNA GHGhigh gp2 | ecosystem: Host-associated > Mammals > Digestive system > Stomach > Rumen... | reverse complement strand
ACTGTCAAGAGGAGATGCGAGGTAGAGAAAATGAGAAGCGCGCCTCTGAGTTCGAGAGACAAGGGCAAAAGAAATTCAAAAGAATTTCAAAAAAACCTCTTGACAACTTCCCAAACTTATGATATACTTAATACGAAAACAGGGGAAGGAAAACCCCACAAACCAGAAAGGATTTTACCGCTATGAAGAAGACTTCTATGGAGACTCTCGTTAACTACATCAATGACAATGCTGTTACTGACCTGTTTGAGATTCGTGATGAGATGATGTCCGAACTCAAGAAGAACAAGGATAAGGCGGACGCTAATCGTGCCCTGTATGAGGAAGCGCACGATATCGTGATCGGCGCTATCCCGACCGAAACTCCCGTCACCGTTGCCGAACTGTTCGAAGCGGTGGAGTCCGAACTGCCGGAAGGCTTCACCAAGGCCAAGGTGAATTACGCTCTTACCCACTACTGGGAAGAAGACGTGAACAAGATTCCCGGCAAGGTCAACTCCTATACCCGGAAGGTGAGCTAATGCTCACCTTTTTCTTTTACCCAGAGTTAGATGTTAAACATCTAAAATTGTATACAGTATTCTTTCAAAAAATTACTTGACAATTTTTCAAATTTATAGTATACTTATTCCAGAAACGGAGAAGGAAAACTCCACAAACCAGAGAGGAGCAACGCTTATGAATAAGGCACAGCTTGAAACCGCTATCCGTAATGATTTCCTTGATTCCATTATGAAGTATATCTCTGAGTCCCGTGAAACTGATGTTCTCCCTGTTAGTGCAAGCGAACTCGCCGTTCCCTGTCTGGATGCCGAAGGAAATGAAAAGTGGGTTCTGATTAAGGTGTCCATTCCCCGTGGTACTCGCAACGGAAACGGCTATGACCCCTATGATGGATATGCCGCCGCTGAGGATTATCAGTTTGATCTTGCCGACAAGGCCGAAAAAAAGGCTCTTGCCGAAGAAAAGAAGCAGAAGAAGATTGAAGCCGATGAAAAGAAGCGTGCGGAGAAAAAGGCGCTTGCCGAAGCGAATAAGAATCTGAAGGAACTCCGCAAGATTAAGGTTACTCCCGAAAGGGAGTAACCCAATTTCATCCCGGTTATTAGATGTTAAACATCTAATTATTCTGTGTTGACATTTCCCAATATCTGTGTTATACTACAGATGAAATCAAGGAAGGGAGTTATAAAGATGAAGCGCCCAGAATTTACTAAGTCAGTAGTAGTTACTGATAACTGGTGTCCTAACTGGGAAGGAAATAGAATCTTTGTAAACTTTAGTTGTAGTAAACTCAGAGATAACCTGTGGATGATTAGAATCTCCGCTTACGGTGCAGATGATTTTGGTATGGCTAAAATGGTATTTACTAATGATAAAGAGCAAGCAAAGAAACTTCGTGAAGAATATCTTGAATTATTCAATTCTATTCACGATGGCGTGAATGTTAAATGGTTTAAGAATCGTGGATTCGTGGTGGATTAAATCCACCAATTTCATTTTAGATGTTAAACATCTAATTATCTTTTGAAAAAACCTATTGACTTTCCCTAAACTCTATGTTATACTATCCACGAAAGGTGAAGGAAAACACCAGAAAACCAGAAAGGAAACTGAAATGGCTAAGATTTCTAAGACTGTTGTTGACAAGGCTCTGCGTGAACAGGTGTTTCAGTGTTTGTTTGAGGATTGCAATCCTGCAGACTATGGTTTCGATAAGATCAATGATCGCCAGTATGGAGTTATCTTGAAAGACTTGAATGGTGTTTGGCGGTACGTACGCATCGGTGCCATTGTTGCCGAAGAGCGTGAAGATATGACTGCCGAAGAACTTATGCAGAAGGAAATTGATGAGTATAAGGCCAAGCAGGCCGAAAAGGCCGAAAAGGCTAAGAAGAAGGAAGAAAAGATTGCCAAGGATAAGGCCAAGCGCCAGAAGGAACAGGAACAGGAACAGGAAGAGGAAGATGACCCTAACCAGTTTCTTCCTAATGAAGTGACGGTTTAAGGAGGAAAAAGAAAATGAGTAAATTTTGGATTGATTTTCAGGGCTATTGTTGTGTTGATGCTAATAGCAAAGAAGAAGCAGAAGAAATTTTTTGGGATAATATTACTCCTCCATGTAATTCTTTATATGATATCAATTATCAAGTTGATACTATCGAAAAGGAAGAGGTTAGTGAAAACTAACCTCCTTTTAATAATTAGATGTTAAACATCTAAATCTTCTCCTTGCAATTTCCCTATAAGTATGATATTATATCATTGTTCCAAGGGAACACGAAAGAGGAAGGACACCTCACAAACCAGAAAGGTTATTCTATGCGCAAAGAACTCCGTTACATGGTGGTTGATACTGAGACTGCTACTCTTCCCTTCGCCAATGAAATTGCCCAGAATGATACTGAAAAGAAAAAGAAAATTGCTATCGCCCGCCCTCTCGTGTATGATATCGGTTGGACTATCACCAACCGCAAGGGCGAGATTCTGGATAAGAAGCAGTTCCTGATTGCCGAAACCTTCGCTGTTCCCGCCGTGTTTAATACTGCATATTATGCAGAGAAGCGGCCGCTCTATCTGGAAATGTTGAAAGAAGGAAAGACGGCTATTAAACCGTGGGGCGAAGTGATGGAGCTCTTTATTGAAGACCTTCAGACCGTCAATGCCGTTGGCGCATATAATGCAATGTTTGACTTCAAGAAAGCAATTCCTTTTACTGAACTGTACATCAATAAACTGTACAGCCCTGACTACCAGAATTGGGAGTTCCTTCAGCGCAAGATGTGCGCTAAGATTGCCAACGAGAAGTATCAGAAGAAGGAAGAAAAAGAATTTGATGGCGAATCCTTTACATTCCGTGGTCAGTCTTATCCTCTGTTTGACCTTTGGGGACTCGCTACCAAGCACCTTCTGAATAATGTATCTTATAAGAAGCAGTGCCTTGACCATAATCTTCTGACCGCAAGCGGAACCTTTTTCAAGACCAGTGCAGAATCTTCTTTCCAGTATCTGTGTGACCGCTATGATTTTGAAGAGAGTCATACTGCCCTCGATGATGCTATGATTGAAACCCATATCCTTTCCTGTGTAGCCAAGAAGCACGCTATTTCTACTGGAATCACTTTCTTCCCCTTCCGTGAATTGGGGACTACTACTGAGTTCGTGATGCGTAGGAAGATTCCCCAGATTAGTGAAGTGATGGTAGTTTATGAAGCAATCATGGCGTATATCGAAACTAAGGAAGAATCTCGGTATGTAGTTGGATTGCGCAATATGTTGAAGGAACTGGAAGAATATATGGCGGGATAACCGCCATATTTCATTCCGGATTATTAGATGTTAAACATCTAAAAAGAAATGTTGACTTTCTCCTAAAATTGAGTATAATATAATCATCAGGTGAAGGAAAACACCGAAACACCAGAAAGGAACTTGAAGTATGAAGAAGCCGATTACCTTGCGTATTAAGAAGGAACTGATTTTTGATGAGAGTGATATCAATCATATCGCTAAGTGCTTAGCAGAAACTTTCTGGGATGCACTTCCCGAAGAATTTGATGACATCAATAGGGATGATATTGATGAAGAAGATTTGGCTTGCCTGACTCGTGCTATTGCCGATGAATTTCTGAATGCTGTAGAGGAGGACTAATAATATGGAATTTTATATGCGTCAGAAGCACGCAATCACCGATAAGTTCATTGAAGAAATAGCCTCGAAGATTGAGGGAGTCTTTCTGGATAATGTGATGGATTATATGAAAGTGGATGACATTGATTTGATTGATAAGGAAGACCTTGATGATCTTTTTGACATTGTACTGGATGCTATCGATTTTAATGAGGGCTAACAGTCCTCTTTTTTATTTATAATAATTAGATGTTAAACATCTAATAAAAAACGGCGCTTATCGCGCCAACTTCAGAATCCGTTTGAACCAACTAACTTTCTCTTCATAAATAGGTTCAACAGTAATTTCATAGATAATCTTATGCTTATCTCTATCCATCAGATACAGACGAGGACTTCCCATATAATACCATATAGTCTTTCCTCTCTCGTGAACAAAATCCAGAATCGCTTTATCAGGAATATGCCCATCAAATTCCTGACCACCATACATAATATCCAAGCCATCTTTCTTAGGGATATAAACAAGGCGCTTTTTCATTATCCAATCACCACCTGAATTTCCATATTTTCTCCACACTTATACTGAATCAAATCATTAGCCCGTTTTTCCGCTTCTTCCATAGTATTAAATACTTCGTTAATCTCAACAAAGTAACCAAGGGGCCAGCACTTACCAGTCAGACGATACTTCATTCCATCATCGCTCCCTTCATTTGATAATTATATTATACTCAGATTTTCCTAAAAGTCAACTACCATTATTAGATGTTAAACATCTAACCCCAAGGGGTTGACTTTCTCTAAATTTGTGTTATACTATAATTGTTCCAAGGGGCGGTGGAAACCACGATACGTACACTGTACTGATGAAAGTAACAAGTCCGAAAAAATTTTTCAAAAAATTTTGAAAAACCCCTTGACAACAAGCAAATCCTGTGCTATAATAAGGATGTTCCAAGAGACAGGGATGGACACTTGGAGGTGGTAGAACTTAAGGGTTGCCGTGAATCTTGCGTAATCCCAACAAGTGAAGCGGACGGGTTTTCTCTCAATCTTTTCCTGCTACGAAATAAAGATTGAAAACCTCTTGACAAGCTTCCAAAACTATGGTACAATAACCACGAAAGATGAAGGGAAGGAAAACCCTAAAAAAACCAGAAAGGACTTGGAAACCTATGAAGAAGACCACTATGACCGCCATCGTTACCGCTCTGACTGCTATCGACTCTGAGAAGTATTCCGACCTGATCGCCGAAGTTAATGCCGAACTGAATAAGGGTGCGGAGCAGAAGCAGAAGAATGCCGATGCCTATGAATCCATCCACGATCTGGTTGTTGGCAATCTGGGCGATGCTCCTTGCACCTGCGCCGAATTGTATGAAGCCATCAAGGATGAACTGCCTGATGGTATGGGCAAGGGCAAGGTGCAGTATGCTCTGACTCACCTGTGGCAGGATGAAATCGTCAAGATTGAGGGCAAGCCGAATACCTATCGGCGCGCCTAATCTTAAGGGAAATTTGGCTGTGGGGAGTTCACCCTTTAAAGAAACAGCCCACAGCGTTTCTGGGTATCGCTTCTAAACCCTCCCACAAGGATTTTTGGGCTTTAAGTGTGGTTAAACAACATAAGCCCCTAGTGGCAGAAGCCCTATCCACTTAAAAACGTGGGCGGATGAAGTAGACCATCCAAGTAACTACAGTGAGGGCGCTTAACCCACAACCGCCTTCGGGCGGTATTTTTATTTTCAACTATTAGATGTTAAACATCTAATTAAAGGTATTGCAATTTTTCTATAATATGATATAATAGCATTGTTCCAAGAGGAACGGAAAGGATGAAGTAAAATGGAAAAGCCTATTCGCAAATTTCAGTACATCAATGCATATGGTATCAAGAAACAACTTAATGTATATGAAATGGTCAATAATAAGTATCCAGTAGAACTATGGGCAACCAGATATGGGGAATATTGTGGGTCAGGTGAAATGACGAAACAGGAACTTAATGATTATTTAGAGCACTTTGGTATTACGGAAAGGATGGAATAAAATGCAGACAATTAAAAACTGGTTCGGTATCGAAACTTCCTATAAGTTTGAGTGGAATGATGTTCGTTGCGGAATTACTATCTTGAATGTGGTTCTGATTATGCTTTTCGGCCTTCAGGTGTCTTGGTTCGGTCTTGCAATCGCGCTCTTCGGTGTGTGTAAAGACCTCTCCCAGCATCGGCATATCAATGATATTCTTATGCACTTGTCTAGTGTAGTATTGAATGTATACTTTCTTTCCATTCTCTATAGGTAGGTATTGCCTACCTTCCATACTTAGATGTTAAACATCTAAAAGAACCTATTGCATTTTTTCTAAAGTATGATATAATGATATCGTTCCAAGGGAACAGAAAGGATGATTGAGAATGCGCAAACTGTATGAAAAATACTATACTGCTAGATTATGGTGGCAACCCGATGACCGTGTGACCCCAGAGATTATTGATATTGAAGGGGAATATGATACTGAAGAAGAAGCAACGATAATCGCGCGAGAGCGTCTTCCTCTTAGTTACGGATGGGAAATTGTAGTTGTTCCTCATTATCGAAAACTTTCAAATTTAAAGTTGACAAATACTCCTGATGGTGATATAATGATAATGATCTCGAAAGGAAAGGAAAGGAGTAATGAGAGTGAATAACATCATTCCGATTGATTCTGAGGAAAAGGAACTTTGTTGTTTGTGTATATTAGGTCTTGTGTATTATGATTATATGACACCTTCGGCGAGACAATTATACGATACTCTTACTGAAGAAGACAAACAAGAAATTACGAAAAGATTTATAAAGGAGTAATAAGTATGAAGATTAAGAAGATTATCACGTTTGAAGTTCCTGATAGTTATATGCATAGTTGGATGGAAGACCTCGCTTGTGACCATGCTAATTATTACCCTATTCTTGGTGATATCCACGACAAGAAAAAACTGGAAACTTTTGTTTCTGAGGGTGATTGGCAATACAGAGATGAGTTTATAGATTCTGAAGAGACAATCTTTAATGAGGGCGATATCGATAAATTGCACGAATATCTTTTGGATAAGTACCAGTACTACAAGGGAGAGTAAAACTCTCCCTTTTATTTTTAGATGTTAAACATCTAAATAAAAAAGTATGCACATCAGTGCATACAATCCGTGAAATTCCAGCGCCCGGTTGGGCAAGCATAGTCAATAACTACACCCTTCCCCTTATACATCCCAACGTTCCAAGCGTGAAGGTCGCACATATGCTTCTTCAAGAAAGCCCGTTCATCATCATCCCAGCCATATTCCATTTCAGCATAATCATAGTCACCAACATGATTGACTTTCCGCATAGCATAATAATACTTGCCGTTAATCATGAAACGATGCATAGGAGCGAGAAGATAGGAATAAGGAGTCCGGCTCAGCTTCTGATAAACCTTATATTCCCGTTCACATCCACCGATGCGACCACAAGCACCATCATCATAGTCCATCTTAATCACATAGTCAGGCCCAATCAGGCAAATGCGCGCGCTCCCATACGACATCTCAACACGGCGATGATACCGCGTATTGAAGAACCGTACTTCTTCTTCTACATAATCACGACGGTCATATCTATCCAACATATCAAAATCAGGAATATACTGAACAAACTGCTTCATGAATTTCTCTGCCCGAATCTGCCAAGGATTAGCCATCTCTCAAACACCCCTTTCTTGATTGCAAGGTAAGTATATCATAAGTTAAGAAAAGAGTCAATAGGATATTTTAGATGTTTAACATCTAACTTACTGAGGGTGGGTTTTCGCCCTCAGTTAATAAAATATTCAACAGGAACATTATGCCATTCATTAAGCCGTTTATACGCCATCCGTTTAGTACCGCCAAACATCCAACTATCTTCAGTTTCTACCAACTGATTAGTATCAAACAGAATAATATCAAGTACATCACTATAATAGCCATTCTGCTCATTATAACACGGCACGAAAAAGGACCGCTGTCCGCATAACCTAATTCCCGCTCTCCTTCTCCGTGCTACTTCTTCAATTCGCAAATCAGAAAAATCTGTATCCATCAATCCGGCTTCATCTTTAATATAATCCCAATTAGCATATACATTCTCACAGCAATCCTGACTATGAGTATCGATCAGAAGCCAACCATTATCAAATAAAATACCGCCATTAGCATCAAATGAAGTCTTACTCAGAATCTCATCACCATCATAAACAAACCGCGCAATCTTAACCATAACTTACTCCCTTCTGGTTTCTAAGGTGTCCTTCCTTTTATGTATGTATTATATAATAGAGTAATAGAAAAGTCAATAAGGAATTTTAGATGTTAAACATCTAACTTCTTAAGACCGTCAAACGGTCTTGCAATAGAAGCACCATTTAATATCAAAAATGTATTTCAATTCAAATCCTTCTGATTCAAGCAGATGCCGCATTCCCGCATTATCATCCCACGGAGTTGCTCCAACATTACCGTGTACAATTTTAGTAATTTCTTGTAGAGCATATCGAGCGATACCTTTACCTTGATTTTTCTTATTACAAATACATAATCTTTTAATAGCGGTATAGTTATATTGCGGTTCGGGTACAAGTGAAACAGTTGCCAATACTTTCTCATTATCCGCAACAACATACAGCCGCCGCTGTCTATAATCTAAGTCTGCTTGCGCCGCAGTAAGATATGTAAGATGCTTATATCTTAAAGCATTGATAACTTTCATTAAATCTTTATGTGTTGCTAATCTCAATTCCATACCATACGCTCCCTTCAGGTGATGGCTATATTATATCATAATTTTATGAAATGTCAATTAGGAATTTTAGATGTTTAACATCTAATTTCCTTCCCTGTCAAGTATCTAGCATCCTATTGTATCCAGTATCCAGCATCCCGTATCCAATCATACCTCGCGCCCGCTGTCAAATACTTGACAAGCTGGAAAAGCTGGAAAAGCTGGAACTTGCCGCGCAGAATTAACTGAGCAAATTAAGCTGGAAGTTCTATTCCTACCGAGCTGCAAAAAAATTAGTCCCACGAAATTTTATATTGCGAGAAGCTGGAGTATTCCCGTATGAGATAGGAATACAAAGAGCCGCCGCAATATGAAACTCCGTGGGAGCTGGAAATTTACCACTAAAATCCGCTGAGAAGCTGGAAGTTGGGATACTGTATACAATTTTAATTTAAGCTGGAATTGTATACAAAATACTGGATACAAAATACTGGATACAATTTTATTTTATTAATAGCAGCTTTTCTCATCTAAATACTTATTAAATAAATCATCTAAATTTCGCATTATATTATGATCAAATAAATCACAATTTAATATTGGTTTCCATTTGCATATTTACTATACATTATTTAATTCCTCCTTAGCTGCAGCCAAAGCTAAAAACGCGTTGTCTGTAATCTCTACATCATGCCATGTGCCTGTAATATAACAAGCCTATTGCTATTTACCATTAATACTTTTCTTTTTCTATTCTACTGTATACCCAATCGAAGGTAAGGCCTCTTTAAGTGCATTCCACGTCATAATTATGTTACCTTTTGATAAGCTGGGAACTGCCATTTGTTCAGCTAGTTCACGACATTCTGGTATTGTTAACCATCTATTTAAATACTCTTCAGGCACTGGAGTCGCAAATACTTTTAAATGTCTTTGATAATTAAATGTTTGCCGCGCAGCCTATATTCTATCGGTACTATTAAAACTATCAATAATAACAGTATCAAAACGATTATCTTTAATATTAATTCCACGAGCTAATGCTTTATTAACTACTACAAAATCATATTTTAATGGTACGAAACCAGTAGTAACAATAGTAGTATATACCTACATTTGTTCTTCATTCATCGGTTTATCAGAATTATTAGGAGAATGAATTTCTATCGCTGTAAAACCGCGTTCTCTCGCAGCTGCAACAATACCTTTATTTGGTTCAATAAAGGGAGAATAACACCAATATCCTTTTCCAGGCTCTGGAGATAACTCACGTACATGATCTAAGACATTTGTAAAATAAATATCCGCAGCCATACGATATCCAGCTTCCAATTTTCCTTGATTACTGGCACTTACTAAATCAGCATAGTATTTTCGTGCACGTTCTGGAGAAGCTGATAAACCTACACATAAAATGCGTCCCTTATTGATAATACGTTCCCAAGCCCCTAACAATACTAATGGCATATATTCTTTCTTTGTAGAATATTTCTATATAACTGCTAATATTTCTGCATTAGTTATTTCCTATTCTTCATCATCTGCAGTTTTTGCATAATCAGTTTTACGCGCGGTCACAAACGCTTGCGCGGCAAAGTCAAATATAGAATCACATTCATCCCAGCATATGACATCTATATTTTCTAAAAATTTCAAACGGCTACGGATAGCATACGCCCCTAATTGCTAATAACACATTACTCCAATTTTATTCACGGTTTCGCCCCAAGCAGCTTGATTCTCCCAGAATGTGTCTGCATTTGTGCACATCTCGGAATAGTCTGTTAAAAGTTGATCTTTCAATGCAGTTGTATCCACTAAAAATAAAACTCTATTAAGTTGTCCATCACGCGTAAATTGCTATAAATTATTTACGGCCCAATATGTTTTACCGGTACGAATGCCGCAATCTAAAATGTTATACATACCGCGGCGAAAAAGTAATTTATTTTGCTAAGCTAAATCTGTTACTGTAGTCATTCTATCACCTCAATTATATCATACCATAACATTAGTAAAATGTCAAGTATTTTTTTCTTACATTAAATTTGTATTTTTGGCTATAAGAAAATAGTAGAATTTCTTTTATGATAATAAAATTTTATTCTAAATAAAAGTATCCATTTTTTCAGAACCCCCCTGGCCATATATATATTCTGAAAAAATGGATACTTTTTTTGTAATAAAAATTCCCTTATATAATTAATAAATGGGATGCGGAGCGCCGAAGGCGCGGAGCGTGCCATTTATTAATTAGGCGACGCGCAGCGGCGCCCAACAAATAATTTTAAATAAATTATCAAATTT
>Ga0247610_10008108_pt1 | contig 10723 bp, 7 predicted proteins | sample 174DNAGHGhighgp2_FD_193483 | JGI IMG/M metagenome (GOLD analysis project Ga0247610, IMG submission 193483) | Sheep rumen microbial communities from Palmerston North, Manawatu-Wanganui, New Zealand - 1742 DNA GHGhigh gp2 | ecosystem: Host-associated > Mammals > Digestive system > Stomach > Rumen ... | reverse complement strand
AAGCCGGCGGGACTCTATGATATGAAGGATTTACTTCGCGAGGGGGACTGACAGATGAAGATCGGTATTTACGGATACGGCAACCTGGGCCGCGGCGTGGAGCTGGCGATCCGCCAGAACGCGGATATGGAGCTGGCCGGCGTGTTTACCCGCCGGGATCCGGCGGCGGTGAAGACGATTACCGGCGCGCCGGTATATGCGGCGGCGGATGTGAACCGTTTTGAGAACGAAATTGACGTGATGATCATCTGCGGCGGCAGCGCATCCGACCTGCCGGAAATGACGCCCGCACTGGCGAAGCATTTCAACGTGATCGATTCCTTTGATACCCATGCCCGGATTCCGGAGCATTTCGCGAATGTGGATGCCGCAGCCGCTGAAACCGGTCATACAGCACTGATCAGCGCGGGCTGGGATCCCGGCCTGTTTTCGCTGGCCCGCCTGCTGATGAATTCCGTACTGCCGGACGGAAAGGATTATACCTTCTGGGGCCGGGGCGTCAGCCAGGGACACAGCGACGCGATCCGCCGGATTCCCGGCGTGAAGGATGCCCGCCAGTATACCGTGCCGGTGGAGGACGCACTGCGCCGGGTGCGCAACGGGGAAAACCCGGAGCTGACCACCCGCCAGAAGCACACCCGGGAATGCTATGTGGTGGCGGAGGAAGGCGCGGACAAGGCCCTGATCGAAAAGCAGATCAAGGAAATGCCCAATTACTTCGCGGATTATGACACCACGGTTACCTTTATCACGGAAGAAGAGATGAAACGGGATCACGCCGAGCTGCCCCACGGCGGCCAGGTGATCCGCGGCGGCACCACCGGAAAAGACGGCGGCCACCGCCATGTGATGGAGTTCTCCCTGAAGCTGGATTCCAATCCGGAATTTACCGCTTCCGTCCTGGCTGCCTGTGCCCGGGCGATCAACCGGATGCACAGCCGGGGAATGAACGGCTGCAAGACCATCTTCGATATTGCGCCGGCGGACCTGTCCCCGATGGATCCGGCAGATATCCGGAAGAAGCTGCTGTAAAGCCCGGACCGCAACAATTGAGCGCTCTCTGACGAGGGCGCTCTTTTTGCGCGAAAAAACGCGCATGATCCGCATTTTTTGTCATCAAAAAAGCATACAACCGGCCGGATGATCCCACAAAAAAACAAAGCAAATACACATGCTGCAGCCGGGAGAACAAGAAATGATCATACTCAGAATGTGCAAACGGTTGCACAACCAAAAAGCAAAAAACGAGAATAAAAAACGCAACAAATGAATAAACGTGACCGTGATTGACATTGTGGGTGTATGCATATCTTGCGCATAATAAAGACAAACCGGCGCAGGAATGCGTCAGAAAAAATTTAGATGGAGGAGACTAACCATGAGGAAAGTTCTCGCAACCCTGCTGGCGCTGGCCATGGTGTTGGCGCTCATCCCCGCGGTGATGGCTGAAGGCGAAGCCCTTGAACCCGTCACCCTGACCGTTTTCATCGGCGATCCCGGCGATCCGCCCGCTGAAGACAACAAGATCTACAAGCTGATTGAAGAAGAGTTCGGCGTTACCTTCGAGTTTGAATACCTCGCCGGCAACCTGGACGAGACCCTGGGCGTGAAGATCGCCGGCAAGGACTATCCGGACCTGTTCTGCGGCGGCAACAGCGCGGACCTGATCATCAGCGGCGGCGCCCTGATCAACCTGCTGGACTACGTCTCCCCCGAGAAGACCCCCCGTCTGTGGGCGCACATCGAGCCCCAGAAGGCCCGCCTGATCGACAAGGACGCTGAAGGCAACGACGTGCTGTACATCATCCCCAACTACGGCCTGGCTGACGGCGAACAGATCGTCAACAGCGTTGGCGGCCCCGCCTTCTTCATCCAGAAGCAGGTTCTGGCCTGGGCCGGCTATCCCCAGATCAAGACCCTGAATGAGTACTTCGACGTCATCGAGCGGTTCATCGATGCGAACCCCACCGATGCCAACGGCACCCCCTACACCGGATTCGCCATCCTGTGCGAAGACTGGCGTCATTTCTGCCTGATCAACCCCGTGCAGCACCTGATGGGCCGTCCGAACGACGGTGAAGTCTACATCTGCGTGACCGACCAGAACTACGAAGTGACCGGCAACGATCCTTCCGTTCCGTTCAAGACCGAAACCTTCATCGACAAGCCCTATGCCAAGGCCTACTACAAGAAGCTGAATGAAGAATTCCAGAAGGGCCTGATCGACCAGAGCACCTTCACCGACAGCTATGACGCCTACATCGCGAAGCTGTCCAGCGGCACTGTGCTGGGCATGTTCGACCAGACCTGGGACTTCGGCAGTGCCACCCAGGCCCTGAACGATGCCAAGATGTATGAAAACACCTACGTCGCCCTCGGACTCGTGTACGATCCCGAGTACGTGAACGGCGCTGAAATCGAAGAGCACTATGTGAACGGCGGCCTGCCGAACGTTCGCCGCGGCTTCGGTATCTCCATCAACTGCAAGTGCCCCGAACGCATCGTTGCGATGTGGGAAGAAATGCTGAGCGAAAAGTGGCAGCTGATCTTCAACTGGGGTATTGAAGACGAAGACTACTACATCGAAGACAACCGCCTGCTGATGACCGAAGAACAGTATGCGAACACCAACAACAGCTCCTGGAAGCTCGAGAACAAGGCCGACGGTATCTTCACCAACAGCCCCAAGAAGCAGGGCTACATCCTCGAAGGCGACCTGGCCGGCAACTGCTGGGAGCCCGGCAACCAGCCTGAAATCCTGTTCGGCCTGATGAACGACTATGACAAGGAATTCCTTGCGGCTTACGGCTACAAGAAGTTCGGTGACTTCGTGAACCCGCCGATCGAGCTGGCTCCCTACGGAGAAGCCTGGCAGATCAACTATGATCCCGTGGATAAGGAACACACCAAGTTCCTGCAGGTCCAGGATCAGCGGCTGCCTGAAATGATCATGTGCGACCCCGCCGAGTTCGACGCCAAGTGGGATGCGTTCGTGGAAGAAATCGGACCGTCCGCCAAGGCTTTCGAAGACTACATGCAGCAAGCAGTTCTCGCGGAAGCGGAAAAGGTTCTCGGAAAGTAATTTAGGTTGAATCCTCCCAGGGGAGAGAACCTTCTCTCCCCTGGGCTTTTTTCAGAAGGGAGTTGTCACCGTATGACCAGTGTGGCCGCGAATCCGATGCGGAAATCGAGGTTTTCCAAAGTATTGGGCAGCCAATGGCAGCTGATGCTGATGTCTGTACCTATGCTGCTGTATGTGCTGCTGTTCAATTACGCGCCGATGTGGGGCTGGCTGGAAGCATTCAAGGATTATTCCGACAAGGCTACGCTGGCTAACGGCAATGCGCAGTGGATCGGGCTTGCGAACTTCAATTACCTTTTCAATGATCCGCTGACGAAAACCGACTTCCTGCTGAGTATCCGGAACACGCTTGCCATGAGCGTGATCAACCTGGTGTTCGGCACGGTATCCTCCATCCTGCTGGCGGTCCTGCTGAACGAAGTGCGCAACAAAGCCTTCAAGCGCACGGTACAGACAGTGACATACCTGCCTCACTTCCTGAGTATGATTGTTGTGGTCAGTATCGCGCAGAATGTTTTTGCCACCAACGGCCCGCTGAACAATTTCCTGATGAGCATGAACCTGGTCAAGAATGAAGTTTTCTGGCTGGGCGACAAGAAATACTTCTGGTGGCTGGTCGGCATTATCAACGTATGGAAAGAAGTCGGCTGGAATACCATCATTTATATTTCGGCCATGACTTCCATTGACCCCTGCCTGTATGAAGCGGCGGCGATTGACGGCGCTGGACGTTTCCAGCGGATCCTGCATGTAACGCTGCCCGGAATCAAATCCACCTTCGTAATCCTTCTGATCATGAATATCGGCCACCTGATGGAGGCCGGATTCGAAATCCAGTACCTGCTGGGCCGCGGCGTGGTCTACGATGTGGCCAGTACCATCGACATCTTCGTGCTGAAGTACGGCACCGAGAAGCTGAACATCGGCGTTGCCACGGCTGCCGGCATGTTCAAGAGCGTGGTTGCCATCATCCTGCTGATCATCGCGAATATGACAGCCAAGGCACTGGATGAGGATACGCTGATCTGACGGAGAGGCGCGCAGCCGGCGCGCCGGTGAGAATCGAACCGGAAGGTAAGGAAGGTGTACATATGAGCGTGATAACATCCCAGAAAATCCCCTTTACGGGAAGGAAAAAAGGAATCCGGGATATTCCGGAGACCATCAGAAAGGGCTATCGGATGGCGCCGGGCCAGCTGCGGTTCTGTGCCATTATGGCGGTCATCCTCATTCTGGTCCTGTTCGTTGTGATGACCATTGCCGGCAACAAGGCTGACAGAAGCGTGGCTGTCAATGAAGAGGCACTGGTGCTGCAGGATGCCGCACGCGCTGAGCGCATCCAGGCGCTGGACGCGAAGACGATCGCGTTTGCGGGAAATCCGGTATATGACGGGAACGGCAAACGCCTGATCCTGACGGAAAAGGTCGTTACATCCAGAAGCTACTGGATGACAATGGCCCCGGCAAGCGAAATCGCCGAATACGAAAAAGTGATCGGCGAGGGACGTTTTGCCGCAATTGAAAGTTTTGACAACAACAGTATCTGGACCGTAATGGCCAGCGATGATGAGATCCAGAAATGCATCGCGGCTGTTGAAGGCGCCAGCCTGGTTCCGCTGAACGACATCCGGAATTCCGAATGGCTGAACCGGGGTACTGATGAAGAGAATAAAAAGGCTGCCGAGGCGTTCGAAAACATGGAGTTTATCCAGTTTGAAAAGCTCGGCACCACCAGCATCCGCCTGCGCCGCGGAACAGAAGGCGAAATCAGTGAAGCGCAGAACACCTGGGGCCATTACCGGCTGATGCGGCTGCTTGCCATCCTGGCGCTGGCTGCCGTGGCCGGAGCATACGCCTATACGCTGAAATCCGGCAAAATGCTGAACAAACCGGCTTCCACACTGAAAGTGATCCGGGCGGTGATCCTGGTTATTGCTGCGGCCATCCTGGCGCTGATTGTCTTTACGACTGTGCAGATGGACAATACACAGGACCGCCTGATCCGCCAGGGACCGATGATCATGGCAGCGGACGGCGAGGAAGCAGTTGAAGGTGAAGTGGAAGGCGAAGATTCTGACCAGAAATTCAGCTATACCGATACCAAGAAGGCTGAACGCACGGTAACCATCCCGAAAATGGAAGCCGGCCTGGAGACGAACCGGATTTTCAAGTATATTGCGCTTGCGCTGCTGGGCGCCCTGGTATTTGCGCTGATTTACTTCTTCCGCCATGAGCGGGACCTGGGATTCCCGGCATTCAACACGATCCTCCTGATTGTCCTGATGCTGGTTACGGTTTACCCGGTGCTGAATACCCTGGCGACATCCTTCAATGACGGTACTGACGCGCTGCGCGGCGGAATCGGCATCCTGCCCCGTAAATTCAGCATGAAGAGCTATGACAACACACTCTCCAACAACGAAGTGTTTGATGCCGCCTGGGTATCCGCTTCCAAGACGGTTATTATTACATTCCTGAACCTGCTGCTGACCGGCATGCTGAGCTTTGCACTGTCCCGGAAGGAGTATGTGCTGCGCAAGTTCATCACCACCGTGATGGTACTGACGATGTACGTGAATGCCGGCCTGATCCCCACCTACCTGCTGATCTCCCGGACGCTGAACCTGGCGCATTCCTACTGGGTTTACATCATCCCGACCATGCTGTCGTGTTTTAACATGATCGTGATCCGGACATACATTACGGGACTGCCGGACGCCCTGGTGGAATCCGCCCGCATTGACGGCGCCGGCGATTTCCGGGTTTACTGGCAGATCATTTTCCCACTGTGCACACCGGTGCTGGCTACGGTAGCGCTGTTTGTTGCGGTGGGCAGCTGGAACAGCTGGTTTGACACCCGGCTGTACTGTTCCGGCCAGAAGGACCCCAAGACGCTGCAGTACCTGCTGCAGATGAAGATCCTGACGGCCGGCCAGAACGCCAACGCAGCGAACACATCGGCGGATGCGCTGAAGGTTACCACCAAAACCGAGCCGATCACAATCCGCGCTGCGATCACGGTGGTTTCCACCGTGCCGATCCTGGTGGTGTATCCGCTTCTGCAGAAGTACTTTGTGACCGGCATGGCGCTGGGCTCTGTCAAGGGTTAACGGGAAAGGGGTTGTGAAGCGTGAATAAGAAGATCGGAATTATCATCAGCGTGATTTGCCTGATCATTACGGCCGCCTCTGTTCTCGGGATTATTGTAGCGAACCAGGGCCGGGTTGAGAGCATTGACCCGGAACAGCTGCAGGTGCTCTATACGATTTCGGATATGCCCTTCCCGGACGGCCCGACTGAAGGCGCCGAGGAAGTAACTCATTCCAAGGCGGATTCCCTTGTGCAGCTGGTCAAGAAAAAGAAGGATGATACGCTGCCCGGGCGCCTGCGCGTACTGGAAGGCCTGACGAAGAAGTATGAAACAATGGAAGCAGACCTGGTCAAGGGCGGCATGAAACAGGATTCTGCCGAGCTGCGGGAAAAGCTGTCGGAAGATTTCGTAAAGGACGTGACCGGATACGGAATCTACAGCGGCGTGACGAAACTGACCCTGTGGGAAAAAATCTGCATGTTTGCCATCACCTGGCGGTCTGTGATGCTGATTTTCGGTTTCCTGGGCGTGGGACTTGGGATTGCCATTGCTTCCTCCAGTACCGCCAAGAGCGACCTGGACTGATCTGAAACGAATGTCCGGCCTTTGCCGGACGAAGAATGTATGGTAAAATAAATACAATCAGGTTCTCCGGAAGGAAAACCGGAAAGGAAATGACCATGTCGGAGCAGCGCGGGGCGAATGCCATCATCAGGGAAAAACGGTATGAAGACGGCTTCCGGGTACTGCAGGGCCAGCGGGAATACGTGACCTACCCGGACAACACGTCTGTCCGTATATGGTATTCGGAGGATCCGTGGCGGTTTGAAGAACATGTTCATTCCGCAGTGGAGATCGTGCTGACCCTGGAAGGCAGTGTGGAATACGTGGTGGACGGTGTCCCGTACACCGTACGCAAGGATGAGGTACTGGTAATTCCCCATGAAGCGATCCATTCCCTGGCGATGGGGGAGAACAGCAGCCGCCTGCTGTTCCTGTTTGAGCCGGACGTGCTGATGTCCCTGCGGGACCTGAAGCGGCTGCCTGGCCTGTTTGACCGGGTTTTCTACCTGCATGACGGATCGGAAACGCATACGCGGATCCGGGAGATGCTGCTGAAAATCCGGAGCATTGAAAAGGAACAGAACCTCGCGTGGAACGCGATGATCTACAGCTACCTGATCCGGATCTATTCGGCGCTGTGCCAGCACTACATGTCCGGCGTGATCACCCGCGGGCGGGAAACAACCGTCCGGGCGGTGGACCAGGAAGTGATCACCGCTTCCATGGTGTATATCAACGAGCATTACCATGAGGAGCTGTCCCTGGATGACGTGGCGGCTTTCGCGGGATTCAGCCGGTATTATTTTTCCCGTTCCTTCAAAAAACAGACCGGCTACTTCTTCAAGGATTACCTGTGCCAGAAGCGGCTGCAGGTGGCAATGGAACTGCTGACCCGGACAGAGCTTTCCATGCGGGAGGTGGCGTCCCGGAGCGGCTTCGGCAGCGTGGCGACATTCAACCGCGCGTTCCGGGAGAAGAACGGCTGCACACCGTCCAAATACCGGGCAATCTACGGAGGACGGTAAATATCATCATACGGACAGGCCGGCAGGCGCCGGCCTGTTTTCTCTGCCCGGGTATGGCTTGACGGGGGCAGGGCCGCGATTTACAATGAAGCGGCGGGAGGATATATATATGAAGATTCACGGACTGCAGAAGATGACGCTGCTGGACTTTCCGGGCAAGGTGGCGTGTACGGTTTTCCTGGGCGGGTGCGATATGCGCTGCCCGTTCTGCCATAACGCGGAGCTGATTGACGGAACGGCGCCGGCCGTGATGGAAGAGGAAGAGCTGCTGGCATTCCTGAAAAAGCGGACCGGCCTGCTGGAAGGCGTGGCGATCACGGGCGGAGAGCCGCTGCTGCGGGATGATACGATCACCCTGATGGAAGAGATCCGGGAGATGGGGTATCCGGTGAAACTGGATACCAACGGCACCCACCCGGACCGGCTGCGGAAGATCCTGGACCGGGGACTGGCGGCGTATGTGGCGATGGATATCAAGAACAGCCCGGACCGCTACGCGGTGACGGCAGGGCTGGAGAAGCTGGACCTGGGGCCGGTGCGGGAAAGCGTGTCCCTGCTGATGGAAGGACGGACGGATTATGAGTTCCGGACCACTGTGGTGGCGGAGCTGCATGACGCGGATTCCTTCCGCGGGATCGGGGAATGGATCCGGGGCGCCAGGCACTACTACCTGCAGAAATTTACGGACCGGGATACGGTTCCGTTCGGCGGATTCCATGCCCCGGAAGATGAAAAAATGCTGGAATATGCCGCAACCGCAAGGGAATACGTGCCTTCGGCCGCAATCCGCGGAATGGACGACCAGCACAAGATATAGTACGAAAAAAGATTTTTCTGATACAACATATTGACTTTCCGCTCCGGAACGTGATATATTAGGCAGGCACACGGGGGAGATATGCCTCGCCCCGTCCTGAAAAGCAAAATATACATGGCAGGAGCGGAAAATTATGTATCAGGTTGTTAAACGTGACGGTAAAATTGTCGACTTTGAGATCAGCAAGATCTCAAAAGCGATCACCAAAGCATTCGAAGCGCTCGGGAAGCAGTATCATCCCAGCGTGATCGACATGCTGGCCCTGCGGGTCACCGCGGAATATGAACCGCTGATCCAGGACGGCAAAATCGCGGTGGAAAGCATCCAGGACTGCGTGGAAAAGGTGCTTTCCGAAGCGGGATACGCGGATGTGGCCAAGGCCTACATCCTGTACCGCAAACAGCGTGAGAAAGTCCGCAACGTCAATTCCGCCCTGCTGAACTATAAGGACCTGGTTGACAACTACCTGCGCATCAATGACTGGCGCGTCAAGGAAAACTCCACCGTCACCTATTCGGTGGGCGGACTGATCCTGTCCAACTCCGGCGCCATCACGGCCAACTACTGGCTGAGCGAAATCTACGACAGCGAAATCGCCGAAGCGCACCGCAGCGCGGCGATCCATATCCACGACCTGAGCATGCTCACCGGCTACTGCGCCGGCTGGAGCCTGAAGCAGCTGATCCAGGAAGGCCTGGGCGGCGTGCCCGGGAAGATTACCAGTTCTCCCGCCGGCCACCTGTCCACCCTGTGCAACCAGATGGTCAACTTCCTGGGCATCATGCAGAACGAATGGGCCGGCGCCCAGGCCTTCTCCAGCTTTGACACCTACCTGGCGCCGTTTGTCCGCGTGGACAACCTGAGCCAGAAGGAAGTCAAGCAGTGCATCCAGAGCTTCATCTACGGCGTGAATACCCCCAGCCGCTGGGGTACCCAGGCGCCCTTCTCCAATATTACGCTGGACTGGACCTGCCCGAAGGACCTGGCCAACCTGCCCGCCATCATCGCCGGAAAGGAAATGGACTTCACCTACGGCGACTGCCAGAAGGAAATGGACATGGTCAACAAAGCCTTCATTGAAATCATGATTGAAGGCGATGCGAACGGCCGCGGCTTCCAGTACCCGATTCCGACCTATTCCATCACCCGGGATTTCGACTGGTCCGAAACCGAGAACAACAAGCTGCTGTTTGAAATGACCGCCAAGTACGGCACGCCCTACTTCAGCAACTACATCAACTCCGACATGGAGCCCAGCGACGTGCGCAGCATGTGCTGCCGCCTGCGCCTGGACCTGCGCGAACTGCGCAAAAAGAGCGGCGGCTTCTTCGGCAGCGGCGAATCCACCGGCAGCATCGGCGTGGTGACGATCAACCTGCCCCGGCTGGCCTATGAAGCAGCCAACGAGAAGGACTTCTACCAGAAGCTGGACCGGCTGATGGACATTGCGGCCCGCAGCCTGAAGACCAAGCGCACCGTGATCACCAAGCTGCTGGAAGGCGGCCTGTATCCCTACACCAAGCGTTACCTGGGCACCTTCAGCAACCACTTCAGCACCATCGGCCTGGTGGGTATGAATGAAGCGGCGCTGAATGCCAACTGGCTGAAGCAGGACCTGACCCATCCGGAAGCGCAGAAGTTCGCGCAGGACGTGCTGAACCACATGCGGGAGCGCCTGAGCGATTACCAGGAGCAGTACGGCGACCTGTACAACCTGGAAGCCACGCCCGCGGAATCCACCTCCTACCGTTTTGCCAAGCATGACAAGGAACAGTATCCGGACATCATCACGGCGAACGAGAACGGAACGCCCTACTATACCAACTCCAGCCACCTGCCGGTCGGCTACAGCGAGGATATCTTCTCCGCGCTGGACGTGCAGGATGAACTGCAGACCCTGTATACCTCCGGTACCGTGTTCCACGCCTTCCTGGGCGAGAAGCTGCCGGACTGGAAGGCTGCGGCAACCCTGGTCCGCAAGATCGCGGAAAACTACAAGCTGCCGTACTACACCATGAGCCCCACCTACTCCGTCTGCAAGGACCATGGGTACCTGGCGGGAGAACAGTACGTCTGCCCGCACTGCGGACAGAAGACGGAAGTGTACAGCCGGATTACCGGTTACTACCGTCCCGTGCAGAACT
>Ga0247610_10008107_pt1 | contig 10724 bp, 8 predicted proteins | sample 174DNAGHGhighgp2_FD_193483 | JGI IMG/M metagenome (GOLD analysis project Ga0247610, IMG submission 193483) | Sheep rumen microbial communities from Palmerston North, Manawatu-Wanganui, New Zealand - 1742 DNA GHGhigh gp2 | ecosystem: Host-associated > Mammals > Digestive system > Stomach > Rumen ... | reverse complement strand
AGAAACGGCGTACTACCGCCTTCATTCTTAGTGACTTCTATGTGCGTAATGATTTCCAGCAATCGTTACAGATTGCCAATCGCAAGCACGATGTGGTGGCCATACAAGTCTATGACCAGCGTGCCCGTGAGTTACCTGACGTCGGACTGATGAAGGTCGTGGATGCTGAGACAGGCTTTGAACAGTATGTGGACACCAGTTCTAAGCGTCTGCGCGACGCCTATCGCAAGTATTGGCAGAGTCGTCAGTCTCAGTTGCTGGAAACCTTTAATAAGAGTAATGTAGACAATGTCAGTATTGCCACAAACGAGGATTTCGTGAAGGCGTTGCTGATGCTGTTCAAACAGAGAAGCTGATTGTTGATGAAGAAGTTTGTATTTATACTGTTGGCAATGATGGCATTTGTGGTGAGGGCACAGGTTTCTGTAGAAGCCAGTGTTGATCGCATAGAAATGCTTGTCGGACAGCAGGCCCATGTAACTTTGAAGGCTGTGGTGAAAGAGAATTCCAAAGTGGAGTTCCCCCAGTTCAAGCCATCACAATTTGTGACACCTGGAGTGGAAGTGCTGACAGGTCAGTCGCTGGAGGATAAGGAGTTGGATAACGGCTGTGTTGAGAAGACAATGGTCTATACACTTACATCTTTCGATGATACTCTCTATTACCTGCCTCCTTTTACTGTCAAAGTTGACGGCAAACCCTATCAGAGCAAGAATCTGGCATTGAAGGTGTTGACCATTGAAGTAGACACCACACATGTTGAACAATTTTTCGGACCTAAGGATGTGCAGGATAATCCATTCCTTTGGAGTGATTGGAGTCTTTCGTTTTGGTTGAGCGTTCTACTGCTAATTCTCATGGTGTTAGTTTATTATCTTTATATTCGTTTGCGTGATAATAAGCCGATTATTACGCATATTCGCATTATAAAGAAGTTGCTGCCACACCAGAAGGCTATGAAGGAAATCGAACAAATTAAGGCCGACAAAATGGTATCTTCGGAGAATCCGAAGGAGTATTATACCAAGCTGACGGACACCCTTCGTAAGTATATTGAAGAGCGATATGGCTTCAATGCGATGGAGATGACTAGCAGTGAGATTATCGAAAAACTGACAACGACTCAGGATCAAAAGGCCATTGATGAACTGCGACAGTTGTTTACCACAGCCGACTTGGTGAAGTTTGCAAAATACTCTACGCTGATTAACGAGAATGACAAGAATCTTGTGAATGCTATCGAGTTTATCAACCAGACAAAGTTGGAGAATGTGCCAACCGAAGAGGTCGTCAAGCCACAGTTATCTGAGGAAGATGTACGTTCCCAGAAGATGCGCCGAACCCTAAAAGGCATCATCACGTTGTTAATTGTTTGCTGCGTCGCCCTGCTGTGCTATGTTGTATATACTGTTTATCAACAGATTAATTAATAGAGAAGATGGAATTTGCCAATAAAGAATATCTGTTTCTGCTTCTGCTGCTCATACCTTATTTAATATGGTATATGATGTACAGGAAGAAAACGGAGCCCACCATGCGGATGAGCGACACGTTTGCTTTCCGTTATGCGCCGAAGAGCTGGAAGGTGCGCCTTATGCCCTTGTCTATGTTGCTTCGTATACTGGCATTTGTAATGATAGTCCTCGTGTTGGCTCGTCCCCAAACACAGAATTCGTGGAAGAACAAGTCTGTGGAGGGTATAGATATTATGCTGGCTATGGATGTCTCTACTTCCATGTTGGCAGAGGATTTGAAGCCTAACCGTATCGAGGCTGCCAAACAGGTTGCTGCTGAGTTCATAGCAGGACGTCCCAATGACAACATCGGTCTTTCCATCTTTGCAGGCGAAGCATTTACACAATGTCCAATGACCACTGATCATGCCTCATTGATGAACCTTTTGCAGAATGTGCGTACTGACATTGCTGCAAGGGGGCTTATTGAGGATGGAACGGCAATCGGCATGGGACTGGCCAATGCTGTGAGTCGTCTGAAGGATTCCAAGGCTAAGAGCAAAGTGGTGATCCTGTTGACGGATGGTAGTAACAACCGTGGTGACATCTCTCCGATGACAGCTGCGGAGATAGCCAAGAGCCTGGGCATTCGCGTCTATACCATTGGCGTGGGCACGAACAAGGTGGCCCCTTATCCAATGCCTGTGGCTGGTGGCGTACAGTATGTGAATATCCCCGTAGAAATCGACAATAAGATGCTCAGTGAGATAGCTGCAGCTACAGAAGGCGATTTCTACCGTGCAACAAATACAAAGGAACTGCGTAAGATCTATCAGGAGATTGACCGACTGGAGAAATCGAAACTTAATGTGAAGCAATTCAGTAAGAAGTATGAGGCTTATCAGTCTTTTGCCCTGATAGCAGTGCTGGCCTTGTTACTTGAGATTCTACTACGTATAACCATATTTAGGAGGATACCGTAATATGTTTAGATTTGAAGACCCCATATATCTCTGGCTGTTGGTGCTGATTCCCGTACTGGCACTCATCAGATTTATAACTTACCGGAACAAGAAGAAAAAGCTTCGTAAGTTCGGCGACCCGAAATTGCTGAAGGAACTGATGCCTGATGTATCCCGCTTCCGTCCTTCCGTCAAGTTCTGGATTTTACTAGGAGCCTTGGCTCTTTTGATCATCATGCTGGCCCGTCCTCAAATGGGTACGAAGATTAGTCAGGAGAAACGCACGGGCATTGAGACTATTATTGCCCTCGATATCTCCAACTCTATGTTGGCAGAGGATATAGTACCTAGCCGTCTGGATCGCAGTAAGATGATGGTGGAGAATCTTGTCGACCACTTCACCAACGACAAGATAGGCTTGATAGTGTTTGCAGGCGATGCCTTTGTACAGTTGCCTATCACCAGCGATTATGTGTCGGCGAAGATGTTCCTGTCAAGCATCGATCCTTCGATGATGGCCACGCAGGGTACAGATATTGCTGCAGCCATCAATATGGGTATGAACAGCTTTACTCAGGAAGAAGGCATCGGCAAGGCCATTATCGTCATTACCGACGGTGAAGATCATGAGGGTGGTGCTTTGGAGGCCGCTGAAGCTGCCAAGAAGAAAGGCATGCGTGTCTATGTGCTGGGCGTCGGTTCTTCTCAAGGGGCGCCTATACCCATTCCAGGAACAGGTAATTATATGAAAGATAATACTGGAAATACGGTAATGTCTGCCCTTAATGAGGATATGTGTAAGCAGGTGGCTGCGGCTGGTGGTGGCGTCTATATCCATGTGGAGAATAACAGTGCTGCACAACAGCAGTTGGACAATGAACTCGACAAGCTGTCGAAGAAAGAAACATCGACCACCGTCTATAGCGACTATGACGAACAATTTCAGGCCTTTGGCATTCTGGCACTTCTCCTGCTGATTATCGAGATATGTATCTTGGATCGTCGTAATCCCTTGTTGAAAAACCTCTCATTGTTTAAGAGAAATGGAAGATTACAAAAGTCGGTAAGAATCATAGTGTTTATCTGCATTTCTCTTTCCGCTTGCTTTTCACCTCTTACCTCTAATGCTCAGACTGACCGTCAGTATGTTCGTCAGGGAAATAAACTGTATCGAGCTGGCGACTTTGCCAATGCTGAGGTATCTTATCGCAAGGCTGTCGAGAAAAATCCACGAAATCCTCAGGCTGCCTATAATCTGGGCAATGCGCTAATGGCTCAGAAAAAAGACTCTGCTGCCATCGAACAGTTCCAGAATGCCGCTAAGTTGGAAACAAATCCCATGCGAAAGTATCGTGCGTTCCATAATATGGGCGTCATCTGTCAGGGACATAAGATGTATGGTGAGGCCATAGAGGCTTATAAGAATGCTCTCAGATTGAATCCTGAAGATAATGAGACGCGTTACAATCTGGTTCTTTGTAAACATCAGAAGAATAAGCAGGATCAGAACCAACAAAATCAGCAACAGCAGCAAAAACAAGACAAAAAAGATGAGAAAAAAGACCAGGACAAGCAGGATCAGAACAAGGATAAGCAGAAAGAGCAGAAACCTCAGATGAGTAAGGATAATGCTGAGCAGTTGCTCAATGCTGCCATGCAGCAGGAGAAACAGACGCAGGATCGTCTGAAGAAGGCTCAGCAACAACCCCAGCGACGCCAGGTTTTGAAGAATTGGTGATGGAGAGAGATTAAAGTTTATAGTTTACGGTTTACAGTTTACAGATGATTACTATACAACAATCACAGTATCGGAGTTGGGTATTGAAAGTACTATTGGTACTATTCACTATTCACTGTTCACTATTCACTTCTACAGCTCAGAAACTTACAGCCTCTGCCCCCTCTCATGTAGCGGTTGGAGAGCAATTCCGTCTTACCTATACAGTTAATACGCAGAATGTCAGTGAATTCAGGGCTGGTAATATCCCTGATGAGCTGGAAGTGCTCATAGGTCCCAACCGTTCTATGCAGTCCAGCTATCAGATTATCAACGGTCATACCAGTTCTTCGTCGTCCATCACATATACATATATTGTGGTGCCCACAAAGAATGGTACCTATACTATTCCTGCAGCCCATGTGATTGTTGATGGCAAGAGCATCGCCTCTAATGCGCTCACGATTAAGGTGAGTGGCTCATCTCAGGGCCATCAGGGAAATGCCACTTCTCCCCGTCAGCAGCGACAGCAGGACAATGAGCCAGAGATGAGAGATGCTGGCAGTCACATTTCAGGATCGGATCTTTTCATTAAGGTAAGTGCCAACAAAAAGCGCGTCTATGAGCAGGAGCCTATCCTCTTGACTTATAAAGTATATACCTTGGTTTCTCTGACACAGTTGGAGGGTAAGATGCCCGATCTGAAAGGTTTCCACACGCAGGAGGTCGATCTCCCACAGCAGAAGAGCTTTAAGGTGGAGACGCTCAACGGTCGCCCATATCGCACGGTGACGTGGAGCCAGTATGTGATGTTCCCCCAATTGACGGGCAAACTGACGATTCCCAGCATCACCTTCAATGGTATCGTGGTGCAGCAGAATCGTAATATAGATCCTTTCGAGGCTTTCTTCAATGGTGGTTCCGGCTATGTTGAAGTGAAGAAGCAGATTATTGCTCCTAGCATCGATATACAGGTTGACCCACTGCCTCAGCGTCCCGCCAACTTCTCGGGTGGTGTAGGAAAATTCAGTATCTCGGCACAGCTCGACAAGACTGAGGCTAAGTCGAACGACCCTATCTCCCTGCGTGTCATCGTTAGTGGCGTGGGTAACTTGAAACTTATCAAACAACCTCAGGTGGAGTTCCCCAAGGATTTTGATAAGTACGATGCTAAGATTACAGATAAGACCAAACTGACTGCCAATGGTGTAGAAGGTTCGATGATATACGATATTCTGGCTGTGCCCCGCCATCCGGGTAAGTTTGAGATACCGCCAGTTGAGTTTGTGTTCTTCAATCCGGCTACTCGTCAATACGAGACAGTGAAGTCGGAAGGCTTTACGCTCAATGTTGCAAAAGGCTCTGGCAGTGCGAAGGTGAGCGATTTCACGGGTCAGGAAGACCTTCAATTGTTGAATAAGGACATCCGTCATATTAAGACAGGTGCCAGTAAGCAGCACTCAATGGATGATTTCTTCTTTGGCTCAACGGGCTATTGGTGCTCGCTCATCATCCTTGCAGTTATCTTCATTTCGCTCTTTATCATCTTCCGTCAACGGGCTATCGAGAATGCCAACATTACCAAACAGCGTGGCAAACGTGCTAACAAGGTGGCTACCAAACGTCTGAAGAAGGCTTCGCGCCTAATGGCAGAGAATAAGCCAAGCGAGTTCTACGATGAGGTGCTTCGTGCCCTCTGGGGGTATGTGGGCGACAAGTTGGCCATTCCTGTGGAACAGCTTTCTCACGATAACATCAGCCAGCGACTGACGGAGCGTCAGGTGGATGAGGCAACCATCAGCGAGTTCATGGGTGCCCTTGACGAGTGTGAGTTTGAACGTTATGCACCTGGTGATCCGAAGGGCAATATGAACAAGGTATATGATAAAGCTATGAATGCGATTGAGAAGATCGAGGATGTAATGAAGAAGAGTGGTAAGAGGTCAGAGGCAAACGGTGAGAAAACACCTCATGCTTTTCTGCTGCTTTTGGTATTCTACTTACTCCTGTCTCCTTCTCTCCTTACTCCTGCTTTTGCTGTGACAAAGTCCGAGGCTGATTCTGCTTATGTACATGGTGAATACCAGAAAGCCATCGATGGCTATGAAGCACTGCTTAAGAAAGGTGTCTCTGCCGATCTGTACTATAATCTGGGCAATGCCTACTATCGAACCGAGAATATCACGCGTGCCGTTCTGAATTACGAGCGTGCCCTGTTGTTGTCACCAAGCAATCCGGATATCCGTTTTAATCTCCAGATGGCGCGTTCGAAGACTATTGATAAGATTGTGCCTGAACAGGAGATGTTTTTCATCACTTGGTATCGTTCGTTGGTTAATATGGCCAGTGTCGATGGCTGGGCAATGATAGCTTTGGTCTGTTTGGGATTTGCCATCGTCCTGGCATTGGCCTATCTCTTCTCCATTCAGATCTGGCTGCGAAAGGTCGGCTTCTTCGGTGCTTTCCTGATGATTATCGTCTTTGTCTTCTCTAATATCTTTGCTTATCAGCAGAAGAGTCAGTTGGTTAACCGTACAGGTGCCATCATTACCGAGTCGGCTGTCACCGTGAAGAGTACGCCTGCCAAAAATGGTATTGAACTGTTTATCCTCCATGAGGGGACGAAGGTGACCATCATCGACAACTCGATGAAGGAGTGGAAGGAGATTCGTCTGGCCGATGGTAAGGAGGGTTGGGTAGAGACTCGACAGATGGAAGCCATATAATAGCATTCACGGACATTCAGATGGACTTTCAACAGATCATAGACTTCGACAAACAATTTCTACTCCTGCTCAATGGCAGTGAGTCGCTATTCCTCGATGCGTTGGTGGTCACTCTGACGAATGCCTGGACGTGGGTACCGCTCTATATCAGTCTGTTGATTGTGGTAATCAAGAACAGCGACTCTGCCCTGAAGATATTACTCACTATAGTGTCGGCAGCCCTATGTGTGCTAGTGGCAGGAATGGTCGATGATACCATTGTAAAACCCTTGGTGGGACGTTGGCGTCCCACTCATGATCCTGAGATCGGACTTCTGGTGGATATTGTCGATGGCTATCGTGGTGGTGATTATGGGTTCTTCTCTGCCCATGCTGCCAACACCTTCAGCATTGCCATTTTCTTCAGCTGTCTCGTGCGCAGCCGTGTGCTGACCATTGCACTCGTGCTGTGGTCACTCACAAACTGTTGGACACGACTTTATCTGGGGGTTCATTTCCCTGGTGATATCCTGGTAGGTCTGTGTTGGGGTGGTCTCGTGGGAACGTGTGCATACTTTTTCTATCGATATTGTGTTACTAAATGGGTAGGCTCCTATCATTTTACATCGCTAGCCTATACCAAGACTGGCTTCAACCGTAGCGATGTAGATATTCCTGTGTGCGTGTTGGTGTTCTCGTTCATCTATGCTGTTATGCGTGCCTGTCTCGTATAAATTTTGATAATAACCATGATTAATCCCAAACATATTCATATCAGCGACTATCAGTATCCGCTTTCTGACGACCGTATAGCCAAGTTCCCCATCGCCCAGCGCGACCATTCCAAACTGCTTGTCTATCGTCACGGTGAAGTGGGAGAGGATGTCTTCTATCACCTGCCGGATTATCTTCCGAAGGGTAGTCTGATGGTGTTCAACAATACCAAAGTGATTCAGGCACGCATGCACTTCCGCAAGTCTACTGGTGCCTTGATAGAGGTGTTCCTGCTGGAGCCTGCAGAGCCTTCCGACTATGAGCTGATGTTCCAGACCTCAGGCCATTGCGCCTGGTATTGTCTGGTGGGCAATCTGAAGAAGTGGAAGGAAGGCACGCTCGAACGGACATTGGACATTGAAAATGGAACATTCACTGTTAAGGCTTCTCGTGGTCCTATTCATGGTACCTCTTATCGTATTGACTTCTCTTGGACGGGTGGACTCTCTTTCGCTGAAGTGATCGATGCGATGGGTGAGCTGCCGATTCCGCCTTATCTCAATCGTGAGACGCAGGAGAGTGACAAGACCACCTACCAGACGGTCTATTCAAAGATCAAGGGTAGTGTGGCAGCTCCTACGGCAGGTCTTCATTTCACCGAACAGGTGTTGCAGGCGATTGATTCAGCAGGCATTGATCGTGAGGAATTGACATTGCATGTGGGTGCAGGCACATTCAAACCCGTGAAGAGCGAGGAGATAGAGGGCCATGAGATGCATACGGAGTTTATCAGTGTGCGCCGTTCTACCATTCAGAAACTCATTGACCACCAGGCTTCAGCCATAGCTGTTGGCACCACGAGTGTCCGCACATTGGAGAGCCTTTATTACATGGGTCTGAAGGTCATGCAGAACCCGGAGCTCTCCGAAGAGCAGCTTCACGTGGCTCAGTGGGAACCTTATGAAAGTGAAAAGGGAATAGTGAATAGTGTTAAATTTGCTACAGCTGTCCAGGCCCTGAAGGCGTTGGCAGATTGGATGGACGCGCGCCGGTTGGAAGTGCTTCATAGCAGCACGCAGATTATCATTGCCCCAGGCTACGATTATCATATTGTCAAGATGCTCGTCACCAATTTCCACCAACCGCAGTCCACCTTATTGCTGTTGGTGAGTGCCTTTGTCAAGGGCGACTGGCGGAAAATCTATGACTATGCCCTAACTCACGATTTTCGTTTCCTGAGCTATGGCGACTCTTCGTTGCTTATTCCTTAGAGCGCAATTGCCAGAAGGCAACGGCAGCAGCAGCGGCTACATTCAGTGAGTCGACACCGTGTGCCATCGGTATGCGTATCACGTAGTCGGCGCCGTTGATTGTCTTATGGGGGAGTCCGTCGCCCTCTGTTCCCATAATGATGGCCAATCGCGCTTCACTGGCTACCGTTTCATCGTCGATGGCTACAGATTGATCCGTGAGTGCCATCGCAGCCGTCTTGAAGCCGTAGTCATGCAGGATGTTGTAATTATCTAGCCAGGTCCAGGGAACGAGAAACACACTGCCCATCGATACGCGTACGGCTCTGCGGTTCAGCGGGTCGCAGGCATTTCTCGTCAGTAGCACAGCATCGATGTTCAGGGCAGCAGCCGAACGGAAGATGGCACCGATATTAGTGGTGTCTACCACACCGTCGATTACCACGATACGCTTCTGCCTATGTGGAATCTCTTGCTCTGTAAGTTTCTGTAGCAGTTCGCTGGCGGGCAGTTCTGCAGGTCTGCGCATCGCACAGAGCACACCCCGTGTCAGCGTGTAGCCCGTCAGTTTTTCCAATAAGGTTCTGTCGCCCGTATAGACGGGTATCTCCCCGGATTGTGCGATGATGCTTTTGGCATCGCCCTCTATGTGTCTTCGTTCGCAGAGCAGTGCCACGGGCTCATAGCCGGCATTCAGAGCCACCTGTATCACCTTGGGACTCTCTGCAATGAAGATACCCTTCTGGGGTTCTACCTTGTTTCTTAGCTGTGCTTCGGTCAGTGTAGAGAATAGCTCCACACCAGGCTCCGTCAGCGATTTGATTTCTATGATGGTTGCCATCTCAGACGCTTAGTTTTTAAATACTAAACAAGCCCAGTCGTGGTCTTCCTTCTGTGAGACGAGGGTCATTCCTAGACTTTTGGCCTTTTCCGTAAGCATGGGGATGTCGGCGGTATAGAATCCGCTCAGTATTAGCCTTGCACCAAGGGCCATTTTCTGGTGCATTATCGGCATGTCTGCCAATAGGATGTTGCGATTGATGTTTGCCATTATTAGGTCGAAACGATCTTCCATCTCTTTCAGGATAGTCACATCACCCAGCAGCGAGGTGAACCGCTTGTCCACACCGTTGATTACCGCATTATGGCGGGCATTGTCCACACTCCACTCATCGATATCATAGCCCACAGCCTTCTGTGCTCCGAGCTTCAGGGCGCAGATGGCCAGAATGCCCGTCCCCGTTCCGCAATCCAGCACTTTTTTAATGCTGGGGTCAGGCCCCGAATCGTAGTTTTTGATGTCGGGGCCTGGCCTTAGTATAGAGTTAAGGGTGGCGCAGACCATTCTGGTAGTTTCATGGGTGCCGGTTCCGAAGGCGAGTTTCGCGTCGATCTCGATAGTGATGTCTTGTTCGGAGATGGTTTCAGGCAGATGCCGTCCATCGTGAATGATAATTCCTCTTCCATCATCCTTCTTACCTCTTATTTCTATCGGCTCAAATCCCTCCTGTTCCCATTGCTCGTTCCAGTCGCGGTCTTCAGCCTCTTGTATCTCATAGCTGATGCTGACTTCTTCAAAAGGGAAATCCTCCAGCGCCTCCTTGAGCGCCGATTCGTCGAAGAGTGCCTGTTGCACATAACCCGTCAGTCCGTTCTCCGTCTCCATGAACGTCTCGAATCCAGCTTCTCCCGCTAGCGCTGCCAACACGTCGCAAGCATCGGTAGAGTAAGGGTTCAGGGAGAATAATACCTCGAAATATTTCATATTGTATGTTAAATTTTGGTGCAAATTTACAAAAAATAGGGAAAATCCTATCGTGGTTTAGGGTTTTTCCTTATTTTTGCAGTAAAATTGTGAGTAATTTTGCAACGTGAACAATTAAAATCATATAAAATGAAGAAACTGATTCTTATCTCGTTAC
>Ga0247610_10008104_pt1 | contig 10726 bp, 9 predicted proteins | sample 174DNAGHGhighgp2_FD_193483 | JGI IMG/M metagenome (GOLD analysis project Ga0247610, IMG submission 193483) | Sheep rumen microbial communities from Palmerston North, Manawatu-Wanganui, New Zealand - 1742 DNA GHGhigh gp2 | ecosystem: Host-associated > Mammals > Digestive system > Stomach > Rumen ... | reverse complement strand
GCAATATAACGTAACAACGACGGTTCCACATAGACCTTTTGTAGCAGCGAGCGCAGTTCCAGCAACTCTGCATGTGTCAAAACAGGCTTTACATCTTCCAATCGTGTCAGTTTCGCATTCGTATGGTGACGTTCAAGCACTTGCACCTCCTCGTCCAAAGAAGGATAACCCATCGTTATCTTCATTAGGAAACGGTCCGTCTGTGCCTCAGGCAACTTGTATGTACCTTCCTGTTCTACAGGGTTTTGAGTAGCCAGAATGGTATAGACATCGCCCATAGGATAGGTAGTGCCGTCAATCGTCACCTGTCGTTCTTCCATGACCTCGAATAGTGCAGCCTGCGTCTTCGCTGGTGCACGATTGATTTCATCCACCAACACAATATCGGCGAAGACTGGTCCTTGATGGAACTCAAACTCGCTTGTTTTCATGTTGAACACCGTGGTACCCAACACATCACTTGGCATAAGGTCTGGCGTGAACTGCACACGACTGAACTTCGTGTCTATCAGTTTAGCAATAGTACGAGCCAACAGTGTCTTAGCAACGCCTGGCACACCTTCTATCAGCACATGGCCGTCTGCCAGGATGGCCGTCAGTATCAAATCGACAGTCAGTCGCTGTCCCACGATGACCTGCGACAACTGTTCCCTGAGCTGTTGTACTTTAGCTGCAAACTCTGTCAGATCCAGCCGTTGCTCAGTGCCAGGAATGGGGGGAATGTTTATTGCTTCCATAGGTCTTTATATGTTTTTAATTATCCAATTCATCTGGTCGATATATTGTTTCATCTGTTTCTTTGTTATTTCAGCATCCTCATCGGCTACTAACTGCCTTATACTGAGAATTTGTTTCCGAACTTCCGTCTCATCAACTCCCGTAAGGCGTGCCAATGCTGGCAGCGACACATCATCTTCACTGACATCAGTGACGTCTATATGAACGGTTCGTCTCAGCTCCTCTGCAAAATAAGTCCACTTACGTACCACCAGCGAACGGCGTTCCTTACTGTGGTAATAGAGCGTTCCCACCAGATGAATGAACTCCAATGAGTTGTTCTCCGGACGCTTCACAATGGGAATGACACGCTGACGCCTCCTACCACCTAAGAAGATGAACGACAAAGCACCCAGCATGGCAACATAGAGTGCCCATCGCAGAGGTGGTTGTGATATTAGATAACGCAAGGGTGACTGTTCTGTGGCATCAACAGAAGGGCAGAAGCACTGCGTACGTACGACAGGAAGGTCTTTCACCAACGACATCAGTCGAAGCGAGAAACCTGCATTGTCCTGATCTACTATACCATAATTAGTAAGTAGCAGAGGAACACTGCAACAGGTAATATAGCCTTTACCCCACTGGAACGTAATGGCAACCGCAGCCTCATCATAATAGGAACTTTCTGCCAGCACACAGGCATGAAGGGAATCCCTCTTTGACTTTTTCTCTTCAGGGAAGGTATAATCTACGCTTAGCAAAGGTCCAAACACTGCAAAGGTGCGTGGTTGATAACCCATCGAACGGTCCACCCAAACCAGCGTGTCACGCTGTCTATTGTATTTAACAAACCGCTGAAGGTTTATAGCCTGGCTATATCCTTGAAGCCTGATTCCCAACGTATCTTCTATCCACGACCCCAGCATGTGGGCTGCCAGTATGACGTGTGAGCCATTGTCAGCCAAGGTTAATACACTCTTGGCATCCTGTTCACTCTCAATGGCAGCGTCGGCAACCAACAGAATGGCACGTCTCGTCAGGCTGTCCTTGGCCAGTTGGTATAACGAGCTGTCTGTTATGCTGTAGCCCATAGGCATCGTACGTTCCATCAGGCTGTCGAACAGGCAAGCGCCAAAAGGTTCCTTGTCAGCATGCCGGAAGGTTGGTGTCCACGAGAAGTTCTTTGGCAGTCGCAACTCCACGAGGAACATCAGCACGAGGAATATCAGGATTCCCACGATAAACCAACGATTCAGTTTCATATGTCACCTCCTTTCTTCTGTGACAAGTGAGGAGTGAGGAGTGACAAGTGAGCAGCTAACATCTCATCGTAAACATCCTTTGTAGCCTCGAAGTTACCATAACGTATGCGCAGGAACAAGGTCGTCATGCGCCTAAAAGTCTCATTCTGGAACTCATAGGTATATTGTGTAGGAGTCTTGTGCAGTTGCCAGTCAATCTGTTCCGCCTCCGTGAGCAGTTTCAGCGTTTTCAGGTAAGTCAGCCTGACAGCTTCACGATAGTCCTTCCTGCCCAGGGCTTCTGCTATCGCCGAATCGAAGTCTATGCCATAAATAGTATCCTCTTCTAACTCATAGTCCAAATTGTCTTTTTTGTCACGTCTGAAAAGCGAAGGACGATATTTGTAGAGCAACAAAATTGTAAGACCCACCAAAAGTAGTGCCACACCAGCAATGATGTACCACGACAAGTCAATAGACATGACGGACGTGAACATCTCATTCAAGAACCCCATTATTAATTGAAATAGCCATTCAAGGATGTTCTGCTGAGGTTCTATCATCTCGCGATTATAGTCGAACGCATCTGTCTGCTGCCACGCAGCAATGCGTGCAGTATCACAAACGAGCGTATCGACAGGTATGGCCATTATCGTAATGCTTTATTTACAGGTTCTCGAAATTACGTATGTTTTTATCCACGCTCATTCCGTCTAACTTTTCTGCTGCATAGCCATAAAGGAAGGCCGTTCCTATGACAAGGATGGCCGACGTAAGATAACCACCATAACACTGCAACACGCCAGACAGATAAGTTCCAAAAGAATAGAACACATTTTCTGTGAACGAACCGTCCAAGCCATCTATTCCCAATCCGAAGAACACTTTAATTAAGAACATGATAGACCAAGGGAGTGACGTGAACTGCGAAACAATGTTGACTATCAGTCCCAAAATCATGACAACGCCAACTGCGACAAGCCAGCAACGGAATCCCAAGCGACAACCTTTCTTGATAGCATCGAAGAGGGATATTTGATCTTCAAACACATAGACAGGCATGATGAGTGACAAGGGCGGAACCAGACAAACAACGAAGGCTATCAGGAACAGGTACGACAACAATATCAATGCCTCATGCACCAATGCCAGCCCCATCATCACCAGTCCCAGGATAGTCATTAGCACAAAACCAACGACAATGCTGACTACCATCATGATGACAGAACGCTTGAGCGAGAACATGAAGTCTGGCTTCAGTTCCTGCCAAGTGACGGTTCTCAAGGGCCCGTCACCACGCTGATAAAGACGCATCAGTCCATAGACGACTGCATACATAAAAATGGCTCCAATAATATAAAGTGCCATAAAAGCTAATAGTCCCAGCAACAAAGACACGATACCTGCCACTGAGGCATCTGAACTGTTATTCATCATACCTCCCAGCAAGTTGAAATAGCCCCCCATAAAACTATTCAGGCTCAATGCCTGCACCAACGACAGTGGAAGCAGGAAATAAGTCAGGTATATCAACACTGGTTTCCAGTTCTGCCTGAGGAAATCCATGACAACGGTCAGTTGCTGACCAAAATCACGTACAGCATATAACTGTATCTTACTGTTTTTGTCTTGCATGATTTCTAAAATATGGTAAATACAAGTAATAATAGCCAATAAACAGTGCCGAAGCACCAATAATGGTCAGCCGAAGCCATGTAGGCCACTCGGTATGCCGTGTGGCAAAGCCTTCTATGAATCCTGCCATCACAAAGACAGGTACCGTGCCGACAATAATCTTCAAGCCTCGACGGGCTGCCATCATAAACGATGTCAGCCGTCCGTACGTGCCAGGCATGAGCCAGCCGTTACCTAATGTGATACCTGCCGCTCCAGAGACAATAATGGCCCAAATCTCCAATGTACCATGCAGCCAAATGGCAAGCATAGACTCGAAACCTAATCCTTGCTGGAAAAAGAACGTCTGAAACGAGCCCACCATCACACCATTCTGAAACAACAAAAACCCAGTGCCCAGACTGGTAAAGACCCCCATGACAAACACCATGAACGACACTTTCACATTATTCCAGGTTATACCCAAAAACATTTCCGTCTCGGCACCGCTGTCATAGACAGCCATAGGTTCGCCCTTGGCAATGTTGTCCAACGTCATATCCACATACTGGTCGCCCAAAATAAGACGTGCAAAACTGTCATCACCCAATTGCGACACAAGACCTATGGTCACGCTGATGACAAAAATGATGAACGATGCCATCAAGGCATGTCGAGCTTCCCAAATGGTCTGTGGTATCTCCTGTGTCCAGAATGTCACCAAGCGTGAAATGCTTTCACGCTTGTTACGATAAATCTGGTTGTGCAGTGCCGATGCCAGGTTGTTCAGGTAGAGAGTGATACGTGATTGTGGGAAATGTGTCTGCGCATAAGCCAAGTCACTCGTCAGGTCGATGTAAGCATCGGCCTGTACGTCAGGGGCAGTTTCGACGCTGTTCTCTACCATGAGTTCTACGTCGCGCCACTTCTCAATGTTCTGCCTTATAAATGTTACTTCTTTCAAGGCTATGTGCGCAATTTATGGTTTTATGATGCAAAAGTACATAAAAAAACTGAGTCAAACGATATTATTTCAAATAATTTTGTATCTTTGTCACGTTTTTTGAAAATCAACGTACAAATGCCAAGCATACTTACAGGACAATATGTCAACATACAACAGACCCCAGCAAGTGTTGGCGAGCGCGTATTAGCACAACTCATTGACTGGCTTATTCAGGGTGTTTATTTCTCAGGAATGCTTTACCTGTTTTCTGGTACGATAGCAGATTACACATCTGACGGAACACTTATGGCAATCATCATACTGCTGATAGTCTTTCCTACCTTTTTCTACGCACTGTTATGCGAACTGTGGTTCAACGGACAGACCTTTGGCAAACAGCTGTTTCACATGCGCGTAGTGAAGACTGACGGTTCGACTCCAGGTTTGGGAGCCTACATCATGCGTTGGATGTTTATGCTCATTGACGGCTTCACATTCAGCGGACTGGGACTCGTGGTCATGTTGTTCAATACAAGTAATCGTCGCATTGGTGACCTGGCCGCAGGAACCATGGTCATCAAGACCAACAGCTACAAGAAGATGAAGATTAGCCTTGACGAGTTCGCACCATTCTCACGTAACTATCGCCCAGCCTACCCTGCTGCAGAGAATCTGTCGCTGGAACAAGTGGGTCTCATCGATCAGACTTTGAGACTCAACGAGGGTGACCCTCGCGTGCATGCCCTGGCAGAACAGGTAAAGCACACGCTGGCCATTGAGACTGTACATGAAACAGACGATGCCGCATTCCTCTGGCGTGTCAAGCGCGACTACCAATATTATGCTTTAGAGGAGATTTAGCGCAAGCCGTTCACTGGCGACGGTGCTTCGACGACGATTCTCGTTATCGACTTGAAAAGATTATAGCTCACTTCGTCTGGGTCGATCAGAATGTTGTACTCGAAGTATGCCTTTAATCCTTCTTTTATTTTTTCGTAAGGTGCTATAGACACGCCTTGCATATCCAGGTAATCAACCAGCTGCTGCGACAGTTGTTGCTGTGGTACAAACAATGTTGCCGTACCAGATGCAACCAACAAGAATGCCACAAACGCAGGCTTGCCTTCTGCATCGCGTCCTATCAGATTCAGCGTCCATGCCATGTCGTCAATGTCCGTCATCAGCATGCCGTCGGCATGTTCCTGTCGTAAGGCTTTCCTCAGACGTGACAGTTTTTCTTTTGCATCTTCGTTTGCTATTGTTCTTTCCAGAGCAATTGTCGGCATGGAAGGACGTTCTGGCCAAACACGCTGCAACGGATCAAAATTGGTACGAAGTGTCATGCCACCATGACGACGCAGGTCTGTAATGAGTTCTCGTACACTACGCACCGACCAACAACTGCCGTCGATGGCTACCTCCGTCGATGCAAACGAAGAAGCAGCACATTCTTCGCCAAGCCATGCTGCCATAGTAGAGCCTTCGTCCAGCCTCATCATTTGGAACTCCGTGTCTTTCAACTGCTCTTCGGCCGTGGCCAATAGCTGACTGTTGGTCCATAGTGTTGCCTTTGTCATAGTCACCACCACTAACGCAGTCGGCAAGTCACAGCCTGTCGCCCACTCTACCGCCTTCCAGTGGTCGGCTACGGGTTGCTTACCATGAGGACTTGCTGTCGTAAAGATATATGCCAGCAAGTGCTCACGGTCTATTTCTTTTCGCAACACCCGTAGCCGCTCTGCTATTACATCCTTTTTTGTCATAGGCTTTAAACGATATGATTACCCTGGGTCAAACGATGCTTCCACCTATCTTGCCATGCGGTAGATGGCCTCCATGTCGTCAGCTTTCAGCACTTTCAGACACCCACATGTAGCAGTATAGTTACGACTGCACTTACGTGTCATCTCCTTGATTTCCTCGTCAGTGATATCGCGACCAATGAGTTCGTTGATATTGATAGGCATGCCTATGGCGTGATAGAAACGTTCCATGGCCTCGATACCTTTGAGGGCTGTTCCTTCTGGGTCGGAGAAATCATTGGGTACATCCATCACATTAACGGCAAAACGTACGAAGCGACTCAGGTTCTCGTGCATAACATACCGTGCCCAACTGGGCCAGATGGCAGCCAAGCCTGCTCCATGGGTTACGTCAAACATGCCACTGAGCTCGTGTTCCAACTGATGGGTAGCCCAGTCGTCTGCCACGCCACAGCCTGTCAGTCCGTTATGAGCAATACTTCCGCCCCACATAATTTGTGCACGATTGCGGTAGTCCTCGGGATTCTTCAGCACTGCAAAGACGCACTCTTTCATGGTACGTAACACAGCCTCTGCCACTTCTGTGGTCAGTGTCATGTCATCATCGTGGGTAAAGTAGCGCTCCATTGTGTGCATCATCATGTCTGTCACACCTGCCGCCGTCTGGTATGGTGGCAAGGTAAAAGTGCGACGTGGGTTCATAATGGCAAATTTCGGACGTGACAAATCATTGGAATAGCCCAGTTGGACATCGCCATCCTCGTTGGTAATAACACTCGACTCACTCATCTCACTGCCAGCAGCAGGAATGGTAAGCACTGAAGCAACTGGCAACATCGTCTTTGGTGTGGCCTTACCCAAATAGAAATCCCACACGTCACCATCGTAGCAAACACCATAGGCTATGGCCTTGGCAGAGTCGATAACACTTCCACCACCAACAGCAAGAATGAAATCAATGTTTTTCTCACGACACAGAGCTATGCCTTCATAGACTTTCGACAGACGGGGGTTAGGCACTACCCCACCCAAAGTCTCGTAAGCGATGCCACCGTCGCTGAGCAACTTGCATATCTTGTCAAGCAGACCAGAGCGCTGAGCACTCTTTCCGCCATAATGTACCAACACTTTTGTTCCACCATATTTCTTAGTCAGACAGGCAACTTGCTCTTCTGACTGTTCACCGAAGACAACTTCCGTCGGTGTGTAGTAATTAAAATCTTTCATAAAAACAATTTAGGCTTTATGCTATTAGACGTTATGAAAGCATGAAGGTTTAATATGTCTGAAACAATAAATCGTTTTTTACAGCGTTATTAATTACGATGCAAAGATATTCGACTCTTTTGTTCGTACTACTGCTATGGGCATCGGAAGCCTTGGCGCAGTACGACCCGTCGTTCAGTCACTACTGGGCGATGGAACCGTCGTTTAATCCTGCTGCAACCGGCAAGCAAAAGATTCTTAACGTCACTGGTGCCTATGCCATGACTTTGGTAGGTTTCGAAAATGCTCCACGTACCATGTACGTAGCAGGCGACATGCCTGTTTATGCCCTTAAGTCATACCATGGCGTTGGTGTTCAGATTATGAACGACGAGATAGGTATCTTCTCTCATAAGCGACTGGCGCTGCAATATTCGCTCAAACGTCCTTTATGGGGTGGCGTACTGAGCATTGGTGTGCAGGGAGGACTATTGAGTGAAGGCATGGATGGTTCCAAACTGGACTTAGAAAAGGCCGACGACCCTGCTTTCTCTACCGCCGATCAGACTGGTACAGGTCTTGACTTGGGTGCTGGTCTCTATTACGCACATAAAAATTGGTATGTAGGACTGTCGGCCATGCACCTGACGGCTCCCTTAGTAGAGATAGGCGAGAAAAGCGAATTACAGATAGATCGAACATATTATTTGACAGGCGGATACAATATTCGACTCAGAAATCCGTTCTTTACAATACATCCTTCGATGTTGGCACGTACAGATGGTACAGGATGGCGCGTGGACGTAGGAGCCCGCGTGAAATACCAATATGAGAAGCGAATGTTCTATGGTGGCGCATCCTACAGCCCCACTAATTCAGTAACACTGCTGCTGGGAGGCAACTTCCACGGCATTTGTCTGGGCTACAGTTACGAGTTCTATACCAACGGCATCAGCATAGGCAATGGCAGCCATGAGCTTTTCGTAGGTTACCAGACGGAACTCGACTTCGGAAAACGTGGACGCAACAAGCATCAAAGTGTGCGGTTGCTATGATAAGGACAAGGAAAAAAAGAAGAGTAAAAAAAGAGCATATATGAAAGCAATTGTAAATAAGAAAGCGCAAAAGGCGACATGGGCAAAAAGGCTGATACCTTTTTACCTCTTTAGCCTTTTACTTTTTGCACTAACCGGTTGTCTGGGCAGTCGCTCAACAATGGCCAGCGGCGGAGAAGTGACAGGCGTCAGTGGCAAGCCCTTTGCAGAGCCTGCACCTTACGGGATGACACTTATCAAACGTGGACACCTGAAGATGGGTATCGAAGGACAGGACTCGCTGTGGGGACGTGAGACACCACTGCGCGACATTTCTGTAGAAGGTTTCTGGATGGATGAGACCGAGGTGACGAACTCACAGTATCGACAATTTGTATATTATGTACGCGACTCCATTCTGCGTGAGCGCCTGGCTGACCCTGCCTATGGAGGCGACGAGACATACAAGATTGAAGAGGACAAGTATGGTGAGCCCGTCAAGCCACACCTTAACTGGAAAAAGCCCTTGCCTCGTAAACCCAACGAAGACGAGGAACGTGCCTTTGAGAGCCTGTATGTCACACACCCTGTGACAGGCGAGAAGATGCTTGACTGGCGCCAGATGAACTATCGCTACGAGATTTATGACTACGTGGAAGCTGCTAAGCGCAAATATCGCACCGACCCAGAAGAGCGTATCCTTAATACCGACATCATCCCTGACCCCAACGAACAAATCTGGATCTCGAAGGATACTGCCTATATCAACGATGAGGGAAAAATTGTGCGAGAAACCATTACACGCCAATATACTGGCGAGTGGGATTTCCTGAACACATACATTGTTAATATATATCCTGACACAACATGCTGGGTAAACGATTTCCCCAATGCCGAGAACGAGACTTACATGCGTTACTACTTCACTAACGCTGCCTATAACGACTATCCAGTGGTAGGCGTGTCATGGGAACAAGCCAACGCCTTCTGCGCATGGCGCACAGAATATCTGCTGAAGGGACTGGGGCCTCAGGCACGTTTCGTACAGCGTTATCGTCTGCCAACAGAAGCAGAATGGGAGTATGCAGCACGCGGCAAAGACCAAAACGAGTTCCCATGGGAGAACGAAGACCTGGCAACAGGCGAGGGTTGCTTCTTTGCCAACTTCAAGCCAGCGACAGGCGACTACACGCAAGACGGCAACCTCATTACCAGCAGGGTAGGCATTTATCAGGCCAACACCAATGGACTATACGACATGGCTGGTAACGTGGCAGAATGGACAAGCACGGTCTATACCGAGGCTGGTGTAACAGCCATGAACGACATCAACCCTCAGTTGAAGTACAACGCTGCTCGTGAAGACCCTTATCGTCTGAAGAAGAAGAGCGTTCGCGGTGGTTCGTGGAAAGACCCAGCCAGCTATATCCGTTCTGCATGGCGTTCGTATGAATACCAGAACCAGCCACGCTCCTACATCGGTTTCCGTTGCGTGCGGAGTCTGGCCAACACCACCAGCGAGAAAATAAAGGTGAAAAACAAGAAGAAGAAATAACATTATCATTCGTAACTCGTAATTGTCAAAGACATGACCAGATACAGTAAAGTCAATATCGTCTATCGACTGCAAAAGTGGATGGACAGCGTACCAGGACAGACGTTCCTCAACTATGCATATAGCTGGGGTGCAGCAGTGGTTATCCTGGGTACTTTGTTTAAACTGACACACCTGCCTGGTGCCAACCTGATGCTTTATCTGGGTATGGGCACGGAGGTCGTCGTATTCTTCCTCTCTGCATTCGACCGTCCATTCGACAAGACAGCCGACGGCATGGATTTGCCAACGCATCTGAATCAGGAGGTAGAGGGAGTAGTGGTTACTGGTACACCAGTTGAGACACCAGCTGTTGCTGCCGCCGTCACAGCTGGCACAACAGGAGTAACCGGTGGTCCACAAACCATCATTATTGGTGGTGGCGGCGGTTATGAGTCTCATAAGCCCTATAAGCCTAATGAGGCCTATGAGCCCAATGAGACCTATGAGCCCAATGAGGTCCAAGAGCCTGCACCAGTTAATGCATCGGCACCAGTCATTCCACCACTCACTCCAGACATGACTGAAGCAACAAACGCTTATGTCGAAGAACTGAAGAAACTCACTGAGGTACTGGAGCGTGTATCAGAACAGAGCAAGCGCCTGAC
>Ga0247610_10008099_pt1 | contig 10730 bp, 1 predicted proteins | sample 174DNAGHGhighgp2_FD_193483 | JGI IMG/M metagenome (GOLD analysis project Ga0247610, IMG submission 193483) | Sheep rumen microbial communities from Palmerston North, Manawatu-Wanganui, New Zealand - 1742 DNA GHGhigh gp2 | ecosystem: Host-associated > Mammals > Digestive system > Stomach > Rumen ... | reverse complement strand
TGGAGATTGAACACAATCCCAATCCCCAATCCCCAATCCCCAATCCCCAATCCCCAATGTTTGAAATTATTTTAAATATTTAATAATTAAAATAATTAATGAAAATAATCACAAAATTAATCAAAAAAAATAATTAAATTAAAAAAATATAAAATACAAATAAAAATGGTTATTTTTACTTAACTTAGTTTTTTCTAAATTATCAATTAATTAATAATTATTTATTTAATCTAAGTTAGGTTTCCAAAGTCTTGCGTCTGAACTTTCTTCTAGTACTTGACTTTTGAAATTAAGTTTGACATAATAATAAGCATTGAATACAGGAGTAGTAAGTCCATAGCTTTGATCAAAAAGTGATTTTCTAATTTTAATAGTCCAAAATATTAATTTTATTTGAACCAAAACTTCAACATAAACTCTGAATTGAAGAGCTGCAATTCTGAAATTTGTATAAAACTCATAATAAACTTTGTTAAAATATACAAAAAATCTGAATTGGGCTGTTGCATCAAGGAGAATTCCTTGTACGCCTGCATATGCATCAATAAATCCAGTATAAATTCCAGCTTCAGCAGTTACAGAAAGTTTAATGCCAATACTAAAGGTAACATAAAAACTAATAACAAAATCTGCTTCACCTTTTTCATATTTGAAATCCATTTGAATTCCTATTTCTAATTTATATCCAAGTTCAGCTTTAATACCTATTCTAATTTGGATAAATGGAACAACAGGAAAACTAAATGGAAATTGCCATCCCATTTTAAGAGATTTCTCAAATTTAAAACCAGCTTTTGTTGATATCGCAAATTTTCTTTCTTTAAAACTAAAAGTAATTTCAGTTTCTGCTTCAAAATGTATTTTTTCCAATTTTTCTTGTAACTTTTTTGTTTTTTTTTTAAATTCACTTTCTTCTTCTTTTTTATGAGATTCCTTTTTTGCTTCTTCTAATTTCTTTCTTGCTATTCTTTTTGAATTTTTTGACATAAGATTAGTTTTTTTTTCATCGTCGCTGATTTTTTCATTATCACTATCTTTATCATCCCAACCATAATCAATTCCTTCTTTCATAATATCAGGTATATTTTCATCATCTTCTATTTCTCCAAAACGTAAATGTTTTTCTTTGCTTATTGCTTTTTTAATTTTATCTTCATTATCATTAATAATTTTCAAACCTTCCTCTACCGATTTTTTTTGTTCATCTACATTTTTTATTTCCATTTTTCTTAATCCAGAATAATAATATAAATAATCTTTTTCATCAATAGCTTTATTTTTTTCAGTGATTAAAATTTCTAATCCTTTATAATAATCTAATATTTTATTAATAACCAAAGAGCCTACTATTTGATTATCTACATATTTATTATTTATATAATCTAAATAATATTCTGATAATTTAGATATAGAATCTGTCATATTATTAGCAAAATTATCTAAAGAAATATAAGATCTACTTAAATAAGTATTGAGTAATTGAAAATCTGTACTTTTAATTTTGTTTTTTAAATTATCTAAATATTTTTCTAATTTATTTTCTAATATATTTTCTAAATTAAATAATTTATCTCTAATTGAATTTTCTACATCTTCGCTAAATCTTTGTGCAGTTTTATAAATAAAATCATTAAATGAATCAAATGTAGTCCTTAAGGGAGATAATACAGCTTCAACATTTTTTTTATCCAATCCAGGTTTTGATGAATCATATTTAATGTTTTTAGCGATATTAAAAGAGCTTGTTGTTGAATATATAGAACTATATTTTAATCCAGCTAATTTTCTTAAAGATAAGGGTTCATTATCTTTTGGGATATAATGATTATTTTTTATAAAATCTCTCATATCTCCTAATATATTTACAATTTCTTTTACTACTTTTTTAAATTTTTTTTCTGAAAGTCTTCTACCACTATTTTCTATTGCTAAATTTTTTATATCTATTTTATAAGGGCAGTTACCATTTTGACAAACAGGATCTAAATGATTAAGACCATCTATTATTGCATAGCCACTTAGTTCTCCAAATTTATCCTCAATGTAGTCTGAATATAAAGGATATTCATTTGATATATTAATTATTAATTTATAATATTTAGCAATATCACTATAAATTGCTTTATAATAATTTATTGACTTATTGCGAAAAATTTTTGCAAAGTTTGGCATATTTTCTATATAATCGGTCATATTTGTTGTTTGGAATAATTTATTAATCATTGTTTCTAAAGTACTATTCATATAATAAATATCATTTAAAGTTTGATTAATTTTATTCATATATGATTTTATTTTATTTTCCTTATTTAAATTTTCATATTTGAAATTTGTTTGATTTAAAAATTCATTTTTAATCTTATTATATTCATCCTTTATTGCCATTTGATCATCGCTAAATGTTGTTGTATTTATTTGCTCTAATTTTTCTCTTACTAATTCTCTAGTTCTTCTTTCTGACAAGTCATCAAATTGTATATTATACGAATAATTCTTATAATCATTATTTAATGTATCATTTACTAAATCAGAGAATATAGTAGAAGATCTTATTTTTGACTCAACTTTATTGTAAATAGCATCTTTATTTTCTTGATAATCAGATATATCTGATAAATTATAAATATCAGAAATATCATTCTTAATAAAAGATAAATAAGAATCTATTGTAATATTAGAAAAAGTATATAAATAATGTTGTGATATTTTTTCATTTATTTCATCAGTCCAATCTAAATATTGTTCTTGTTCATCCAAAAGTTCATCGAAAAAATTTAACGATTTTTGATGAAGAGAAGGAGTTAACACCGTCAAATTTTGGATTATTTCTTTATATAATCTATCAAATTCATAATATTTAAGTGCATAACTTTTTTTAATAAATATATTTTTTATATTATATTCTATATTTAATGCACTATCAATATATCCTTCAATTTCTTTTTTATATATCCCCTCTTTATTATATAAATTATTAAATATATTTTCAAATTGTGATGATATATCTTCGATGTAATTTTGAGTATAATTTTTCATATATATATCTATAAAATTTTTTGTTTCATTTATTATATTTGCAAAATTTTCAGTGATTGTTTCTTCAGTAAAATTTTTATATTGATTTAAATTATATGTTTCATAATAATAATTTAAAATTATATTTTCAAAATAAAAACATTCATCTAAAATATTAAATAATTCACTTTTTATTTTTTTTAGTCTTTCTAAATCAAAATCTTCCATAGTTTCAAAAAGTGAATGTTTATGAGTATATATCCTATTACTATAATAACAATCTAAATATAATTCAGTTTGATTTATATATTCAACTTCTTCTAATTTTGATCTATCATAAATACAATTAATATTTTCATCCGCTTCACATTCTTCTATTGATTTCAATTTTTGTTTATATTCTAAATAATTATTATAATTAATTTGATCCTCTTTTACTATTTCATCGAAAAATATTCCTCTAAAATTCCAACATTTTCTATCGAAGCTATTATCATTTGAAAATTCAAATGTATTTTTATATATATCAATTAATTTTTCTCTATCTTTATCAGATATATTAACACCATTTTGGAAATTAATTAAAAATTGGTCTGTAACATTTTTAAATACATTTTTAATAGGGTATTCTAATTCGAAAATATATTTTTTAATTTCATTGATGAATATTGAAGTATTTTTAGTAACAATCTCTTCAGCAAAATTATTTAACTTATCATGATATATGGTTTCACCCACAACATCATCAATGAAAGTTGATTTGTTTTTACCTGGTATTGGTGCTTCGAATTCTATACTATATAATTTATCTTTAAAATCTTGAGTTCTATCATTAATAAATGAAGAAATATTTTTATAAAAAATTTTATTTATATCAATATAATCATTATCTTCTAAATTTTCATTAGAATTATAATTACTATTATTTTCAAGCCTAAATTCTTTAATTTTTTCAGTTTTATTTTTTATTGAATCAAATTTATTTGAAATTGTTGTTGTGAAATTATCAAAAAATTCTTCAAATATATCAAATGATATTATATAATAATTATATCCATCTACATATTTATATAAAATTGATTCATATTCATTTATCAGTGAATAAATTGAATCATTATATTGTTCGAACTTGTTTTTTGTATGATTTAAAAAAAATTCATCTGATAAATTTAATACCATATCATAATTTATATCAAAAATATCAAAATCTATTATATCATGATTATCATCTATAAATGTTCTTATATCAACATTATTTTTTAATTCTTCATTCAAATTATTAAAAAAATCATCACTCTGTGTATCAACATCAAAAATAGTACTATAACTATAATTATTCTTTTTAAAGAAATAAGAACTATTTGTTATATCTTTGAAATCTTGCTCAGATATAAATATATCATCAAATTGACTAATTTTATATATTTCATTTAAATTTATAACGAATAAATTCATATAATTCATCAGCATTTCTAATCGAGTTTTTAATAGATCATTTTTATATTTTTCTCCAAAATCACTATGGTTTAGATGTTGAATATAAAATGTCATATTATTTCTCAAATAGATTAACTTTTGCTCATCATTGATGACAGAATTTAATTTATCATCCAAACTATCTCTATCTTCTTGTTTCATTATATTAAAATTACTCAAATTTTTGTCTAAAGAAGAAATAATTTCTGTTTGTATTTTAGGTAAATTTGTCTGGATATTTTCAAAATTTTTATATAATTTTTCTATTTCACTATTGCTAAAAAAATCGGAATCACGGATTCCGTTTTTATCTAAATAAATTATATTTTGACTATGAAAAAGATTTATATGATTAATATTTTCCTCAAGAATTAAAGGAAATATTTTATTTTTTAATATATTTTTTGTATACTCGTTTATATCATTTAATTCCCCACCAACTTTACTTTTAAATGCTCTAACAGTTTCTATTACATAATCTAATTCGTCTGTATCTTCATAAAAATATTCCGTATTATTTATAATCGTTTGAAATGACTGTACCAATTCATTTAAATTATCATCAATTTTCTCAGGATAAAAATACCCACTTAATTTTGTTAATCTTTGTTCAACAGAAGAATTTAAAAAGCTTATAATTGTCCGATTATAATCAAGAATATTTTCTCTTAATATTTTTATTTTTTCTGTAATATCAGCATTAGATAACTTATAATCATTTAATATAATTTTTGTTATATTAGATAATTGTTTATTAATATCTTCATAATTTGTTTTAGTTGTTATTATAGCCTTTAATTTATCAAAAATATTATCATTTAAATCCTGATAAAAATTAAACAACAATTCGTGTAAATGAGAATACACAGGAACTATATATTCTCTCCAAATAGAAACTCTGTTATCTTCAAATATTTCATATTGTTCGGATAAAAATTCATCAAATGAATTTTTGGCATTTAAATTTAAATAATCTTCTTTATTTATATAAAATTTTGTCTTCAATTCTTTTAAATTATTAAATAAATTACTTATATAGTTTTGATTTATTTGGATTTTTTCACTTAATTTAGTAATAATATTTTTTTGTTTTGTTTTATCATTAATTTCACTAAAAAATAAACTATTTACATCCATAAGTAATTTATTTATTTTTTGTTCAAATTCTGTTTTCAATTTAAATTGTTTAAATTGCCTCTCAAATTCTCCTATATCTAATAATTGGGAAATATCATTATTATAACTTGATATAAATTGGGTAATATTTGCTCTAAACTCATTAGTTATATCGTCAGAGATTTCTTGAATTAGTATAAGGTCTTTATATGTCAAATTATTTGGATATTTTTCTTTTATGAAATTTATAGTTAAATTTATTACAGGATTTAGAAAACTATTTAATCTATTAATATTTTCTTTTGAAATTTCATTTAATTCATTAAATTCAGTATTAATCATTTTTTCATTATTACTACATATACCTTCAACATATTTTTCATTATTTATTAAAAAATTCATTATATCTTGATAATTTTCATGTAAGAGATTTATTTGTGTGTTTGTATAATCTAATATTCCATTATAAAAATCATCAAATAAAGTTTCATATTCATATGGTTTAGATAGTTTTAATATTGAAATTAATGGAAGATATGAATTAATTAATCTACGTTCTGAATTACTTTTATAATTTTCTGCTTCTGTTCTTTTATTTTGAAGGAAATTAATTAAATCATAAGCCATAGTATTTTTATTTTTTGTTATGATATGACTATTAGTATATGATGTTTGCGAATTTAAAGTTTTTTGAACACTTCCAAATATACTTTTAGTATTTACTAGAGTTTGTCCATTATGTGGATAAACAATAGTTTCAACATAAGTCCTCATTGTTATACCTGCAAAAGACTTTGAATAAACTTCTTTTACTGTACTCATAATTTTTTGTCCATAATAAGGATAATCAGAATTAGCTAAACGTCTTAAACTAGTATTATTTTCATAATATTCATCTGTTATTTGATAAGATTCATTTGAATCATTCAAATAATCATTACCCATTGATTCTAAATTAAAATTATCATATACAGTGTCATTAAATTCTTCGAAGTTAGTACTATCAAAATATTCTATTATTGTCCCATCATCAAAATTATCATCCGCAAGTTTAACAGAATTAGTATTATCATTTTCTAACCCTTGTATTTTCAATTCACTAGATTCATCTATCATTTCTGTTTCATTTTCTGCTGTAAAATGCTCTTTTTCAAAAGCTGTATCTTCATCATAAGTATTACCATAAATATATTCATCTAATTCTTCATCCTTAACTCCTGAAACAAATTCAGATTTTTGAGCTAAATTTACTTCATTTACATTACCATTTGCATCTATATTTGTTAACACAGTACTATTATCTAAACTTCCTGTTAATTTAGCAGAACCACTATTTATACTTCCTAGACTTAATAACGTTAAATTACTACTATTATCTTCATTAGTTTTTACTTCTCTAAGTTGAATACCTATATTATCTTCAATAGGAATAATATCTTCTTCTGTATATATTTCTTCATCATAAGTTATTCCGTCATTAATTACATTAATTACTTCCCCGACATCGGCGGCTAATTTTCTTATTTTTCTTTTTCTAATTTTATCTGTCTTTTTACTTTTTTTCTTTAGTTTTGATTCAGAAAGTCTTCTTAATAATATATTTCGTCTTTCTTTAAACGGAGTATCTGGGTCTATACCCTTTTGTAAATCATCAAATTGTTTTTGAATATCATCACTAAATAATTTAGAAGATACTTTAGGAATAATTAATCGAGCAGTTTCTCTTATATAATCCATATTTTTCATATTAAAATTGTCTTTTTTTGGATAATAAATTTTCTTTATTTCTCCTGTTTCATAAAATTCTATTTTAACAAAACCGACAGATTCATTTACAGTAGAATTTATATTATAATTTTTTCCTTTATTTGACACGTTCTTGATGTTACTATAAACTTCAATTAAATGCCTATCATATAAATATATAACATCTTCCCCTGTGGTCTCATTGTAATATGATAATTGCAAAGCAGCTAAATATCCAGTAAATAATGCTACTTTAGCACCATTATCTGTTTTTTCATAATCTCTAGATTTTATAAAAAATAAAAAATCACCTTTTATTTCCATATTTTGTTTTTGGCTATCAGGTTCATCTTCTAAATGAATAGTTGTATTTACTAATTTTAGACTTTCATATAAAAAAAAAATACCAGTTTTATATGATAATTTAATCGCTAAAGGTTCAGGCTCTACTATTTTTTTAACATGATTTTGAACAATAAGTCCTGATTTTATTAAAACTTCTTCATCTGAATTATTAAAATAAATATCCATACTAATAGGTTTCTGATTATAATCAGGATATAATGATATAATATATGTTTTACTTTCTTGAATTAAATCAATATTAAATTCAACTTTTTCATTATTTATAGTGGGAAATAATGCTTTTTTATATTCTATATTTTTTGTATGAATATCATTGAAGTAAATATCCTTTAATTTTATATATATCTGAATAGGATCTATATCATTATATATATTTTTGGTATAATCATAAATTTCTGCATTACTAATATTTACTATTGGCGAAGGTTTAATTAAAATATTTAATTTTTTAGGAAATTTTTCACCATCAAATGACAAATCAAATAGGTTATCATTTTCATTTGATTTGGTAGTATATAATTCAATTAAAAATATACCTATTGATGAATTTAAACTTGTAACGTTGAAAGTGAAATTTTGGTCGTCAAAGGTTTGATTAAATTTTAAATGCTCATTTATATCTAAGTTTTTATGGTATAATAAACCTTTTTCTGTTCTTAATTGTAGATAAAACGTATATTTTTCTCCTGCGACCAATTCAAATAAAGTAATATTTGGCTCGAATGTAAAATGACTGATATTATAAGGGCCATTCCCATAACCAGCATCATTTTCTGATGAAGTTAAATTTACAGGGAAATAAAAAAGTGCTATTACTTCATCTTTTTCTAATTGTAGAGTTAATTCGTAATTTGAACCAGATACTAGATAATGAAAATCTTCTTTATTATTTTCTGGAATAGAGATATTAAATTTATTTCCTTCTCTTTCTATATTAAATAAAATCGGAATCATATCATTTCCACATAGTTTTACTTCTTTTATTTTTGCGGAATCAATATTAATTAATGAATTTTTATACATATCTAATAATTCATAAGACATATTAAACTCCGATTGAACATCTAAAGTTATTTCTGTATTATTTTCTGTTATTTCTTTACTTAATGAATTAGTATTAATTGCCAAATTAAGATTTGTAATTGTAGCCTCAGCAATAACATGTACTGTATAATTTAATTCTTTTTTAACAAAGAAAAGTTGCCAAGTTAGATTTCCTGAATTAGCTGTTGCCTCTTTGGTTTGAATTTCAATAATGTTTTTTTCTTTATTTAATGTGGAAATGGCCTCAATTGGTTTATCATTTAAAAAACATTTGATTTCTAGAATACTATATATCAGCTCAGCTGATATTTCTCTTGATTCTTCTTTTGGAGATATAGTTAAATTGGAGAATTCACCTAATTTTATTGATTCTAAATAATTTATATTAGTTACTTGTTCCCAATCTCCATCTATATCTAAAGAAATATTACATCTATAACATGTTATAATAGTATCTTCATATTTTGCTTCAATATAAGCTTTACCTAAATAATTTAGAATTATATCAAAAATAATAACTTTTTCTTCTGGATCAAATCTAGCTTCTCCGAAGTTAACAACTGTAGTATTTGCTAATATGGCAGCTAATTTAAATTTTTCTATATCTGATTTATTCACAGAAGACATTTGATTGTCATATTTGTCTATTGGAATTATTTTTACAGTTGAATTTCTTCCATTAATGAATACTGTTTCATTAAGATAAATATATGTTTTTGAGATATCTAGTATTTGATTGCCAATAAAATCAATATTGATAATATATTTATCAACATATTTAAAATAATCGGAAGATATATATAATTCTCCGGGAAATTCGCAAACTATATTTATAAGTAATATATCGTTATCTAAAATTTTGACTTGATAATATAAGGATTCATTTTCACTATGAACAAGGTTGAATAAATTCTTTAATTTAATTCTTGGATAATTTAGTATTTCAGAGGGAAAACTTCCATTTTTACTTTTTGCATGCAAAATCACCACAGGAATTGCTTCTATATTTCCTTCTCTTAATATATTTGGAAAAGTCTTAATAGAATAATTATCTACATCAAAATGATCAAGTGCTGTTTCTTCTTTTTCTTCAAGGCTTCTCGGAGGATTTGGTTCACCTTTTAAGTAACAGACTAAAAAATTTTGGATTGCTTTTTCTTTTTTATCTTTGGAGGACTCTAAATATACATTGATAGAATCTCCTAATAAATTTTCGATATCAAATTTTTTTGAATAGACTACTTTTTCGAAATGCGTAATTTTTATTTCTGTTTTTTCTAGGTAAATATCGAATTTCATAATATTAGATACTTTCTTATTTGTTTCTTTAATTGCATTTGGACCTTTTTGGCTTTCTTGTATGGTAGAATCAATTGTGATTATTTCATCTTTATTTCCTGAGCAAGCATCATTTAAACATTTTTTAATTTTGATAAGGATTCCTTCTTTGTCTTCTTCGAAAATAAAATCTAATGCTAAAACATTTTTTTTGAGGTTGCTTTTATAAATATCTTTGGATAAAATCAAGGAAATATTGGATACTTCTTTAGGAGGTATTTCCAAGCTCATATAACAATGATCGATCTTTATTTTATTTTCAAGCTTGTACAAGATTGAATTTTCTTGGATAAATGTCTTAAATTGTGGAAGCGAAAAAGAATAATATGAATCCAAGGCTTTTGGACATACGTTTATGGATGCACTTACAGTGCTAAATAGTAAAATTAGAGCGAGATAATTAAATATTTTTTTCAGCATTTTTATAAAGATAAAATTTTACACCTAAATTTATATAAAAAATTATTTATTTTTTAATTTCATGAAAAATATAAATTAATTAAGTTTATTATTTTAATATTATTATTCAAATGGGGATTGGGGATTGGGGATTGGGGATTGGGGATTGGGGATTGGGGATTGGGCCCAATCCCCAATCCCCAATCCCCAATCCCCAATCCCCAATCCCC
>Ga0247610_10008096_pt1 | contig 10732 bp, 16 predicted proteins | sample 174DNAGHGhighgp2_FD_193483 | JGI IMG/M metagenome (GOLD analysis project Ga0247610, IMG submission 193483) | Sheep rumen microbial communities from Palmerston North, Manawatu-Wanganui, New Zealand - 1742 DNA GHGhigh gp2 | ecosystem: Host-associated > Mammals > Digestive system > Stomach > Rumen... | reverse complement strand
TAATCTTAATTACATTATCAATATCTTCAAGTGCTTTAGATAGTCCTTCAAGAATTTCAATTCTATCAAGAAGCTTTTGATGATCAAATTCTATTTCTTTTTTAATGCATTCTATATTATGATTTTTATAAACTTCTAAATATTTAGCAAGATTAATCATAATAGGAGTTTTAGAAATAATACCGTTTTGATTTACATTAATTTGCTTACGAAGATTTGTCTCTTGAAACAGTTGTGCCACTACATTTTCTGGTGTAAATCCAGCAGCGACAGTAACTACAAGAGATAGATGTTTCTTATCAGATTTATTAAATATTTCTTCAATACCAATAATTTTTTCTTCATTAATAGCTTTTTTAATTTCATCAATTACTGGCTCTATATATACTTGATAAGGAAACTCATAAAAGTTAATTTCCTGTCCATTGATCGTATACTTACTCTCAATAATAATTTTACCTTTACCTGTTTTATTAATTTGAGATAGGTCATTTTTATTTACAATTATTCCACCTGTTGGAAAATCTGGATAATAATTATCATTATCAACAGTTCCATCCTCAAGATACTTTTCAATAACTTGCGCAGTTTCAGCAAAATTATGTAGACACCAATAATTTGATAGCGATACACCAATACCCTGTGTTCCATTAACTAAAAGTCTAGGAAAAACCGCAGGTAAAACTTTAGGCCATTTTTCATCTTCACTGAAATTAAGAATCATTGGCACAGTATTTTTTTCTACGCCCTTTAACATTCCTTCTTCTACTATTGGAGAAAGTCTAGCTTCTGTGTAACGATCAGCAGCTATAGCATCTCCACCAAGAATTGAATTACCATTTGCTCCATGAAAATCTACCTCTGGGATATTGTTAACAAATGGTTGAGACATTCTTGCGAAAGTTTCATATATTGCAGTGGTTCCGTGCGGCCACCAAAGAGCAGCTACACCCCCTGAAATCTTTGCAGACTTAACATGCGGCTTTTTACTTGTATATTTCTTTGTATACATTTCCCACAGACATGCTCTTTGACTGGGTTTTAGACCATCGCGTATATCTGGGAATGCGCGATTGGTATTAACATCATAAGAACTATCAATAAAATTCTGTTGAACTTCCTGTATAATATCGATACTAGTCAACATGCGCCTCCTCTAAATGCTCTGCCAAGAATGTTACTCTTGGCCCAACCGCTTTACCGTATAAATCATTAAACATTTCATCTGTTTTATCTCTATTTGTTACTTTTAATTGTAACACATTCCTAGTCTTTTTGTCAAGTAGACAATAGGCAAGTTCGTCAGAATCGCACTCACCAAGTCCTTTCATTCTTCCGATTATCTGGATGTTATTTGGATTTTGAGTCTTATAATCTTCTAATGCTTTTTCATCCTTGAGATATACATATTCATTTTTCTTGGTTGTCACTCTGAACAGAGGAGGAACAGCAGAATAAACATGTCCGTTTAATATTAACTCTGGACACATATACCACAGGATGTTAAATAAAAGATTTTCTATCGCGAACCCGTCAAAATCAGCATCAGCACATGCTACTATTTTTCCATAACGTAATCTTGTCCTATCATATTTTAACTTACATGTGGAAGGTTCAACTTCAAGTCCAAGAGCCTGAACAAGATTATTAATTTCTTGATTTTTATAAATATTTGCGGGTGCGGTTTTTAATACAGATAACATTTTACCACGCACACCATATACAGCTTGAGTTTCAGAATCTCTAGCTGCTACTAAACCACTTGCAGCAGACTTACCCTCACACACAAGTAGTTCACAAGAAGATCTATCTTTGCTCCAACAATCAGTAAGAGTAGTAGGAAGCTGAATATTCTTCTTTTTAACATTTACCGCTGCTTTATTCTTTACACGCTCTCGAGCTCGTTTAGCAGCTTCCGCAGCTTTTCTAGAAACTAAAGCCTTTTCAATAATAGCTTTACCATCGTTAGGGTTATTGTCTAGCCAAATTTCTAGTTTTTCTCCAAGAGTAGAAGAAATAAATGGATTGTCGTCTGTTGAAGTTACTCTTACCTTTGTTTGACTATCATATCTAATATCTGCGGATGCTAGGTTAAATACAATAATCATACCTTCTTGTAAGGAATTACCAGTTAAGTTATCTTTAATTAACTTTTGTTCTTTTGCCCATTTGTTTAGTGTACGTGTTATAGTGCTTTTAATTGCCGTAATTGGAGTTCCAGCTTCAATTAAACTGTAATTACAAAATGGAATTATTTCTGTAGAAGATTTTGATGTTAAATTCATACAGAAATCTAGAGATTGCTTTTCATTTTTCTCTTGGAAAGAAAAAGTATTAATCAAATTAATTTCTTTTTCAATTTTTATATTTAAAATATCAGTTATGCCGTTAGGATGATAAATCTCTTCACCATTAAATATAAATTTCAGTCCAGCACAAACGCAAGATAAATTAAATAATTCATTTTTTAGTTTAACAACATTTATTTTTTCATTTCTAAAAAATTCCTCGTTAGGTTGGAAAGTAACTTTTACACCGTGTTTTTCTTTTGGACAAGTTCCAGATTCTCTTTTAAAAAATTTGCCTTCTTCAAAATAAACAGTTTCAAACTGTCCATCTCTTTTAGTTGTTGCTATGAGCCAATGAGAAAGAAAGTTTGTTAAAGTTGCTCCAATACCAAATGCGCCAGTTGAAATTTTATAAACAGCATTCTCATCACGAGAATATTTTCCACTAGAATTTATATCACCATAAACCATCTCAAGGACAGTTTTATTTCCTTCCTTTTTTACATTAGGAAGAATACCTTGTCCATTATCTACAATTGTAATGATATTATCTTTTTCATTATAATTAATAATAACTTCATCACAATGCCCAATTAAGAATTCATCTGAACAGTTAGAAATAATTTCTCTAGCAAGTTGTGTGGAGTCTTCATTGCTGCCAAGATAAGTATCTGGACGAAGTCTTGTAAAAGATAACGGATCAAGCTTTTGAATACTATCTTCATTATAAAGATTGTCTGCCAAAAGTCTCACCTGCTTTCTAAATTAAAATTCTTTTTCATTTCTATAAAATTATAGCATATATTAAAGATTTTGTCAAATAAAAAAGCCTAGAGCTCTGAAAAGAGTTCTAGGCTTAAATATGAATAAACATTGGTGACTTTATTTCTGTTGAAACTAATAACCAACCTTTATTAAGTGGAACTTGTTTTGGAAGATATAAACAAGAAGGATAAAAATGTTTTCTAAAATTATTTAACTCTTCTTTACTCTCAAAATAGTATGCGCCGCAATCTTTTTGATTAAAAGATTTCCAAATTTCTTTTGGAATATCTTCAAAATTCCAATCTTCAATAATAATAATAAATTTATCAGGATGATTTTTATCTGTCTTGTGTAAAAACATTCCACTATATTTATCTTGAAGATTATATTTTCTAGCAAAACTATCTATATCATTTTTATTAAAGAATGGAATTAAAATAATTCCTTTATTTTTCATTATGCCATTGTATATTCAAGTTCAATATTCTTGCGGTGACGATCATGAACTAGACGCATCTTACCATTCTTTAGGGATGACAGAAGAACCTTAATTTTCCCAGTATCAGGATCCATCCAAGCACCATGATAAACCCATAGAACATCATCGTATCTGACAACAGATTTATCGGGTGTAAGACCTCTATGCTCACAATCAAAATATTTATCTAATGTCTTTCTCAATTTACCTCACTCCTCACATCATTTTATCAAAGCAATAATCTTCAGTCAATTCTTGATTATTTAAAGAAGAAATAAGAATTTTAACTTTTCCACTATCAGGATCCGTCCAAGTGTTATCACAAATTCACAAAACATTATTGTATCGAATAACTGACTTATTAGGAATATTACAATCAAAATTCTTATTCAATGTTAATATTTTTTTCAATTTATATCTCTTCCTACATTTGATCAAAACAATAATCTTCAATCAACTCTTCGTTGTATTCAGTGTCTGCTACAAACTGACCATAAAAACCAGGATAATCATAAAGGAGAGGAAAGCCCATTGATTCAAATGTGCTAATGATATCGTTAATAGGATACTCATCCTTTATTCTATTTGCTGCTGTCTCGATAATGTTAATTTCATTAAGTGTCAATTCAGACCATCGATTCTTGAGCATAAGCTTTCCTTTCTCTCCTTTACGTTAATTATATTATATCATATAAAAAAGAGGTTGTCAAGAAAAATTATTGAATATCTCCATATTGAATTAATGTTTGAGTTGTTCGCTCGTAATCTGACGGCTTATCATTTTTGTGTTCTTCATAGTACGCCGCATCTTCTTTAGTAGCTAGTATCCATTTGCCTTTCTTTTGGGGCCAATTATACTCAACCATAAATCCAAGAGTACGATAAGCATTCTTTGCGCCAGTTAAAGTGTCAATTGTTTGTTGATATAGTTTTAACAGACGTTCTTTTCTATCATTATTATCTTCTTTATTTAAAACCTCTGAATCAAAATATTCTTTATAATATCTATTTGCTAAATCTTGCATTGCGTTCATAAAATTAATAATGATATTTTTTTGTTCATCTGTAATATCATAACTTTCAGGATAATCGTCTACTTGTTGAAGGTTATTAATTCTCATCGTTACACTCCCTTCCTAAAATCATAAGTAAATCATCAATGCTATACATTGAACTAAAACGTTTACTTGTTCCTATATTAAAATGTTTACTTATATAATATATATCATTATATTCTTCTATGGCTCTTGGAGAAGAACGTCTTTTAAATAAATGTTGAAAGAGTTCTTCAGATATATTATTTTCTTGCGCTACCTTTTTTAATTCTGAACCAATATTCTCAATCCATACTCCATATTTTTTATCAATTTTATTATTAGCTCTTTTTATAGCATTGTCTATATATTTTCTTTCATTTGGAGTAACAAAAAATCCGCACACAATAATTGTTTCATTTTTATTGCTATCATTAATAGTGTGAGTTAACCTTTCACTAAATTCAGCTAGTTCATCATAATAATCAACAGTAGAATAAATAATATTCTCATGTTTAAATGGCTCTATTGATAGAACAGAAATTTCTGAATCTATATATTTTAATAGTACAGAAGCTATCTGTTTTATCATTAAACCAGGAGGACCCATAAATAAAATTAGTTTTCTCATTATATCATTAAATCTTCTAATCGGTCTATTGATACTGGTATTTCTTTATTCAGATTAGAATGATTAATAGCTGAAATTTTAACAATAATTCCTTTTTCATTGTTTGGTAAAAATTCACATTTTATTTCTTCATTTTTATTATTAATTCTTAAAATACAACTTTTTAATTCAGGATCACAGGTAAAAGACCATCCAGTACTATTAATAATTTGACTAAAAAACCATACTGTTTTCAAGTCATCATAGCAAATGATATTATCAAAAATAATTCCCATACATTCTAATGGTGTCAAACTTCTTGTATCATCAATTGTTTCAACTACTTTTTCTTTAATTTTTATAGACATAAAATATTCTCCTTTCTCTTTCTTTATAATATTATATAATATATGTAAAAAGTTTGTCAAGTGAAATTTTTTTGAGAGAAGAAAAAAAATCATTTGACAAAAAGAAAAAGAAATATTATACTTTTATTAGACATAAAATATTTTGAAGGGAGAAGGGTATGTGGCATCGTTACAAAAATGGAAATTACACAGTTCTTATTAATGATACAACTGGTACAAAGATTAGATACAATAAAGAAGATAAACTGATTCCAGATAGACCAGAATCAATGGATGTGAAAATTACAAATCGTTGCGATCATGGATGTTTATTCTGTCATGAAAACAGTGTAATATTTGGAAAAGAAGCACCTTATGAGAATCTTGATAAGTTTGCAAATACTATTTTACCTTTTACCGAATGTGCGGTTGGTGGAGGTAATCTTATGTTAAACTTTAAGCATACTCAATACTTTTTAGAGAAACTAAAAGAAGCTCAATGTTTTCCATCTATTACTATTAGACAAGAAGATTTTGTTGAATATAGTGATATCATTGAAGATTGGTATATTAATAATCTTATCTATGGAGTTGGAGTAAGCTTATCTAATCCAGCAGATTTAGAGTTCCAAGAGATGTTACAAAAGATTCCAACAACAGTAATTCATGTTATTGCTGGACTATTTAATGAACAGCAATACAATGAATTAAAAAAGAAAAATTTTAAAATTTTGATTCTTGGATACAAGAGTTTTAGACGTGGTTCTGCTTATTACACCGCATTTAAACGTTCTATTGATCAAAACATAGAGTGGTTATCTTCTGTATTTAATGATTTAGAAAAAGATTTTAGAGTAGTTGCATTTGATAATCTCGCATTAGAACAGTTACACGTTAAAGATATGATTCCAGCCGATCGTTGGAATCGTTTCTATATGGGAGACGATGGAGGATATACTTTTTATGTAGACTTGGTAGAAGGAACCTTTGCAAAAAATTCAACTTCCATAGAACGATTCATTATAGGAGACAAAACAATTACTGATATGTTCAATATAATTACAAAGGAGTGTAACAAATGATAAGCATTCGTAATAATATATTTGAAACTAATTCAAGTAGTATGCATGCGCTATGTATAAACAGAGAAGAAATTTGGAAAGACCCAAGAGAAGATACATATTTTCAAAGTTGGAGAAAAACTCATAATTCAATGATAATTAAATGCGGGTACTATGGTAGAGCCCCGCAAGCTCCTTTAACTTCTTTTCAAGAAAAAATTGATTACATATGGACTGCGGTTGTTGATACTTATTACCAATTTTATCCAGAGTTTAAAGAAAAAGATCTCGCAAAGATAGGATGGTGGAAAGAACAATTATTACAACTTGCTCCTCTTGGATCTTTCTTTGCGGAAATTGATTCTGATAGATGTTGGGAATTTGGAATTGATCATGCAGGTAATATTCGTAATTTTATAGATGAATGTGAAAAAGAACCAAGATATATTAGAGCTCTCTTGGATGATGAAAGTTTTATTGAAATAAGTGGAGATGAGTATCCTAATTTCATGTTTGCTTTTCTTCCGCGTATAGAAGGACATTTGTTTGATATGCCAGGAAGATATAGTGTATATATTAAGGGGTGTTAATATTGATTAATATTAGATATAATATTTTTGAAACAAATAGTTCTTCTGTTCATACACTAACTCTTTGTAGAGAAGAAGATTATGATAAATGGAATAATGGAGAATATTTATTAAGAAATGATGATTATAACCCTGATGAAGATTTACCGCAATTTATTCCAAAAGATAGATTAAAAGAATTTGATCCAAAAGCACCTTACACATTAAAAAGAGGTAGTTACTACGAACCACTATTCTTTGATAAAGATGGTAAAGAAGTTCTTTATTATGATATACCGTATCTTACACCAGAACAGTATGAATCCTATTATGATAACTTATATTCTTATGAAGAAAAAGCAACGATCGATGGTATTAACGTAGTTGCTTTTGGACATCATGGATATGAAGGATAGTTTAAAAAAATAGTTCTTGTTGGGAAATTTTTTCTTGACAGGAACTATTTCTTTATGATATAATATAATCAACAAAAGGAAAGGAGAAAATATGCAGTTCATTAAGAATCATCTTTATATTGATACTCGTTCTTCTGAAATTATGTCTTTTGTTGAGAAAAGGAAGGGTCTTATTTTTGATTTTTATGTATTCTGTGATGATAATAATGTAGAATACTTTTATGATGAAGATGATTTGAAATACTTTAAGGAGTATTAATATGAGTGAGTTTTTACTATATGGTAAAAGAACTGGGTTGCCAGATAAAAATGGTAATCCAGTATTTGATAAAACTTTTAGAGCACTTGATGCATGGGGCGTTAGAGTAAATAAACTTTCTGATGCTATGTCATATGCAACAAAAGAAGATGCTTTAGAAGTATTACAATCAGATATTATTCAAAAGAATATTAAGGAAGGCCTTGTAGAGTTCGATGTACGAAGAGGATAAAGTTTTTTTAAGATTAAAATGTTGTGAGTGTGATAATGATGAATGTCCAATAGCACAAAATATTTTTCCATATATTTATGATGGTTCTGGAAGAGGATGTAATAGAGTTGTTTCAGAAGATGTTTTTGCTATGTATACTCATTATTTTTCAGAAGTCATTCCTATGTGGAAACTATTACCTCAAAAATTAATTAATGAACAGTACAAAAAAATACTTGACTTCCTTAAAAAAGAAGTGTATAATAAAAATATAAGTTGTTTATACAATCATCGAGGGAAAGTTTTTGTAGATAGATCTGATATTGAAAGGTTTAATAAACTTATATTAAAGGAGTTACATGATGACTTACAATGATGTTTGCGCTCAAACCGATCTTGTTATGTCCGATACCTATGAGAATGTAGCCGGTTTTTATTTTGTTGTAGCTCACACTGATAGTGGAACTCGTTTCTACTCTGATCCAATTGCAACTTTTGAAGCTGCGGAGCACATTTTTAATAGTTATGTTTATACAGTTAAGTATTTTGATGGCGGAACTGTTGAGATGTACAAGATTCTGTCCGATGATTACAACGTGATTGCTTATGTCCGTATTTAATTAAAGGAGGATTTTAAAATGGGGAAGTTTAATACTAATAAGACAAAGAGTGTCCCTGATACTATTACCTATGAAGGTGGTGCGGCGTACTCTCGTGATTCTCTTCAAGCTTGGTTTAACATGCTTATGTCAAGTTTTGTAGAAGATATGTTCTATGAGAGCAGTGATAGTCAGGTTAAGCGTTTTCTTGAGCTTACTGATGAAATAGCTGATGAATACGGCTATCGTTTTGTTGGTAAGGCTGCTATTTTCGTCCGCAATCAATTTGGAATGCGATCTATCTCACAGCTCTTAGCCGCATGGCTTAATGATAAGAAGTTCGATTCAAAGCGGAATTTCTATAAGGCTTTTTATCATCGTCCAGATGATATTGGCGAGGTATTTAGCATAATCGATTCTTTTAATGGGAAGAGATCTCATGCTCTAGTGCGTGGGACTGCTGACTACATATCTCAACTTAATGGCTATAGTCTCATGAAGTATCGTGGACTTGGCCATGAGTACAATATGTATGATATTATTAATATTTGTCATCCCAAGAGCAAGACTATTGATGATTTTAAGAATGATCGAATTAGTTCTGCGGATACTTGGGAAGTAAATATTTCTACCGCAAAGAATGACGAAGAGCGTTCGCAGCAGTGGATTCGTCTTGTTGAAGAGCATAAGCTTGGATACATGGCACTTCTCCGCAATCTAAACAATATTCTTGCCGCAGATATTCCTTCTTCCTATTGGATTGAGAAGGAGCTTTGTCCGCAGCTAGAGAACGAGACAAAGATTCGCAAGTCGTTAGTTTTCCCATATAGGATTTTTACTGCCTATAAGAATCTAAAGGTAAAGAATCTTTCAGTATTAAAGTCTTTAGACAAGGCTTTTAGGATTGCGACCACAAATGTTCCCCACTTTGATGGATTAAATGCTGTGGTACTAGATGTATCTGCTTCTATGGAAAATAATATTTCACATAATTCTAATATTACTCTAAAGGAAATAGGAGCTTGTTTTGCAGTATCGCTGCTTTTAAGTGGAAGTAAGATTGATTACATTAAATTTGGTTCTGACGCAAAGCGTTTTTCAATTAATCCTCTAAATAATGTATTCGATATGATTGAAGCTGTAGAAGCAAACGATTATTGCGGATATGGAACAAATCTAAACTCTGCATTAAATGTTATGAAAGAATCTAACTCTTATAGTAGAATCTTCTTAATTAGCGATATGCAGGTTCTTGCGGATTATTGGTATGTTCGTAAGGATACTATTACCGAGTACGCCGCAAGATATGGAAATATTCATACTTACAGTTTTGATCTAGCTAACTATAGTTCGCAAGTTGCTCCCGCAAATAAAAACTTCGTGTTTTTAACTTCCCTAAGTGATACAATTTTTAAGTTCATTGGCTTTATGGAGAACAAAGAAATTGATATCGTTTCTATTATCAATAATGAAGTTGATTTTTAGCCAGTCAACTTTATTATATACCTTTCTTCTTTTGACCTGGAATGCTTTCTCTTCCAGGTCTTTTTTTTATTGACAAACTCTTAATATTATGTTATAATTATTTTAAATCCAAGAGAGAAAGGAATACAATGTTCGATTCGATGTTTGATTTTGGCAATCTTCCATATGTTAATATCATGACCGATCAAGAAGCTATTGACACAATTGATCAGCTTAAAAATAGATATGCTCATATGAGTCCATATGACCTAGAAGAGCATTTGGAATTTGCGGGCATCGACAGTAGTATGCTTTCTCCGCATATGCAAGATGTTGTAAGTCTAGGATGGTAGGAGTTATTTTGAAAAAGCAACCTTTAGATAGCTTAACGCCGCAAGATAGATATAATATTAGAAAGTATATAGAGTTATATGGGTCTGCGGTATGCGGGCCTCTTGATATTGTTCTTGGCTATTGGAATAATTCTAAAAGGAGATTATACCACGCTTTTGGAAATCAACTTCGTGTTAAGAAGAAAATTAATATTGTTAGGACAGAGTCTATGATAGAAGTTGATTTAAAAAATGTGTATATTCCAAGATTTTTAACATCTTATGGTATATCTCAAGTC
>Ga0247610_10008091_pt1 | contig 10734 bp, 5 predicted proteins | sample 174DNAGHGhighgp2_FD_193483 | JGI IMG/M metagenome (GOLD analysis project Ga0247610, IMG submission 193483) | Sheep rumen microbial communities from Palmerston North, Manawatu-Wanganui, New Zealand - 1742 DNA GHGhigh gp2 | ecosystem: Host-associated > Mammals > Digestive system > Stomach > Rumen ... | reverse complement strand
CCATCTAATGAATAGACACGCTGGTCGGCATTCGCGTCGATGCGTACATTGTCAATACCGGCAGGTATAGTCTGGAAGAGACCATCCTTGGTGTAATAGCCACCATTGCTGAAGACTAAGTCTTCTGTTTGTGGTGAGCCGTTGTTGTTGAAAATAATCTTCTGTGGTTTCGTATTCAGTGTGCCGTTGTACGACCATTTCCACACCTTATTACCATTGGGGGCAGTACCCAAAAGTGTGCATGCTACGCCTGGCCAGGAACCACCTGTGTAGTTGTTTGAATCATCCCATGCCCAGCACTTAATGGTATTGGTCCATGTAAATGGAGCCTCGAATAAGGCACATACCTCATTGGTACCCACTGTGCAGAAGTCAGGAATGGTGATGGTAATAACTTCTGGCTCTTTAACGACATAGTTTCGGGTGATGATGCCTTTGACCGAAGAGCCACTCAAGAGGCCAACCTTCAACGTAGTGGTTCCCCTTGGAATGGTGATGGTTGTGCCACTGGAAACCTTCGTGCTGCTGGCTGTGGGGTTGCTGCCATTGGTGGTATAAACCAATTCATTCGCTGTGGCCGAGACGGCAGACAGCGTGACCTTGATGTTGTCGTCGTTGGTTACGTAGGTAGCAGACGACTTGTCGGCCCAGGCTGTCTCCATGCTGTTGGACATCCAATAGACATAATGGTAGCCAGAGAGCACCTTTGTATAACCCCTTGAAGTGGCATTGTACTGTGTGCATCTGGGACCTACGCTACAGATGAGCTTACCTTTGGAACCTGTGGTCTCCACGATGTAGTAGTTCTTATTGGAGTAGAGCGTCTCATATTGGCTCTGATTGTGAATGCCAAGGGTGTTGCGCACGTCAATCATGCTCATGAGTTCGTACTTCAGGTCAATCCAGTGTTTCAGGAAGACGCATGGAGTGCCAGGCATAGCCAGCATATAGGCATTGGCAGCCAAGGTGTCTTTCTTCAGCGGGCCATTAGACGTGCCGTCAGGGCGCACCTCGGTGTCGTGGTTTTCGACGAAGGTAACGGCATAGCGGCGATAATTGCCTCCGTCGGTCTGAGCATCGATAAGTGGCCAGTTGCCATCGTTCTGCTTGCCCAGATAAGTCCAGTCGGATTTGTCGGTAGCATTGCGTACCACATATTTGAACTGGAAGTCGAAGGCTGCACTGGTCTTGCTGGTGGCGTCAATCCAGTTCTTAATGGTATTGGTGCCGTCCCAGCACTCGCCTACGGAGTAGGTTGGCTTGGAGTCCTCATTATAGATCTTAGTAAAAGAACCCTTATAGCCCTTCACCATGTCGTAGCGGAAGCCAACGTAGCCGAAGTCTTTGAGCAGCATATTGAGATATGCCTTCACAGTATTCTGTACATTGGTGCTGTTATGGTCGAGGTCGTGCATGCCAGGCCAGTTCTCGCCAGTATCAGCCTTGCCTGTTCCTCCGTCATTGCTGACAACGTCGGCCTGTCCCATGGTGTAGGTGACGCCTTTGTAGGTTTCAGAAGGGAATCCCCAGCTTCCGCTGACTGTCTTACGGTGGTTAATGACGACGTCGGCAATAGTGCCAATGCCTTTACTGTTGAACGTGTTGATGAGCGAGCGCAGGTCTGTCTCTGTTCCGAACGAGCTGTCGTAGTGGCCCGGGAACCAGTAGAGATCGTCATAACCCATAGACTGTCCACCACAGTTTCCACTTTGTGGCAGCCATACGAGTTTGAAGAACCCGGAAAGCTCGTCAGCCTGCTGCTCCAAGTAACGCCAGTTGGTTTGGTCGAAGGAGTCCCAATAGAAAGCCTGCAGCATCACACCCTCGTAGTTCTGCGGCCAGCCTTGTGCAGAGAGAAGCATGGGTACGAAGAGTGAGAGTAGGGTAGTGTAAATCTTTTTCATTGCACTATTAAATCTTTAAACGGGTGGACACTTGGCTGTGTCCACCCGAAGGGATGATTATAATCGCACAAATTACTGTGCTATGAACGTCATGGAGTTGGTGATGTCGTTCAGATAAACAGCATACGTACCAGCTGGAACGAAGATGTTGCCGGCACCGTTAGCTCCCGTCTTGTTGGTTGCCTCGGTAACGTTCCATTCGCCATCATTGCCAAAGCCCCAGTTGGTGCTCCAGTCGTGGTTAGCGCGGAACTTCAGCTGACCATCAGTTTCCTGAGTGAACACAGCATACCAGTTGTGAGGAGTAACCTGCTCAAGCTCGAAGTCGCCACCCCAACCGTTGAACTCACCGATGAGCGAGATGTTGGTATATTCTGTAGGAGACTGGTTGTCAAGCTTTGTCCAGGTATAGGTCATCGAGTTCAGGTCCATAGTGAACGTGTAGAACTCGGCAGAAGGAGCAGAGATAGCCTGAGCATTACTGTTGATAAGCTGTCCGCTGGGTGAGTTGTCACCATCAACGATGCTACCATAAGCAGCATCCCAGTTACCAAAGTCGCTGGCTGCCCAAATCTTCAAATCCCAACCACCCGTCCACTTTGTGGTATAGGACTGTACATTGTTGCCTTCTGGAGTGAACAGACAGGTCTTCTTGGAGTTGCTCCAACCCTGCAGGGCACCTACCATATAATACTGTGAAGCCAGCACGATAGGAGTAATCTCGTAGGTCATCTCCATCATGTTGATACTGATGCGATAGAATGTGGCAGAGCCATCAACACAGAAGGAGTGGTCACCACCAAGATTGTAACGGTAGTCGAAGGAGCCAGAGAGATCCTTACTGTCACCCTTAGTACCAAACAACTTGGTCCAGTCGCCGGCAACGATAGCGTCGCAGGCCTCTTCATCGCCAAATGCAAACCACATCTCACCACCAGTGCTGGGCATGAGATAAGTGAATACAGGATCGCTATAAACATCCTGAGAACTGTGCTCAAACACCTGTGACTTGCTGGAAGCAGAAGCTGCCCAGTCCATAGGACCACCTATGAGGAAGTACTTAGGTGAAATCTTCGGAGCTTTTGGAGTGACAACGAACGTGATGGTGCCACAATCAACCAAAGCTGCCTGACCGTTGATGACGGCATTGGCATAGACATGAGCAGAGAATGTACGTGCGTCTGGGCGCGGACCATAATAGGAGAGTACCATAGACTGCAGGTCGTCCTTCGAGAACTGACCGTCAGTAACCAAGGCATTCAGTGTTACGGGATCAGCTGTAGCATCGCTTGGAGTAACCTCCATGCGGACATTAGCTACAGTGGCACCCTCAGGCAGTCCGGCATAGCTTAAGGTAAACACCGACACGGTGTCTGCTGCCGTATTGAGGTCAATGGCGCTACCTGCCGTAGCAGTGAAGCCTGGCACATTGACAGCATCTTCCTGAGCATAGGACATGGGGCTGGCCCAGTCCTTGTAGTCCTCGTTGCAGGCCGCAAAGAGGAGGCCTGCTAACGCGAACATCGTATATTTAAAAATATTCTTCATATCTGTAAATGCTTTAAGTGGTTCTTATTACTTGATCTCTCCAGTCTCGGTAGTGAAGTTCAGATAGAGCTTCTGACCAGCAGTAGCAGTAACACGTTCTTGGTCACCACCCATGCCACGATAGACAATCTTCTTGTCGAAGACCATGAACTCAGTCTTCCACCAATCGAAGCCAGGAACCTTGACGTACGCACGTACACCACTGTCGGCTGCTGCGTCATTAGCGAATGCTGGTGATACGAACTCACCGTCAGCAGCGGCAGGAACGGTGAACATACAGCCATCCTCCAGTTCACTCCAGCCCTGAGTTGGAGTAACGGTACCCATGAGCCATACCTCTGGCTTGTTGAACTGAACATCGTAATTGACGTTGCGGCCTTCAACATTGCAGGTTACAATCATCAGATACCAGCCTGGGGTCGATGAAGCGATGTTTCCACCGCTGTCGATAATCTCGCCAGCCAGGTCACCAGTAACGCTATGCAGTCCGGCAAATCCTACTTCGGAGCCGTCCCAAGCCTGCTCAATGTTGAACTTGATACCACCCTCACCAATATAGACCATGTGCCAGAAGACATTAGCGCCATCGTAGCACTGTACCATCTTGAGCGACTTCGACCATTCCCAGTTACAGAACTCACCAATCAGGTAGAGATGCTCTGGTGTTTTCACAGGAGGTAATGAGAAGAGGAGGCGCACTTTATTGAGTGCAACTACATTAGAAAGGATCGTGGTATTCTCGACTACTTCGGAAGCGGTGGTCTGAACGTATGCCTTAACACGGAAGTAAACAGGAATCTCCATGGGGAATTCGTCTTCCGTATGTCCACTCTCCAGAAGCATGTTGGTCAGTGTGCTTGCCAACAGGGCAGCGTCAACTGATGCCTTGGGGTCGCCGGAAGCAGTCTGAACAACCTGTGCATTAGCCATGTCCTGTGAGGTTGACACCTCCACGTCGTATTTTGCGACGAGTGGGAATCCATAGTTAGGCTGTGACCATGTAAGGTCGATATTGGAAGAGTTGGCCAAATCGACCAGCGTATTGGCAAACACAGGGGTGTTGACTGTAAACTGCGTCGGAGTCTGCACTGTGGGGTTGGAGTCGTTGTCAGTCTCGCAGGCAACGAAGAGCCCCATTCCCATCATGAGCAGCAATGTTGATTTCAATATCTTTTTCATATCCGATTAATCTTTAATTTTTAATCTTTAATCTTTCATCTTAGTAACCCGGGTTCTGCTTCAGGTTAACGTTAGCACCCAATTCGGTAGAGGGAAGAGGGAAGATATTACGATATTCGTCGAAACGGCCACCGGCCTGTACGCCACCTTTCCACTGCCAGGTATAGGAAGTGTTGCCTCCGAAGTATCCGTAGCGGATGAGGTCTGTACGGCGTACACCCTCGAAGTACAGCTCACGCGAACGCTCGTCAAGAACCTCGTCAAGCGTATAAGAGTTCTTCTGTACGTTGTTGTTGGCACGCGTACGCAGTTCATTGATGTATCTGGTACCCTTGTCCAGTGTGTTGTTGGAACCTGCAGCACGAGCCTCTGCCTCTGCATAAATGAGGTAGGCCTCAGCCAGACGCATCACGAAGATGTCGTTGTCGGTCTGTGAAGGATCGTGGACAGCAGCACCGTCGGAACGGTTGCTCGAGTACTTTGTTGTAGCGAAACCTTCTGTGAAGGTAGCTAACTTGTCGTTGGTGTACTTACGGTCCTTAACCTGTCCGCTACCATCGGCATTGTCACCAAAGAAGAGTGCACGGTCATCGCCTGCAGCAGCCACGATGGTCTCTGTGCTCCAGTCATCCAGACCGTCGAGGCGGTCGGTACTGATAAACTTCTTCAGCAAATCAACGCGTACACGGTTACCACCCCATGCCTGGTTAGAAGTCTGAGGATAGATAGCTACCATGTGGTTATCCCATGTAGAAGCGAAGAGGAAAGTAGAACCACCCCAAGAAGCTGTGGTAGCACCGTCCATGACAAAGGAGAAGACAGCCTCATTCATAGCACCAGACTCGTCATTGTCAGCCATGAAGAGCATCTGATAAGCTGAGCTCATACCGTCAGCACTGGTGTGGAAGTTGGTATCATCACCCATCCAGATGGAACGTCCAGACTCGTTGATGACCTTCTCGGCATAAGTCTTTGCCTCGTCCCAGTGAGCCTGACCACAATATTTCACAGCATTCAGGTGCAGACGTGCTAACAACATCCATGCTGCACTCTGGTCGGCACGACCGTAATTGGCCTGACCTCTCTTACGTACAGAGGGAGCTAACATCTTATCCATGTTCTCCTCCAGGTCTTTAACAATCCAAGCATAGAGCTCAGCACTGGAAATCTGAACAGGATTGTCGGAACTGATAGTCTCGGTGAACGACGGATTGCCGTAGTTGTCGAGCAAATAATAGTAATAGAGAGCTCGCAGGAAATGTACCTCGGCAGTCATTGTCTCGTTGTAGTCGGCACATTCCTTCAGATATTGGTTACAAAGGCTGACACCCAGACACAGACGCCAGTAAAAACCATAAAGGCAGTCATTGTTGGCCGTATAGGTGTTGTAATCGAAGTCGGCAATACCCTTATCGGTCCAACCGCAAATAGCCTCGTCGGTAGTCAGCTCGTTGGCATTCCACATCAGACGATAGAGAACGGAAAGACCAGAGTCACCAAGATCCAGCTCCGAGCTGCCAAGGTCGTAACCTTCAAGTACGAATTCTGCATAGCACTTGTTGAAGAGTTTTTCTGCATCGACCTGCGTGTCCTTACTCGGATCGATAGGCTCAACATCCAAGTCCTTAGTGCAAGAACTCAAGCCCAGGGTCAGCAGCAATGCTGCTACGGGCAGTATATGTTTGAAAATTCTTGGATACATAATCTATATATTATTTAAGGAGTTTAGAAATTAAGTGACAGACCGAAGAGCAGTGTCAACGGGCGTGGATAGATGGTTCCATCAATACCACCACTTACCTCAGGATCCATTCCCTTATATTTGGTAATGGTAAACACGTTGGTGGCAGATGCATAGATACGTCCATTGATTCCCTTGTAGCTGTTGCCAGCGAGGAGATTCTCAAAGCTGTAGCCCAGCGTGATGTTGTCACACTTCAGGAACGAAGCATTCTCTACAAAGTAGTCGGTCAGGGCGTCGTCCTGACGGGCAGAAGTCTTGTAGTTTACCTCGTAAGCGTAAGGCATGGAGTTGCTGATGTAACCTGTTCCGGAACCAACATACTCAAGAGAGCGATGACCCAGCTTCAGCTGGTTGAACATATAGTTACCCACGCTGGCACGGAGGCTGAAGCCAAAGTCCCAGTTCTTGTACTGCAGACGTGAGCTGAGGCCAAAGAGCCAGGGAGCAGCTGCAGACTTGTAGAAATACTTATCGGCATCGTCGATAACACCATTACCGTCGCGGTCAACAACAACACCCTGAATAGGCTTGCCGTCTGCGTCGTAAGCCTGCTGATATACCCAGAACGAATACATGGGCTGGCCTTCCTGATGGCACATAGCAGTAGAACCGGTACCCAGACCAACGTCACCATATGGGATAGGCTGTCCGTCGCCTGCCAGCTTCACAACCTTGTTCTTGTTGTAGGTGAAGTTTCCTGTCAACTCCCAGTTCAGGTCACCCGACTGGATAGGACGTACGGTCATAGAAACCTCGACACCAGTATTCTCCAGCTCACCGACGTTCTTCATCACACGGTTACCGAAGTTACTCATGGCTGCAACGGGAGCAGACATCAGCAGGTCGGTAGTCTTACGATGATAGACATCAACGCTACCCAAGAAGCGGTTGTTGAAGAATCCAAAGTCCAAACCTGCGTTGTAAGTCGTTGTGGTTTCCCATTTCAGGTCGGGGTTGTAAGGGTTAGGAATATACTGGTAGCCCTCACCGGTTACAGGATAGAGCACACGTGTGCTGGTTGGCTGCTGGTAGGTAGCGAAATAAGAGTAGTCGCCGATACCTTCCTGCTGACCTGTCATACCCCAACCGAGGCGGAGCTTCAGTTCTGTGAGATCCTTTGCGTTCTTCAGGAACGACTCTTCATTAATCTTCCAACCTAAAGCAACAGATGGGAAGTAACCCCAATGGTTGTCCTTGCTGAAACGTGACGAACCGTCGGCACGCAGTGTAGCGGTCAGCATGTAACGGTCGAAAGCAATATAGTTCATACGTCCGTAGAACGATACGAGGTAGTGTTCAGACTTCCACTCGCTGCTTTGTTCGTTGTACTTGTCGCCTGCGTTAACACCAGGATGACCTGTAGGATAGAGACCATAGCCGTTGTAGTTACCCCAGTATTTCTCGTGACGCCATTCGTAACCACCCATGATGTCGAAGTGCTGTGTCTTGGCGAAGTCCTTGTAATACTGCAAGTAAGCGGTGTAGTTCAGGTTATACTTGTGTTCTTTGTCAATCTTGTGGAAACCATAGTAGTAGCTGTCAGGACTCCAAGGCTCTACATCCTGCTGCTGCTTACCATTACCCCAGTCGCCACTGAAGTTCATGTGAATGCGCAGGTCCTCGAAACCATGAATCTGATAGTCAACCTCTACGTTGCCCTGATAGTCGAAAGAGTTGGCACGGTCGTTGTTTGCCTCTAACTGTGCAACAGGGTTTGACTGAGCAAGAGGAATCTTGTCATAGTCCCAACCGGGAGCACGTCCGGAACCTATGGCCTGAGTCCACTGCCAGTAGCCATTGAATGTGCTGAAGCGTGAGTCGCTGGAGCGTACGGGCTGTGTGGGGTCGAAGCTTACGGCATTACCAATAGCACCGGCCGCATAGTTGTTATGGGCATACATGAACTTTCCGTTGATGTTGAACTTCAGGTGGTCCTCCAAGAAAGAAGGATTGAGGTTCACAGAAGCGGTGAAACGCTTGAAGGCAGAAGTCTTCAAGATACCCTGTTGGTCAGTGTAGCCTAAAGAAACACGATAGGGGAGGTTTGCCGTAGAACCTGTCATTGTAATGTTGTGGTCGTGGCTGATTGCTGTACGGAAGATTTCCTTCTGCCAGTCAGTGTTTGCCGTTCCTAATAGTCCGAATTGAGCAGACTCCTCACCATAGAGGTCACGTACCAATGTACGCATCTGGTCACCACTGAGCACATCGGTGTATTTCTTGATGATAGACAAAGAAACGTTACCGTTGTAAGAAAGCTGGGGCTTCATGTTCTGACGACCCTTCTTCGTGGTAATGATGATGACACCGTTAGAACCACGGCTACCATAGATGGCGGTTGCCGAAGCATCTTTTAATACAGTGAAACTCTCGATATCGTTAGGGTTAACCATGGAGAGTGGGTTCGACAAACCCTTGACACCCTGATTGTCCATTGCCAGTCCGTCAATCACAATCAGAGGGTCGTTGCTGGCATTGAACGAAGAGCCACCACGAATACGGATGGTAGCGCCAGTACCAGGCTGACCAGAACCGGTTGTCACGTTTACACCAGCAATCTTACCCTGAATCATTTCCTGGGCGTTGGTGATGATACCGTGGTTCTTCTCATCAGGCTTCAAGGCCGTCACAGAACCTGTCAAGTCGGTCTTTCTTGCCTGACCATAACCGATGACCACTACCTCGTTCAATGTGTTCGACTCATCCTGCAGTGTTACCTCTACCTGTGGGGCAGCAGTGACAGTAGCAGTCTCGTAGCCGATGTAAGAAACCTGGATGCTGGCTCCCTGTGGGGCTTGCAGGGTAAAGGTTCCGTCGATGTCTGTAATGACAGCAGCCTGTGTGCCTACCACACGGACAGTCGCACCGATGATGTCCTCACCTTGAGCATCCTGAACATGTCCTTTGACAGTTATTTGCTGTGCAAAGGCGCCTACCGATAGAAATAGTCCTAACAAAAGGACAAGCATTCTAAACGGGATTCTAATGTTTACATGCTTCATCATTTGTTTTTTAAGTTAGTGATTTTATTAATTATTGTTGTAGTTATAACAAAGAATTGACTTAAATCAATTGCAAAGATAGGTTTGTTTTGCTTTCATTGTACTTTTTTAAGTGACAAAAGACAACTTTTGTTAATGCAAACGTTTGCATGTGAGAATTCCTTAATAATAATAAAGTACGTGCGAGGCATTCAGCGTAATTGTCTATCTTTGCATCAACAACCAATAACAGAAACACATGGAAGAAAAAACACCACTGACCATGAAGGATATTGCTAAGGAGTTTGGCATCTCTGTAGCAACAGTGTCTCGGGCATTGAAAGACTCGTCGCGTATCAGTGCAGAACGACGTGCTGCCATACAGCAGTATGCGCGTGAGCACAATTTTGCACCCAACCTCATTGCTGAGTCGCTGCGCCACAGCAGAGTGAAACCCATCAAAGTCATTGGTGTCATCATTCCAGAATTTACCCATTTCTATTTCTCTTCGGTTCTTTCAGGCATTGAGGAAGAGGCTTCTGCACGCGGCTATCGCATCATGGTAGCACAAAGTGATGAGAAATACGAGCGTGAGGTAAAAATCTGCCAGTCTTTTTTCGAGAATAAAGTTTGTGGTATTATTGTCTCGCAGGCTAAGGACACACAGAAATATGACCATTTCCAAAGGCTTATTGATGCTGGTGTGCCTCTGGTGTTCTATGACCGAATCTGTACTGGTGTAAGTGCCAGTCGTGTGGTGGTCGATGATTATATGGGTGCCTACAATGCTGTAACACACCTCATAGAGACTGGATGCCGCCGCATTGCTTTCTATGGCTCGTCCATGACACTTGAGATTTCGAAGAACCGATTTAACGGTTACCGTGATGCGCTGCTTAAACATGGCATACGTCCAGACGACACACTCATACGTTTCTGTGACAACAGAACAGATGCAGAAGCCATAACGCCGGAAATATTGCAACAGGATAATCGCCCCGACGGTTTCTTTGCCGTGAATGACGATACGGCCATTGGCATTCTTTACACTGCCAAGCGCATGGGATTGCGTGTGCCTGACGACGTAAGTATCTGTGGTTTTACCAATGGTCAGCGTGCTGTAGCGTGTGACCCCATGCTGACCACTGTAGAGCAACGTGGCATTAGGGTAGGAGAAGAAGCTGCCAACATTCTCATTGGTCACGTAGAAGGTACTATTCCTTTGAGTAAAATGGAGCGTCGCATTGTGCGCACCCGTCTTATCATAAGAGGGACAACAAGGTAATAAAAACAAAAACGATATGAAACAAAAACCTGATCTTTCCTTTTGGAATTTATGGAATCTGAGCTTCGGATTCTTTGGCGTACAAATAGCATA
>Ga0247610_10008090_pt1 | contig 10735 bp, 14 predicted proteins | sample 174DNAGHGhighgp2_FD_193483 | JGI IMG/M metagenome (GOLD analysis project Ga0247610, IMG submission 193483) | Sheep rumen microbial communities from Palmerston North, Manawatu-Wanganui, New Zealand - 1742 DNA GHGhigh gp2 | ecosystem: Host-associated > Mammals > Digestive system > Stomach > Rumen... | reverse complement strand
GCTCGACCGGCCGCAAATTATCGGTGACGCCGTCAAGCATTATGCGAAAATCTGCCCGAATATGCCTGCAATTGCATTTTGTGCGACTATTGAACACGCGCAGCACACGGCAGAACAGTTTTGCCAAGCAGGCTTTAAATTCAAATCTATTGACGGCACAATGTCCGATTATGACCGCCGCGATGCTATTGATGGCCTCGCCTGCGGCAGATATGACGGTTTAACTTCCTGTAATATTATATCCGAGGGAACAGATATTCCGGTTGTAGGTTGTGCGATATTTTTACGCAAAACAAAATCTTTAGGCCTTTATTTGCAACAGGCCGGACGAGTTTTGCGACCATATTCCGGCAAAAAATATTCAATCATTTTGGATCACGTCCGGAACGTGGAAATGCACGGTTTTCCTGATGATGACCGCGAGTGGTCACTAGAGGGAAGAAAAAAGCGTAACAGCCAAGGCGAGCAATTATTTGTCCGCACTTGCTTAAATTGCTACGCTTGTTATTCGAGTAAATTAAAAGCGTGTCCGGTTTGCGGTTGCGAAAATTCAAATAAAACGCGGCAGGAAATCGAATATATTGACGCTGAATTACTCGAAATTAAACGCCAAGAGCGCACGGAAGAACGTAAACACGCCTTTGCTTTTTCGCAATTACTTGAAATCGGCAAGCGGCGCGGCTATAAAAATCCGTATGCTTGGGCAAAAATTGTCTTAAATTCACGAAAGAAAGGTAAAAAATAATGAAAAATACTGTTATTCAAAATAACTACGAAGAAGTAAATAATGTTAAAAATAACGTTGCATTAGAACAAACGCACGATATTTTTCAAGAAGTCATCAATATGGATCATTACACCGACATCGCGAAAGATGTTGCCGCGTCTATTTCAGCCGAATTGAAAAATAAAACATTCTTTACCGATGATTTGGAATTAACGCAAAAACAAAAGGATTGTTTGGAAAGCGTTATTGTAAAATTGGTGCTTGATTGCAAAAACCGCTATATTGAAAAACTTGATGATGACGAACGCACAATTAAAATTGCGCAAAATGTTGTTAATCATTGTCGCAAGCTTATTGATTTGGCTTTTTCGGCTGTATCGCAAGAAGTTAATCGCGGTGCTATTATTAACGGTCAAGCCATTTCGGCATCTGCGGCCAACGATAAATTTAATAAAATGGAATTTCGTTATTTATCAGGCGACGTAACCGTACCGACAAACGGCGTATTTATTTCAACAAACTGCTTGGATATTATTGAAAATTCAATCCTTGTTGAATTTAATTGCAAAAAAACACCGGAAAAAGTAACCGTCACCGATAAGGTTGAAAAAACTCCGTTTGATTACGAAGAAATCGAATGTCAACCGGTTGATGATGACGAAGATACAGAAACCGAGGAATAATCCACAATGTTATCCACAGAGTTGTTAGAACACCCGATACAAACGCAAATTATGCTTGAGTTCGGCCAACGCACCGATATGAAGATTTGGCGACAGAACACCGGCGTTGCAAAAACGCTCGACGGAAACCGTTTTATCAGATTTGGCGTTGTCGGCTGCGCTGATATATCCGGCATCATTAAAGGCGGCATCCGTCTTGAAATTGAGGTTAAAAAGCGCACCGGAAAGCAGCGCGAAGCACAAAAAGCATTTCAACGTATGATTGAGAGCATGGGCGGCATTTATATTGTCGCTCGCTCTGTGGATGATGTTTATAAAGCCTTAAAATCACGGGGATTTAGTTAAACCTACTGCAAATATATAATTAAATCCCCACCTTTTATTTTTAGGTTGCTTTATAAAAACTTCTTATTATTATATTTTATGCGTATGGAAATGGTTTAATTATGGGTGTAGTTTCACATCCATACGCAAATAAAAACCTTAAAGGTTCTGCACCCACCTTTTATGAAAGTCGTATGGAAATGGAAGAAGAAAAAAAACCAAACAATAACCAAAACGAAACCAAAATAAAACCAAAAGAAAGTTTTATATTTTATCGCAGTTTTTATGAGGCGATAAAAGACCTTGATTGCGACACAAAAGTTGAAATCTATGATGCTATTTGCGAATATTCATTAAACCAAAACGAAACCAAAATTGAGGGTATGGGAAAAGCTATTCTAACCCTTATAAAACCTCAAATTGACGCTAATTTAAAGCGTTATAAAAACGGTTGCTTTGGTGGACGTCCAAAAACCAAAACAAAACCAAACGAAAACCAAAATGAAACCAAACCTAAACCTAATGATAATGATAATGTTAATGTAAATGTAAATAGTTTAAATTTAAATACTAACGTTTGTACAAATAATAATACTCTGACTGACTCTCTAACTGATTTAAATTTTAAAAAAGAAAAAGAAAAAAAAGAAAAAAGTCAGTCAGTCAGTTTGTCTTTGCCGAAACCTAAATCAGAAAAACCAACCGTGAAAATTACCGAAGATTTCGTCATAGATTATGAGGGCGATGAATACTTTCAACCATACCGCCATGCCGGTCCCGAATTACGTCAATCTCTTAATTCTTGGCTTGTAAAAAATAAATTAAATCAATATATTACAAAGGATTTTATCGCTAGGCAAATCGTAAACTTCGCCAAAAATTTAGGTAAATTTAATGAATTGGCAGGCGTAGAAAACATAGATAAAGCAAAGGATTAGAAAAAATGATAAAATGTCGGGTATGCAATAAAGATTTACCTGAGTGTGAATATTTTCCAAGTAGTGTTAAACGAAAAGATCATATTTGTAAAAAATGCCACATGAAAAATAGTCTTTTGTTGCAAAAGAAGCGTAGAGATAGAGAAAAGGTTATTAGTGAGATTAAATTTCAAAAAAATTTTTGTGATATTTTTGGAGGTTGGAAAATATTTTATTTGAATTATGCTAAAAGAGGTGAGTATCGCTTTCAAGCTTATAACACGGATGGCCGCAGTTACATGACAAACGATTCGATAGAAATTCAATGTGCATTGGAAGAAATTTTTAAAAATATATGCAAATAAAAAACGAAAAAATCAAAAATAAGGGGGAAAATTTGAACGCACAGCGCAAAGATTTAAAAAAACGAAAAACTATTCATAAAAATTTAAAACACCGCTGTACGGTCAAAAAAACAGCCTTAAAAAAGATTTGGTATTATAAGCCGTGGGAAGCATTTCCATACACAGATCTGCTTTTTGACGCTAACGGTATTCGATATGTGGATTATTTACGCGCTCGTGATGAATTAAGGCAAATGCCGCCGCAACGACCAAAGAACAAACTTGAAGTTCCTGACACTTAAAACGTGCGTAAATTGAGCATAAAATAATTTTTATATGCCGTAAATGTAAAGTGATTTTAACATTTTACGGTTTTTGAAAATGGATATATGGCAGATAAAACAGGTTAAACTTGGTGATTTAATACCTAACGCAAAAAATCCGCGTAAAATTTCGCAAGATAAACTTGCCGCGCTACAGGAAAAAATTGAGCGACTCGGCTTCCATAATCCGATAAAAACCGATGAAAATATGAATGTTTTGGGCGGAAACCAACGACTTAAAGCGTTGTTAAAGATTGCCGGTAAGGATTTAATCGTTCCGGTAATGATACCCAATAGACCGTTGACCGAAGAAGAAAAACAAGAAATCATCATCACAGACAATATTTCAGACGGTTCTTGGGATTGGGAAATATTATCAAAAGAATGGGATAAAGAATTAACAGCCACATGGGGTTTAGATTGGACAGAGTGTGACTTCGATGCAGGCGATGAACAAAACAAGCAGCAATCAACACAAAAATTACAGGATAAATTTATAATACCGCCGTTAAGTGTTTTTGATACACGGCAGGGTTATTGGCAAGACCGCAAAAGATTGTGGAATAATTTAATTGATGATAATGGTGAAAGCCGACAAGGCACGCTTGGTTTTTCATCTTTGATAACAAAAATGTATGGTAAAACAGGCCTTAAAAATGTTTCTGTCTTAGATGCTGCGCTTGCCGAAATTATAAATACATGGTTTTTGCCGACAGAAATAAAATGTAATACTTGCGATCCTTTTTCCGGAGATACTGTGTTCGGATTTGTTTCCGCTTTTTTAGGTCATAACTTTACCGGCATTGAATTACGGCAGGAACAGGCCGACTTAAACAACGAACGCGTTAAAGATATGACTGCAACCTATATTTGCGACGACGGCCAAAATATTGCTGACCACTTGCAGCCGGAAAGCCAAGATCTTATTTTCAGCTGTCCGCCGTACTTTGATTTGGAAAAATACTCGGATTTGCCAAACGATGCAAGCAATCAAAAGGATTATCAATCGTTTGTAAATATACTTGATAATGCCTTTACCGGCGCAATTAAGTGCCTTAAAAATAATCGTTTCGCTGTAATTGTTATGTCTGATGTTCGGGATAAAAAAGGTTATTATTTGCCAATTTGTGACGATATAACGCGTATATTTGCAAAAAACGGTATGAATTTATATAACGAAATAATCTTGGTTAATGTTGCCGGCACTGCACAAATTCGCGCTGCGCAGGCTATGAAAAACAGAAAAATAGTCAGAACGCATCAAGAAGTTTTGGTTTTTTATAAAGGCGATGTTTCAAAAATTAAAAATGATTTCAAAGATATTGAGGTGGCAGAAATTGAAAGCGAAAATGAATAATTACAAAGTTTGGATAAATAACTGCGATGAGCGTTATTTGGAAAATATATTTGATGAAATCTTAAAGGAAAGCAAATTTTCTATTTTAGGACGCGTAAAACATTATTTTGAGCCGTTCGGTTTTACTTGCTTATGGTTGCTTGGCGAAAGTCATTTCGCAATACATACTTTTCCGGAAGAAAACAAAACATATATTGAGTTATCAAGTTGCGTTGATTTACCGTTTAATGAGTTCAAAAAAAATCTTAAAAAATATACGTTAACTTTTCGCACTTGAAAAATTTGAACCTCGTGGTAAAATACGCTTGAAAAAGTAAAAAATAGCGAGGTTAATTATGCGAAAATATAACATTGAAAATTTAAGGCCTCTCAATACGCGAAGCGAAGAAGATAAAAAACGCATTGCGTCTATGGGCGGCAAAGCATCGCAGGCCAAGCAAAAATACAATCGTTCAATTATGAACATAGCAAAGCGTATTTTGCAAATGCGGCCAGATGATAAGACTTCAAGTCTTTTAAAAAATAACATTCCGGATATTGAAGATGAAGAATTAACACTAAAAGTAGCGATGGTATTCGGACAAATACGCGCGGCAATGAAAGGTAATACTTTCGCTTTTCAACAAATACAGAAAACAATCGGTGAAGAACCTAAAGGCGATATTTCGACTGAAGATAAACTTGACGTTCTGTTTTCTGCTATTGGTAACGAATTTAAGCGCAAAAAATCAGAATGAATTTAAACAAGTTATACACGGCCAAACAACAAGATGTGTTGAGATTTTATTTCAACAAACAATTCTTTATGCTTATTCTACATGGTGCAAAGCGTGCCGGTAAAACTATTCTTGATATTGATTTATTCATAAACGAACTACGTATGATTAAACAGCGTGCCGCTGAAATGAACGTTAAAACGCCGCAATACATTCTTGCCGGTTCGTCTATCGGCTCAATCCAACGCAACATCATAACGGAAATTGAAAACAGGTTCGGTTTAAGAATTAAGCTTGATAAATTTAACACTTTTACGCTTTTTGGAGTGCGTGTTTGCTGTTTTGGCCATGATGACATTGGTTGTTTGTCGGTCGTTCGTGGTATGACCGCATGGGGTGCTTTTATAAACGAAGCCACAATGGCAAATCGTGAGGTTTTTGATGAAATTATTTCGCGTTGTTCGGCTAAAGGTTCGCGTATCTTGGCTGATACTAACCCTGCTGATCCGTTGCATTGGTTAAAGGTTGATTATATTGATAAAGCGGATAAAAAGCATATTGCCGAGTTTCATTTTGAACTTGATGATAATACATTTTTGGATAAAAAATACGTTCAGAACATTAAAGCTACCACGCCGTCCGGTATGTTTTACGACCGCAATATACTTGGTTTATGGGTTACACCCGAGGGCGTTGTTTACAAAGATTTTGATAGGTCAAAGCATATTATTAAAACATTATCCGGCCTTAAATTTGAAAAATATGTTGCCGGTGTTGACTGGGGTTTTGAACACTTCGGTTCAATTGTTATCTTTGGTATAACGGCAGAAAAGGATTTTTATTTATTATCTGAAATAACAAAGCAGCACGAAGACGTTGACGGTTTTTGGTTGCCTAAAGCATTAAAAATAAAGGAAATATTCGGTGATATTATTTTTTATTGCGATTCTGCACGTCCGGAATATGTGGCAAAATTTCAAAATGCCGGACTTAATGCCGTGAACGCAAATAAAAATGTGCTAGAGGGAATAACAGACGTTGCCACGCTGATGAAATCAAATAAATTCTTTTGCTATCAAAAGGGTCTTGTCAATTTTGAAAAAGAAATTTATAGTTATGTATGGGACGACAAAAAAGACGAGCCTATAAAAAAGAATGATGATGTCATGGATGCTGTCAGATATGCCGTTCATTCAGAACTATGTGATGTCGATAAAATTGTCGCAATAGAGGGGTTAAACGTATGATAATTACAAAAGACACAGAAATTACAGTTAATAATCTTAACGCTTGGATTAGCGCATTCAGATCACAGCCAGACCAACAGCCGCGCTTAATAAAACTCGGAAAATATTACGACGGTGTTGCCGATATTAGAAAACAGGGTGCAACAGCCGGACGGCCTAACTATTCAATCCATGTTAACTTGGCCACATTTATTACAAACGTTCAAACCGGTTATTTTATGGGGAAACCGGTTGACTACGATTTTAAAGAAGAAGAAAAAGAACAGAAAAACCCATTGAAAGACACTTTATTGCAAATCGACAGCAATAACTTTGCCGAAGAAGAAAACTATTCTCTCGCAAGTGACATGTCTTGCTACGGCGTAGCTTATGAAGTGGTTATGATTGACGGCGACAATGAAAATCAAACAGATATTATGCAGCGTTTAAGATTTGCAAAACTAGATCCTGAAAATACCTTTATTGTCGTTGATGACAGTATTTTACAACATCCTGTTTGCGCTGTTTATATGTATGCGGTTAAAAACAGAAACAAAGTTGAAGAATGGCGCGGATATGTTTATACGCCGCGCGAAATTATAGAATTTAATATGATGGGTTCGGTCGCTGTTTTTGGCGACAGATACGACCACCAATTCGGCGAAATCCCAGTTATTGAGTATAAAAATAACTGCGACCGCAAAGGCGACTACGAAGCAGTTACAGAGCAGCTTGACGCCTTATCGCTGACAATTTCAAACGAAACAGACGATTTGCAATCAATCGCCAATTCTATTTTAGGTATTTACGGCGCGACCGGCACAGGTGATGAAGTCATTCAAAAGATTAACACATCAAAGATTGCAAAATTGCCGGTCGGATCTAAAATGGAGTTTGTTATTAAAAACATAAACATTGACGCGGTTAAGCACCAAATCGACCAAAATTTAAGCTTGATTTATCAAATTACGCAAACGCCTGACTTGACTGATGAAAGTTTTGGTGGCACGCAAACCGGCGTTGCGATGAAATATAAACTTTGGGGAATTGAACAATGCCGCATCACAAAAGAGCGTTATTTCCGCCGCAGTTTATTTCAACGCCTGCGCTTAATATTTAACATTTTATCATTATCGACCGGCGGATCTATTTACGATATTTCGCAAAATATTGATTTTATCTTTTATAAAAATTTGCCGGAAGACGAAAAAGATATGGCTGACTTGGTTAGCCGCTTGCAGGGCATTGTTTCAACACGCACGCTGCTAAAACAAATTCCGTTTGTTGAAGATGTTGACGAAGAATTAAAAGATATTGATGCCGAAAGTGCAAAAAAGGCCGAGCAGGAAGCGGCAGCATTCGCAAGCTATAAAGATGAGGAATAATGGGATATTGGCAAGATAGAGCAGACGAGAGTCGCGCCTTAGTTGATAAGATTGAGGCAGACTCTTTTAAGCGGTTAAACAAATTCCTTTATACGGTATTAAAAGACGTTAGACGGCAAATAAGGGAGTTCGATACCGAAAACGCAAACGAAAAACTGACATCGCAACAAAGGCAAATAATATTAAAGGCTTTACGGCAGACTAAAGACTACGATAAGCGCGATTTTTACTTACGTGCGCTTTATAACGAAAACAGTAAATTATACGTTATTGACCGCTTGGAACAGCTTAATATTTCGCTACAAATTCAATTATCAAAGCTAACGCGCCGCCAAGAAGCCGAAATAAAAGGAACATTAAAACAGGCCGGAAAACAAGCATATTCATTTTACGCCGATGAATTTTCAAACAATTTTGGAATTGATTTACACACAATATCAATGCAAAATGTTGAAAAATTAGCCAATACTGCATGGGCAGGCTCAAAAAATTGGTCTGACCGTATTTGGTCCGACAGAACAAAACTTGGTTATGCTTTGGAAGATGTTTTGAAATCCGGACTTGCCGAGGGTAAATCATTACAAAAAATTGCTCGTGATATTCGTATAAAGTTTAAGACATCAAACTATAACGCGATGCGACTTGTCAGGACAGAAACAACGCACGTTCACGAACAATCGGCGTTACAATTTTATAAAGACACCGGTGTTAAAAAATATGAATTTATGGCGTATATTGACGAGCGCACATCTGAAACCTGTACAGCATTAAACGGTAAGCGTTTTGATATTGATAAAGCTGAAGTCGGTGTTAATTATCCGCCTATGCACCCGAATTGCAGATCCACCACCGCACCGGTAGTCGATAAAGACACATTAAACGAGTTTGAGAAAAAATACGGCCTTAACGAATAAAACATCTTGACGAGGTAAAAAAAAGCCGTTAACCTTTAGGCAGCTGACGAGCGTAAACGGAAAACAGGAGGTAAAATATGTCAGAAGAAAATAATAACGAAAACGAAAACGGAAAACAGGAAGTTACATTTACAGACGAACAACAAGCAAAAGTCGACGAGATTGTTGCCGCACGTTTGTCCGCTCAAAAGAAAAAAGCGGACGATGAAGTAGCAAAACTGAAAGCCGGATTTGATAAAAAGCTTCAAGATGAACTTGCAAAGGCTAAAATGACCGCTGATGAATTAAAAGCGCATGAACTTGAAGAAACGCAAGCTGAATTAAAAACTCTGCGTGAAGAAAAGAAAAAGCGCGAACACGCTGACGAAATTAAAAAGCTGTTTGCCGACAGCGGTATCAATAGCAAAATTTCGCCGGATTTATTTAATCATTTCGACGACACAAATGCCGCAAAGCAAGCAATGGCAGATTTCAAAAAGACTTTTGAAGATGCCGTACTCGAAGAAGTCAATAAACGTATTTCTTCACACACTCCGAAAAATAAAGCATCTGACGGAAACGGTAGCGGTTCAAGCAATCCGTTTTTGCAGGAAAATAACAACAAATTTAATTTTCATAAATAGAGAGGTTTAAAATGGCTCATACATTAAACTATGCTGAAAAATACAGCTCACAAATCTTGGAAGCTATTGAACAGGGTGCTTTAACAACTCCGTTTTACACTTCCAATGTTGAATGGACAGGCGCAAAGACTTTCCATTTTACACAAATGTCTGTTTCCGGCTATAAAAACCACAGCCGTAACGGTGGTTGGAATAGAGGAACAATTAACCAACAGGACGTTGAATTTACTGTTGAACATGACCGCGATGTTGAGTTCTTGGTTGATAAGGCCGATGTTGATGAAACCGCGCGTACTGCTGCAATGGTAAACGTAACAAATCGTTTTGTTAACGGTCAAATGGTTCCGGAAATTGACGCTTTTACGTTCTCAAAGATTGCAGCAAAGGCAAAAGCAACTACCGGTTTGTCTGAAAATACAAACTTGTCCACTTATACTGCCGCAAACATTTACACCAAATTGGTTGAAATGATGGGTAAAGCAAAATTAAAGCTTTATCGTCAACGCGGAACTTTGGTTGGTTATGTTCGTCCGGAAATTATGGACTTGATTGCTGTTTCTAGCGAACTTTCTAAGACAGTTGAAGTAACACGTCTCGCTGGTCCGACTTCTGTTGAAACTCGCGTTGCTCGCATTAACGGTGTGCCGTTAATTGAAGTTATTGACAACGAACGCTTTTACGATGCTTTCTCATTCACAGAGGGATTTGCACCTGTTGCAGGTACTTCTCGTCCGATTAACATTTTGTTTGCCGCTACTGATATGGTTCATACAGTTCCGAAGATTAGTTCAATTTACTACTTCTCTGCCGGTGATCATACTGAGGGCGATGGCGACTTGTATCAAAACCGCGCTTTATGGGATACCTTTGTATTTCCTAACGGCAAAGATAAGGCTATTGACAGCATTTATGTTTCTTTGGATGCTGCAATTCCGTCTGAATAATTAACTGAAAAGGGGGTTTTCTATGATCTTAATTAAGGAAAATGAAATCGTTGTTTGTGATGAAAAGGAAAAAGACTTTTACATCAATGACGGTTTTAGTGTCGTTAGTAATAAAAAAGCACCGGCAGAAAAGGCCGATAAAAAAGCTAAAGACAATAAAGCCAAAGATGATGATGGTAAAAAACTTGAGGGAGATTTAGAAAATCTCTAAAGTTATTTTTTACTTTTTTGACAATGCGCCTGCCGATTTTT
>Ga0247610_10008087_pt1 | contig 10735 bp, 4 predicted proteins | sample 174DNAGHGhighgp2_FD_193483 | JGI IMG/M metagenome (GOLD analysis project Ga0247610, IMG submission 193483) | Sheep rumen microbial communities from Palmerston North, Manawatu-Wanganui, New Zealand - 1742 DNA GHGhigh gp2 | ecosystem: Host-associated > Mammals > Digestive system > Stomach > Rumen ... | reverse complement strand
TGATTTTCTCAGATTTTTGTTGTACCTTTGCCATGTCATTGATGATTTTGCTTGTCTTGATTTGCAGCACTAAGGTAAGTGAAAAATCTGACATGGCAAAATCCTGAGCCGCTCGGCTCTGCCGCTTCGCTCGTCGAAGAACTTTTTGTTGCTCAGGTACTTATAAAAATAGTTAAACTAAAGTGCTGCGGAATTAAGGTTACTAAATAAATATGAGAAAGAACGCTTTTTTACTCGCAATGATGCTGTTGGCTTGCAGCCTTACGCAGACGATGGCCCAGGCGGTACACTATCGCTTCGTTCCCCAGGACTATGTCTCGACTGACAACAATCGTGCCCCTCAGGATCGTTTTTCCTACACTGATACCGACTTCACCATCCGCGCTACAGGACAGAACAATGTGGCGTTCAAGATGGGTAGTGACTGTAACTCGAAATACTACATCACAGGCCAGGACCACTGGTTTGTGGTGAGAGGCAGCCATGTGAAAACCGGCACCGCCGACACCTATCTCTGGTGGAGCGGCGGCACCAACGTAAGTTCGCAGGTGGCACCCGACTATGTTGTGGCCGAGGGTGAATATACCTATTTTATATGGAATATGCTCAACGGCAACGCTCTCTTTTCGTGGTTCAATGCCGACAGCGAGAAGATGGTGCAGACAGACAACGGACGGGGGGTCGTCATGGCCATGGGTCTGACGGCTACTGGCAGCGACGGCGGCACGGTGAGCGACGTGAATTATTACAGCGACACGGATATTGCCGCTACGTACCGCTTTCTGATGCCAACACTCGGACTTACCGACGAGGCATTGGCAGAGCAAATGCGTGCGCGTCTCACTCAAGTTATAGACGAGGCGAAAGCCCTGATGAAAGACCGTCCTGCCACAGACGAGGTCAGGGCTGAACTGCAGGCCGCCATTGTTGTGGCCGAGGCTGTGCGCGACGCTATTACCACTGAGAACTATGCCGACGCCCTTGATGCCGTCAAGGCATTGCAAGATGCCATCGCCATCTATTATGCCAAGAGCCGCACCACGAACTGGACGTTTACTACAGATGGACTGCTGGCCCAGTGGGACAATCTGAACGTGCGCATACGATTTGTGAACGACAGTACTGTCAGGGTCATCAAGTTCGTGGGTGATGAAAATCGCGTGCAGAAGAGCCTGGTCATCACCGCCAGTGCCGATGCCGTGGCGTTCAGCAACAAGAGCGAGACCGAGGGTATCGTAACCTTGGCTACGGGGAAGGTGCGCGTCGATTATAACGTATCGGAAGCAACCTTGAGTTTCTTCCGAGCCACGGGCGAGCGCCTCATCAGCGAGGTGGAGGCCAGTATCACGGCGAAAGCCGACGGGCCTAACGATGCCTTCCAACTCAAGCAGGTGTTCCGTCTGGACAGCGACGAGCAAATGTATGGCTTTGGCCAGTTGCAGAACGGACATCTTTCTGCCCGAGGTCTCTCTACGCGTATGATTCAGGACAACCGTAGCATCTTCATCCCCTATCTCTACTCATCGAAGCGCTACGCACTCTACTGGGATAACTATTCGCCCACCGACTTTACTGACGACGAGAGCGGCATGTCTTTCGTATCTACGGGACAGTCCGTCGACTACTATGTCCTGGCCGGCAGCAACTCTGACGGCGTGCTCCGCTCGTGGCGCAAACTCACCGGTGGCACACAGCTGCCCCCATTGTGGAACTTTGGCCTCTATCAGAGCAAGCAGCGCTATCAGAGTGCGCAGGAGGTCATAGACGTGGTGGCCCGCTACCGCAGCCTTGGCGTGCCCCTCGACTGCGTGGTGCAGGACTGGCAGTACTGGGGCGACGATAACCACTGGAACGCCATGGAGTTTCTGAACCCCAACTACAAGGACTATCAGCGTATGATTGACGAGGTTCACGGCATGAACGCCAAACTGATGATTTCCGTATGGCCTGACTTCGGTCCCTCTACCAAGCAGTATGCCGACTTCGCCGGCGCCGGTCGGCTCATCCCCATCCAGAGCTATCCCACCAACGTTGCCACGCGCCCCTACGATGTGTATGACAACGAGACACGCAAGAAGTATTGGAACTATCTTTATCAGGGACTAATGAACAAAGGCATCGACGCCCTCTGGCTTGACTCGTCAGAACCTGATGACTTCAGCAACAAGACAACCGACTATGACTATGTGACGGGACTTGACCAACGCACATTCCGCTCGGTGCGCAACGCCTTCCCCTTGTGCCACGTGGAAGGTGTCTATGACAATCACCTGGCAGAGAGCGGTCTCAGCGATAAGCGCGTGAGCATTCTCACCCGTTCTGCCTTTGCAGGCATGCAACGCACGGGTGCCTTCGTGTGGAGTGCCGACATCACCTCCAGTTGGGAAACGCTGGCATGCCAGATCCCCGCCGCCTGCAACCTCTCAGTATCGGGTCTGCCCTATTGGAACAGCGATACGGGTGCTTTCTTCATCGGAAGCTATAACGGTGGCGTTAACAATGCCGACTGGCGCGCTCTCTACACACGATGGACGCAGTTCTCGTGCTTCTGTCCCATGATGCGTTTCCACGGCGACCAGACCCCCAGGGAGATATGGCAGTTTGGCAGCGAGAACGATGCTCGTGGCGACTACAACAATATCCTGCGCTACATACGTCTGCGCTACCGCCTCCTTCCTTATCTCTACAGCACGGCCCATCAGGTGGTGGCAAACGACGAAACCTTCATGCAGTCCATGCCTGTGGCTTTCGAGGACGACGCGCAGTGTGCCAACATTAGCGACCAGTATATGCTGGGACGTTCGTTCCTCGTGGCTCCTGTGGTGACTGGTGGTGCTGCCCGCCGCAGCGTCTATCTGCCCGCCGGCCGTCTGTGGTACGACTTCTGGACGGGATGCGTGGCCAATGGCGGCAAGAGCCTGGTGCGCGAAACCCCGCAAGACATCATGCCCCTCTACATTCCTGCAGGCACCATCCTGCCCTTCGGACCCGAGGTACAGTACAGCAGCGAGAAGCAGTGGGACAATCTGGAGATTCGCATATATGCTGGTGCTGATGGCCGTTTCACGCTCTACGAGGACGAACTCGATGGCTATGGCTATAAGAGCGGCCTCTGCACGGAGATTCCCTTCATGTGGAACGAGGGCAGCCAGACACTGACCATCGGTCGCCGCGAAGGGCAGTTCTCCGGCATGCTACAGCAACGTACATTCCGCATTGTCCGCGTCTCATCGGTAAAAGGTTTAGGCGACAAGGCTACGGAGACATTCGATAAAGTAATCACTTACGACGGCGAGCCACAGACCATTGTCCTTGAGGCAGCCATCGAGGAAGAGCAGCAGCAGGATGATGCGACCGGTGCCATCGTGAACCCCAGCTTTGAGGCTGACGGGCGGACACTCACGAAGACCGCTCCACAGGGCTGGACGGTGGACAGCAACACCACATGGTGGGGCGTGAACGTAGGTGCTGGCAATGGCGACCCCCGGGCCACCGACGGACAGTTTATCTTTGGTGTGTGGGATGGAAGCAACAGCATGATGCCCAGCATCTCGCAGACACTCACCACACTGCCTGCAGGCCGTTACCGTCTGTCGGTCGATATGCAAGCCAGCAACCGCAGCAATGTCGTGCGCCTGGGTAGGCAGTACGTTTTCGCCGACGAGAACAAAGGCTATTTTGCCGACCAGCTGAGTACGGCTGGCGAGGGCGATACCTATCCCATGCAGACTGTCTGCGTCGATTTCGAGCAGAAAACCGATAATGCCCCCATCTCCATCGGTGTCTCCACAGAGGGGGCACCAGAAGAGACGTGGTTCAAGATAGACAACTTCCGGCTGTCGCGGCTGAAAGGAGGTGGCGAAACCACTGTCATCACTACCGTCAACCCCGATGACGGGCAGCTGCGGAAAAAAGGAATCTTTCTCATCGACGGCAAGATAGTTGTGACAAGAAACGGCATGACATACAACATTGCTGGACAAAGAACGAAATAGGTATTCACCCATCACCCTTGCTAAGAAATATCTTTCATTCCATCGCAAAAATGTTACATTGCAACATACTTTGCACGGGATGAACAATATTTTTATGCCCTGACGCGAGATCGTCAGTACTTTTGCAGCAGATTTAGCGAACAGTAGTATTAACTAAAAACGTAAAGCAAATGACAACATTCCAAATAAAAACGGGGATCGTGGGACACCCCTGATCCGCTTAGCTTAGTCCACCTTTGTTTCATTGAAATTATTATCATTATCTCTGTCGCCAGCCACCAATAAACGTTTCATCTCTTCTTCAGAAGGCAGCAACTCACGGAGGCGATCTTGTGTCACCTTATAGGTAGCAACCCCCATTGGCTTGTTGTAGTCTTGCAACACATATTCTACGTAAGCTTTATCAGCATCCTTACAGAGGATAATACCAACAGAAGGATTCTCGCCTGGCAGACGCTCATCATCGTCGAGTATGCGCAAATAAAGAGACAGTTGGCCTAAATAAGCTGGTTTGAAAGCTCCCTTTTTCAACTCTACTACCACAAGTGAACGTAACTCGCGGTTAAAGAACAGAAGATCTATCCAATGGTCGTGTCCCATCTTGTCGTAATGCACCTGATGACCATAGTAGGTAAACGATTTGCCAAAGGTCATAATAAAATTCTTGATGTTCTGCACAATGCTATTCTCAATCACTCGCTCATCAATATCCTGAGGATCGCGAACGCCCAACTCCTCCACGTTGATATAGTCGAGCAGATACTCATCCTTAAACATCTCGATTGCCCTTAGTGCCTGCTGCTTCTTAGGCAGAGTTTTCAGGAAGTTATTGGGCATCTGTGCTTGATGGTGGAATAAATCGGCCTTTAGCATATTGCGTAGTTCGTATTTGTCCCAACACATGGCTGCACACTTACGGATATAGAACACACGTTCTTCGAGGGTTTTGGTCTTTGCAAGAATCTCCATGTGTAAAGTGAAACCTAAGGCAAAGAAGTCCATCAAATCCAAATCGCCCGCCATTGGCTGGCGATTTATATCTAGAAGCTGTGTAGTGTTGATAATATCTTTATTTTCAGACGATTGCATTTCGACAGCCGCTGGCTGGCGATTTGTAAGCATACTCCACTGCTCATAAAACTGGCGCATATTCTTGATATTCGAAGCCGAGAATCCACGCAGTCCTGGCAACTCCTTCTGTAGAGTCTGACTGATGGTTTCGATAGCACCTGTGCCCCAAGTACCTTCGCGAGAGTTTTCTGATACAAACTTGCCAATGCTGTAATAGAGCAAGCTGCTCTTGGTTGACAGCCTTAACTGCACGCGCTTGGCTCTGTATAGGTTTTACTCGCATTCTTTAGAATGCAAAGATAGTCAATATCTTTGATATGAACAAATAAATACAAAGATTTTTGTCAGAGAAAGAGCCCTGATGTATTTATGACAAGTTCTCGCGCGCGTGAGAATTTTGTGAAATTTGCTACCACGCTACCACAGGGTGTCTGAAATGCCCTGTATATAGGCAAATAGGGTGCGGTGGTAGATACTGAAAATGTGGTAGCAATGCCACCACTTTGACATGTTTTGCGCAAAAAATTGGGTAGAAACGAGGATTTTTCATGTCTTGTGATCCAAAAAGTGCGTCACTTTCTAGGAGAGAATGACGCAGTTTCTTCGAGAGAGTGACGCACTTTCTCAGGGCAAGTGACGCAGAAGGCAACCACTTGACTTAAGTCGAACGACCTTTTGACTTAAGTCACGAGACCTTTTGACTTAAGTCGAAAACCTTTTTGACTTAAGTCACGCGGTAGGGAAGTGCGTCTGTTTGTGTTGATTAGTGTGTCTGGCTGTGTTGGAAAGTGCATCAGCAAGCGTTGATGTGTCAGGGCCCAAATACTCTTTCTGTTTTCACTTTTCGAGCAAGGAGACGCTGCGTCCGAGGTGCCGAGCGTCAGTCGGCGTTGCACCGAGATACTCCGATACAACTATAGTGACACATCTTGCGACGCAAAGTGACGCTCGGTGCGGCGGGCCGAGACGCTCTCAGTTGAAGAAACGCTATTCGGGCGGGTAGGGTGGTATGCAGAGATGGTAATAATTGTTTACAGACAAGAAATTAGGAACTGTGCGTTCTGTGTCGCTGTCTCTGCGGAATTCTGCAGAAGAAATATATTTACAAGCAGAGAAAAGGAGGAGGACTTGATTGTATTTTGATTTATTTTTCTTCATTTAGCATAAAATCCTCCGCTTCCACTGTAAACACTCTGGAAGCGGAGGATTTGGGAACGAGGTAAATGCAGAAATAACGGTAGGAACCCCGCCTTTTGTTATGCTTCTCTGTTGATTATTTCACAACCTTCTTGCCTTCCTGTACGTAGATGCCCTTGCCGCTCTGGCTCACCTTGCGACCGTTCAGGTCGTAGAGGTTGCCGTCGGCACCATTCTGCATGTTGAGACCCTTGATGGCTGTCACCTCACCCTGTGAAAGATGCACGATGCGCAACTCCTTGGCAGCAGCATTCTGCTGGTTCCAGGTGAAACCGCAACGGGTGGGCAGGAACTTCTTGTCGGCATGGGTCTTCACCAGCACAGCCTCCAGCGGCGTGACGTCCTGCTGGGCAGGAATGCCATAGCGTCCTTCCTTCTCGATGGCCTCCCAGGCGCTGCCGAAGGTGACGGTGTTGCCGTTGTTGTCGCTCATGCAGACTGTCCTCAGCTGGTCGTCGATGGTCATCGCATCGCTGTTCTTGACGCGCAGATACTGACTCTTGGGTGAATAGACCAGATAGGGTAGGCCAGCCTGAATGCCATCGCTGGTGCACTCCACGAAATAGAGGTTCAGCACGTTGCCCTCCTGTTGGATGCCGGCGAAGCGCTCCACCTTGACATCGCCCAACTGTTCGGCGCTGACTGTCATGGGCAGGCACAGGGTGTTATAGCCCGCAAAGAAGTAGCGGCTCAGCTGTACGGTCTGCTCTGTGTTCTGAAACTGCTCTATGTTCAACTTGTCGTTGTAGGCATAGACGTTCTTCACTTTGCTCTGTGCCAATGCGGTGGTGCACAGGGCGGTAGCAATGAGTGCGAGTGTAAAATGTTTCATATTAAGTAGTTTTAGAGTTAGACGATCATCGTGTTTTGGCTTTATGTTTTGTAATCTGCTTGCAAAGATACAACAAAAAAAAGAGAAATCAAAACTTTTAGACGAAAAAATGCAACCAGGTTGCAAAACTTTTGTCATACCTTTGCACCCAGAACAAACAAAAGACTCAAAAAAACATGTCACACGAACATCATCATGAACACCATCATCATGAGTGCGAGGCCTGCGGGCACCACCATGAGCACCATCACGAACACGATCACGAACACGATCATGGTTTGAAACACCAACTGACGCTCATCATCCTGACTGTGGTCTTGCTGATAGCTGCCGTCGTCATTGAGAAAAACTGCAACTGGACGGTATGGCAGTTGCTGCTGCTCTACCTGGTACCTTATTTAATAATAGGTCACGACACCCTGAAGGAGGCTGCCGAGGGAATAGCCCACGGCGACGCCTTCAACGAGCATTTCCTGATGTCGGTGGCTACCATAGGGGCACTCTGCATCGGCTTTCTGCCAGGTGCCGAGACGCAGTTTCCTGAGGCGGTCTTCGTGATGCTGTTCTTCCAGGTGGGCGAGCTCTTTGAGGGCTATGCCGAAGGGAAGAGTCGCGACAGCATTGCGCATCTGATGGAGATACGGCCTGATGTGGCACATGTGGAGGATAAAGATGTGAGTCCCGAAGAGGTCGAGGTAGGCAGCATCATCGTTATCCGTCCTGGCGAGCGGGTGCCGTTGGATGGTGTCATCATCGAGGGTACATCGGCCCTGAATACCGTTGCCCTGACGGGTGAGAGCATGCCGCGCGAGGTGGCTGTCGATGACGAGGTCATCTCTGGCTGTGTCAACCTCTCGGGTGTGCTTCGCGTGCGCACCACCAAGAGCTTTGGCGAGAGCACGGTATCTAAGATCATCCGACTGGTGGAGAATGCTGGTGAGCATAAGTCGCAGAGCGAGACCTTCATCACCCGCTTTGCCCGTGTCTATACGCCCATCGTGGTCTTCGCCGCCATTGCCATCGCCATCATCCCGCCATTGCTCAGCGCACAATTCTCAGCTCTCAACTCTCAGTTCTCAGTTTGGTTATACCGTGCCCTGCTGTTCCTCGTCGTCTCTTGTCCCTGCGCCTTGGTCATCAGCGTGCCCCTCACTTTTTTCAGTGGCATTGGTGGTGCCTCGCGAAAAGGCATTCTCATCAAGGGCGCCAACTATATGGATGTGCTGGCTAAGGTGGACACCGTGGTCTTCGACAAGACAGGAACCCTCACGCATGGTCAGTTTGCTGTGGAGGCCGTGCACCCCGAGAAGTACGACGAACACCAGCTGCTGCATCTGGCGGCCCATGTGGAGCATTTCTCTACGCATCCCATTGGTGCAGCCTTGCGCGATGCTTTCCCTGATGAGGCTACTGACGGCTGTCAGGTGTCGGCTGTTGAGGAGATAGCTGGTAACGGCATCCGAGCCCGCGTTGGCAGTCAGACGGTCTGCGTGGGTAATACGAAGATGATGGATGCCGAGGGTGTGCGCTGGCATTGCTGTCCTCACGATGTGGGTACCATCATTCATGTTGCCATCGATGGCGAATATGCCGGACATATCGTGATCAACGACAAGGTGAAGGCCGACAGTGCCGAGGCTATTGCCCAACTGAAGGCGCTGGGCGTCAAGAAGACCGTGATGCTGACGGGTGACCGTCAGGAGGTGGCCGACCGTGTGGCTCGTCAGCTCCAGATCGACGAATACCATGCCGACCTGCTGCCTGCCGACAAGGTGGAAGCTCTCAGCTCTATCATCAATCTCAAATCTCAAACTTCAAATCTCAAATCAAACGTCGCTTTCGTGGGCGACGGCATCAACGATGCCCCTGTGCTGGCACGTGCCGATGTAGGTGTGGCTATGGGCGGACTGGGTAGCGATGCTGCCATCGAGGCTGCCGACGTGGTGCTGATGGACGATCAGCCGTCGAAGATTGCCACTGCCATCCGCATAGCACGACGCACCATTGGCATTGCCCGTCAGAACGTTGTCTTCGCCATCGGCGTGAAGGTGGCCGTCCTGCTGTTGGCTGCTTTCGGCATCGCCACCATGTGGCTTGCTGTCTTTGCCGATGTGGGTGTCACCGTCCTTGCCGTCCTCAATGCGATGAGAGCGATAAAATAGTTCATAGTTCATAGTTCATAATTCAAATTTAATTTGTATCTTTCCTCTATAAATAGGAAACAAATTGCTCCGCCAAAATCTCTGTATCCTCGAAGATAAGGAAATAAAGCATATGACAATCTATACACAGCCATCTTCCGATTTCCGTGTTTATAGTAATACTTTCCTCTTCGAGCTCTAAGCTATAGACTGGCTTTCATTGCCGCCCATGTTGTCGGTTAATTTGCAGACGGGGTTACGCCATTCCATTATAGACGGAGTATTGCCACCACAAAGATAATAGCCTTACCATGGGCAGTATATCGTGTCACCCGTTGTTTTCGCCAGCGGATGTGTCACAATCGTTTGCTCCGAAGTCCTTGTAGTCTGTCTGGTCGTGTAGCACATGCCATACTGCAATGAGCAGCTTGCGTGCCACGGCCACGAGGACCTTCATCTTGTTCTTCTTCCGGACTTGTGTCTGATGGAAGGAGAAACGGCTGAAGAAGCAGTCCTTCGTCCGGCTTGCTCCCCATGCGCACTCGATGATGGTCTTACGGAGGAACACGTTGCCGTGAGTAATCCTGCGCGACTTGATTTTCTTGTTGGACTCGTCATTCCTGGGCTTCAGCCCGCTCCATGATGCAAGGTGCGCCGCAGTCTGGAATTTGGTCATGTCGACTCCGATCTCTGCGATCAATGATGTGGCGGCGCGTTCCTTGATGCCGGGGATGGTCATCAGCCGTTTGAGTTCATTCGGATAGTAGGTCTTGCAGATATGGAGCATCCTGTCCTGACACTCCTGCTTGTGCTTCTCCGCGAGGTCAAGCTCATCCCTGAGCTGGCGCATCGCATCCTTCTCCGCGTCCGAGACTACTCCTGTCAGTGCTGCCAGGATGGTTTCCCGTCCGTGCTTGTTCACAATGCGCCCATGTATTTCTCCAATGAGTTTCTCTGGGGCGCTGATGCCCTCGCACAGCATCCTCACCACCTCCTTGTAGCTCTTGGTGTCCGTGTTCGACACATAGTTGCTCAGGCGGATGTTGCAGCGCTGCATCACGGCGTCGAGCTTCGACAACTTGCGCACTATCTCTGCATCAAGGTCGAAGATGCGGCGGTCGTACTGGCGCAGTTGCTGGATGCGCTCCGGAGGCACGAAGCTGCCGCGAATCAGGTCCTTCAGCGTACATTCCGCTATCCATTGGGCATCCTTCACGTCACTCTTGCGGCCAGGCAACTGCCTGATGAAATAGGGATTGACAAGCTTCAACCGGAAGTGCGGCTCAAGAATACGCCAGATGGGAATCCAGTACACGCTGGTACTCTCCATCGACACCTCGGTTACACCACGACTTTTCATGTCACGGCACATACTCTGGAGTTCATGCGTTAAAACTCCGTAAACTTTCTCAAAAATCTCGCCCGTTTCGCACAAGATACAAAGAAATACGCTATCTTTGTGCACGTCAAGGCCACATACAGCTCTCATAAGCCTAATG
>Ga0247610_10008081_pt1 | contig 10742 bp, 11 predicted proteins | sample 174DNAGHGhighgp2_FD_193483 | JGI IMG/M metagenome (GOLD analysis project Ga0247610, IMG submission 193483) | Sheep rumen microbial communities from Palmerston North, Manawatu-Wanganui, New Zealand - 1742 DNA GHGhigh gp2 | ecosystem: Host-associated > Mammals > Digestive system > Stomach > Rumen... | reverse complement strand
TGAAACTTACTCCTATAAATTCTTTCAACTAAATCTCTATATAGAAATTCCTTTATGATTTTTCCGGTAGACTCTGCTTTACAGTTGATGAAGCAAAGGTCATAACGCACTATCCAGGCGCACAAGGAAGCTAAATAAGCATTTGAATTAAACTTGCTTCTGTACTTCCCATTTATAAGATTCTCCCAGGTAGCATCCTCACAAAGTAAGAACACTCTGGCGTTATGATCTTTAGCTCTTTGAAACTCACGCTCAAATCTAGCTCTTGAATGAGTAAAGCACTGTGCCAACTCGTCAAGATTCATCTTGCGTTCTATCACCAACGGCGCTGCGACTGTGACACCTGGTTTATAAAGCCATTCCCCATTAGGTAATTGTGCGTTATAGGTATAATCGCCGTAGGACAATGTAGCACGTTCGTAAGGTATTCCAAACGATTCATAGCGCTTCTTAGCTCTCTCAGTCTGTTGTTCTCTGCTGTCGATCAAAATTTTCATTGAGTCCAGCATTGCTAATTTGTCGTAAGTATTCATTGATCCCCCATCAATCTGTAAGACTTAGAAAGGCAGTTCTTCAGCTATTCCATCAGGAACATTTACAAAATCCGTACTGCTGTTGGTCTTTGCTTCTCCGTAACCGTTCTTAGTCTTAAACTTTGCTTCTCCGGCCTTACCTTCCCTTACTGCCTGGACTGATACAGGATATCTGACCTCTGTATAAACAACCTCTTTTCCATCAATGACATTGCCTGTCTCACCGAATACAAGACCGATCTTCTTGCCTTTCCACTTTGTTTCGTCCCAGTCCCATGTATAACCTTCGTTGGACTCTTCCAGGGCGTTAGGCCACTTAGCAAAACTGTTCTTAGTCCACTGGTCTTTTTCTGATCCATCATCTTTAGGAAGCCAAAGAACAACCTTACCTTTGTACTTCTTATCCTCATTGGTGTTGTCTTCGTACTGCTTCTTAAAGAAGCCTTTGTACTCACCTTCTGCAATATCAAACTGAATATGCAGTCTGTCTGAATTGCCGTTAGTCCCTGTCTCCAACTTCACACCGAGTATGTCTGCTACATACGCTCCCTTTGGTAACTTCTCTCCTCCCTGGTACTGTGCGGCCTTCTTAGCCTCGTCATAGCCATTAAATTTCTGCATTTACTTGTCCTCCTTCTTAGTGTTTATTGAAAAATGGTTTCTCACCATGTTCAAAGCGTGCCTGTCGTGCTATTTGATATGCTTGTCGTACTCTTTCATAATCCTTTTGAATAATGTAAGATCCTTCATCTCCCCATAGATAAAAACGCCCATATTCATCTGCTGCTGGGTAAGCACCAAAGAAATCACCATCTATCGATTGGTAATTAAATGTCCAGCAGTTATACCCCATATCCCTATATGTTGGGACCGGACTATCGTTTTCTTCAGGGATTTTGTCAACAATCAAAATTGGTATACAATTTAGTTCCTCGATCTTCTTGTCACCGGTCATTAAGGCGTTATAATCATTTCCGGATAACGATTGTGCAGAAAATGTTTTTATTTTTCTTGCATCTTCTTCCGTCATTTGACCTTTAACTTCTATGTACAGATATGTAGGATCTCCTTCACCGATATAACCTCTATATCCATAGCAAGGCACTCTGAAATCAGGCAAATACGTTACATCATTTTTCGTATATCCTTCTGGCTCATAATCATATTCAACGTTTAAAGCATCAAAGAATACAGCCCATCTAGCCTCTAGTCGGCTTCTAAACCTGTAGCCGTTGTAATAAGTTTCTATAGCTTTCATGCAAATGGGTCCTCCGGTTCTTCTTTGTCTTGCTCGTTTAGCTTTAGCACTGTTAAACAAGCCGCAATAAACATGTTTGTCTGTTCTGCCCTGTAATCATCCAAAAAGTGTGTGGCCTGAGTGATCCTTGTATCATTCAGATGGTCCAAGTATTCAAAGTACGTATTCATCACTCGGCATTCTTTTTCGTTTAATTGCTTCATAGGCCGTAATACTCCCTGATCTTGGTATCAACCAACTTCAAATCATTGGGGATCTTTAGCTCTTCAAACATTCCTTCAGGACTCTTTGCTGTCGTATATCCGTCTGACTGAGTAATGAAGATATGCTCCTTATTTTCTATGGAAGCAAGTAATACAATGTCGAAGCATCCCTCAACAGTAAGTGCGTTGTCCAGCATTTTTCCAACAGTCTTGGCCTTTATCTCTCCGGTATTACTGTCTGTTTCTGTATGATGTAAGAAATATACGATCACATCATCCGGAAGATTGTGATTGATATAGTGGATAAGGTTTCTAAAGTGAAGTGCTATATCAGTAAATTTCTGATATCCTGTTTCCTTGGCTCTGTCAAACAGCTCATTCACCATCAGATATTGACTATCATCAATCACATAAGCCTTTAGTTGAGGATCCTTAAAAGTTGCTGCAATGATGGAATAAGTGGCATTCTTGGCAACCTTGAAGTCCTTAGCCCTAAAAGGTAAGTGCTGCTTTTCAACCTCAAATATCCCCACCTCTTCGGGGTTCATTGTCTTCATTGAGTAGCTCTTTCCTGATCCTGTCTTTCCTAAAATCAATACTGCAATTCCCATTACATAACCTCCACTTCTTTCTTGGATTTAGGCTCTACAATCGTTCCATTGGCTACTGTCAAAACGTCATTTACGTCTGACAAAAGCAAGGTATCAAAGCCTTCCGCCAGCCTTGACTTCATTTTGAATACCAGCAAATCAATAGCGGCCCTGTCCTTAATTGATTGTGATTCTGTTGCGTTATACATTGATTTTTCCCTCCTTTTTTGGTAGTATTGAGGGTGAGAAGAGCGACTAACCGGAACTCAACTCAACCCTTGGATCATGCCTTGAACATGATCCTTTTTTATTTCGCCAACGCATAAAACGTGTGGTGTCGATAAGTGAATACTGGTGTGAAATATCTCCCTAAATAGGTTGATTCACACTTCTCAAAACCGATAATCTTCGGTGCTACATTTCCTCGCTCTATATCCGCCAAGGCCAAGTGTGTGTCTGCATTGACTCTCTCGCTTGACATCCCTTCTGTATAGAATTGATGAGGCTGATAGATTACTTCTCTAATAGTGTTCGGCCACACAGAACTTGCGACTCTATTAAGTACCACCGACATTACAAATCTCTGTCCGTCAGGTCCTTCACCTTCTGCCTCTGCTGCCGCGATTTCCAATAAAAGCTGTGCATCTTCGTAAGAAAGCTCTACGCAGTCAACATCATGCGTCCTGGCAAACAACTCTCCGTCTTCTTTATTCACTTCTTCTGTTTGTGGAATTGCCTCAAACTGAGGCTCTTTGACTTCCTCATAGGCTGTTGACTTAATGGCTGTTATCCACAAGAAAATCAGCACTATGATTAGGAATAGATATAGAATTAGATTCCCCCAACGTTTATGTTGCACTTTTTTCAACCTCTCATCCCTTGATTAGAATTAGTAAGTCTTCATCCGAAAAATGAAGCACATCATCCAGCGCTATAAGCTCAAATACTGTGAAGCTATGCGGATCAGCTATTCTTCGGTTTAGCCTCTGATAATCAATCCCGGTTTCTTTTGCTAACTGGGTGAAGCTATCAAGATCCACCTCGATCATGTATCTCCGCAATAGCTTTTTGATGTTTAATTTTGTCGATACCATGCTTAGCCCTCAATCATTCTCGTTCTTTGATTAACACAAAATTAACGCAAAAGTTTAACATGTTAATTTTTTAGGGCAAAAAAAGAGTCCTGATAGACACGCCTAAAGCCTTTGCCAGCTTTTCAAGTGTTCCTGTTGTTGTCTCTACGTCCTCAGAACTTTCAAGCCTACTAATAGTAGGTCTGCTTACGCCAGAAAGCTCGGCCAATTCATCCTGTGACAGCCTTCTCTTCTCGCGCAATTCTTTAATTTTGTATTCCATTGCTTTTTCTCCCAAAACTTTTTTCGTGATGTTTTTGTTAAATCTTACGTTAAAACTTTTGTTAAACTTTGTCAATAGATTTTTCAATTTTCGTTGTGTTTATTATTAGTACGCTGTAAAATATATTTATCAGTATTGGAGGGTGTAAAAAAATGACATTAGGCGATGTTATCAAAGAATTTCGAGAGTTAAACAAGTTAAGCCAAGAAGAGTTTGGTAAAATGTCTGGTTTATCAAAATCTTATTTATCTATGCTAGAAAATAATAAGGACCCAAGAGGAAATCCAATAAAGCCAAGCATAGAAACTTTTGACAAAGTAGCCACAACTATAGGCGTAGATTTAGATACTCTTATCAGCAAGGTAGATTCAGATATTATCGTCAATATAAGAAAGCCTAAAAGTGATGATAGTTTTGATAACACAGACTTGGACGAAGAGCAATGGAAGTTTGTACAGTTCTGTTATACACACGCTTCACAAGAAGACAGAAACAGGGTTTTAACTATTTTGAAAGTAAGGGAAGAATGGAGTAAATATCAAGAGGTTCAAAGCTTCTTAAAAGGGTATTGAAACAAAATGATAGGAGGCAGACATTATGAAAGCAAACTGGGAATTTAAAGACTATATGATTGTTGGACTAATCATTCTTTTTATATTCTCTTATTGCTATAGTTGTGCCAGGGATGCAGAAAAAGCCAGTGACGAAGCCATAGAAGCGGCTTATGCAGAAGGTTACGAACAAGGCTATTATGATGGTGAAAACGGGAATCCCTATAAAAACGTGAGGTAATGATGAAAGCAAGAAGGCTTCCAAGCGGAAAATATAATATTGAAGTTTATGTAGGTAGAGACTCCCAAGGTAAAAGAATAAGGGAGTCTTTTACCGCTGCTTCCAAGGCAGAAGTTGAATTGATGGCCTCCAAGTTTAAAAATAACATTGATCGGCAAAGATCCTCTGATCTGACAGTAAGCGAAGCTGGTGAAGCCTATATAAAAGCCAATGAAAACGTACTCTCCCCTTCCACTTTAAGGGGCTATAAGATGGATGCTAAGAGGCTGCGGCCCATAAGTCATTTAAAAATCCGTAAAATCACATCCTACGATATCCAGTCTTTTGTATCTGAGCTATCTACTACCCACTCACCCAAGACAGTTAAAAATACTTATGCCTTTTTAGTCACTTCTATGGGCTTTTGCGGCGTTGAACAGAAGTTTAAGGTAAATCTACCTAAGATACCCAAAAAGGCGAAAAATGCGCCCGAGAATGAGCTAATCAAAGCACTTTATGATAACGCCAACCCTGTTATGAAACGTGCGATCATGTTGGCTGCCTTCCACTCACTAAGGCGTGGTGAAATATGCGGTTTAACTTATGGTGACTTAAAAGGGAACGCCCTTTTGATACACTCTGATATGGTACTGGGTCCTGAAGGATGGGTCCACAAGGAAACACCAAAAACAGAATCAAGCTATCGCCAAGTGTTCTTGACTGACAAAGAAATAGAAATACTAGGACAAGGCAATCCGGATCAATATATCGTGCCTATAAAACCATCAACCCTTGATGGTAACTTTAAACGCCTGTGCAACAAGTTGGGTATTGAGGGCCTTATATTCCATAACCTACGCTCCTACTTTGCTTCTGTTGCTGTAGCTATTGGAATACCAGACCTTTATACTTCTCACATGGGAGGATGGCGCGAAAATTCCTCAGTCTTGAAAGAGCATTACCAGAAAAAGATTGTGTCTATGGATGAAGCCTACACAACCAAGATGAATACTTATTTTGAGAATATGTTGGAAAATAGTCCGAATGAAATTCCGAATGAAAATTTAGAAACCTCATAAATACTAGGGTTAAGGTAGTGCCGGCAGTGGGACTTGAAAAGACTTATAAAACTTCACAAATACGCATGTTTTCTATGTTTTGCAACTATACTTTAATCAAATTTGATATATCTACAATCAGCATAAATACTGACTTTTATTATACATGACATACCGTTGTCCGAATGAAAGTCCGAATGAAATAAAAAAAGAGGTAAGGATCTCTCCCTACCTCTTCTTTCATTACTTCTTTTTCTTTACCCACTTACCATTTTCTAACTTTGGTATGCTCTTCCAGGTGCTATTGCCGTAAGCACTCCATATCTTCTTGGCCTCACTCTCAGAAGTGATCTTCTGGCTATTCAGATAAGATATGACTTCATCCTGTTTAATACCCTGGTTTCCATCTGCATCTATCTTTTTGTAGGTAGTTGCAAACTTCTCTGTGGTAAGCCCAGGAATAATGCCTTGTGCTTTTTCGTAGGTCTTAGCCGGTGAAATGCTTGTAAGGCCATAAGAAGACAAATCCGCTTTTGTTTCTTCTGTCTTTACTTTTTCTGCCTTCTCTTCCTTGGCCTGTTCAGCAAGCTTTTCAGCCTGTGCCATATCGCCGTTTTTAACGGCCTCTGTTATAGCCTTGCCAGCATTGCTATTAGTAGTTACCCCGGAATCGCCTAAAAGATCCTTTGCGGTATCTTTTGCTGTCTCGCCCTTATAATAATCCAGCAAGCCAGATATTCCACCATCCTTATAAGCATTGTAGGCTTTTGAATCCTTAGTGTAGTTAGGATCAATAGCTGCATTGCCTACGTGTTCAGCAATGGTATTTATACCCTTAACAATCTCTTCCTTCTGGGTTCCTTCAAGGCTATTAAACCATTCATCATTAGCAAGTGCGTCTCTGATCTCATAGTTGGCCTGTCCGTATGCCTTGGAAGCTGTAGTATAATCTTCAGGAGATACACGTTTGCCCTCAGCGTCCTTAAACTTTGACTGCCACTTAGGAAGTGTGTTGGCTACATTGCCTACTTCATAAGCTTCTCTGCTTACTCTGTCAGCGTCAGTCTCATTGATATTAGTCAAATAGCCGGGACTAAACATCTGATAGCCAAGTCTTGCAAGCGGATTATTAAATGGGCCGTTCTGCTGTTCTCTTCCGTAAGTATCTACATACGGCTGATTGAGCATTGAAGCGCCAGGGATTTTGTTCATCTGCTTTTTGACCTGACGATCAAGAACTCCGGCTACACCTTCCTGATCGGTATATGTGGATCTTCTTGTAGGGTCTATAGTCCTTGCTATCTGTCCGCCAAGAGTAGGAATACCCTGTGTAGCATATCCAGTTGCCACATTGTAGCCAAGAAGAGGCAGAATGTTCATAGCCTCGTTGTTCTGTGCGTAAGTGGCTGCTGTTTCAAGGGTATCTCTAACTCCCTGAAGCATTGAGGTTTCAATCAAAGGATCTGCAATTCTGTTTGCGGCCTCTACATAACCATCAATGTTATTATAAAAGTCCTCGTCTCCCTTGCCGGTAGAATCCCACAACTTAGCAACTTCAGCGCCTACCATCAACGGCATTACTGTAGGTGCAGCCCAGTCTATTGTATAAGACTTTCCGTTGATCTCTATTGCATAGTTCTGGTGTCCTTCTAATTCATCCTGGTATTTTGTATCAGGATTACTTGAATGAAGTATGCCCTTGTTATACAGATAGAATCCAAGTGCTGTAAGTCCTGTGCCGGTAAGAGTCTTAGACCAGCTATCAATAACGTCTGAAGCAAGAGTCCTTGCTACATCCTTTCCGGCCTTGTTCTTATAAACATCAGCCAGATTGCCAGCTCTTTTCCCGGTATTCTCATAAACCAGCTTGCCGGTCTTCTTAATGCTATCAATAGCTCCAAGTGGTGAGTATTCAAGTCCACTTCTCAAAACATTGGCCGGCGTCTTTTTGAACGGGACCATGCCTTCAATAAGTATGTGTCCTATGCCTGTACCTTCTTCCTTAGAAGTCTTAGACCATTTAGACAATACATCAGCTATCTTATTGTCCTCATGGAATGTGGCATACTCAGCCTGCTTTAAGGCGTAGTCCCTTGCTTTTTCAAGCTCCTGCACCTGATTGGAAAGCGTAGCAATTCTAGCCCGATCTGCGTCAGACAACAGCCTTGTCTCTCCAAGGTTTTTGAGGTTTCTCAACTCGTCTTCCGCCTTAAAAATATCTGTACTCATTCCGTTGGCCTTCATATATCCGGCCAGGGATGTTGAATACTTTTTCTTAACTGCGGAATAATCGCTGATTCCAGCATCAGTTACTTTCTCATAAAGCTGTGCAAGTTTTGAATTGAATACGCTCTTAGAACGTCTCAAAGTGTCCTTGCTCATTTTCTCATACTTAGATCCTATGATCTGTCTGTAACGGCTTGCGTCTGCATCTTCCGCACACGCTTTTATAAGTCCGCTATCAGTCTTTGGATTAAGTACGGCCTTTGTCCTCTGTATGCCTTCACCGCCAAGTGCCTTTACAGCCCTATCAACACCCTCTTCCGCAATTGCCGCAACACTGTTAGAAATGCCTGTAACAACATTAAAAGTCTGGTTGCCAATGTAGTTTCTGAGCATTGTCTTAGGGTTGCCAAGCATAGCAATATAACGCCAAGCCTCAAACTTCTCTTTAAGCGTAGCGTTGGGAAGTACCTCATTAGCCAAAAGCCTATAAGCCTCTGCCTGTCCTTCAACGAACTGCTTACTGTTAGGATCGTAATTGGATATCTGCTTAAAGATATTATTTACTTCCTGAAGTGTCTCGTCAGAGATACCAAAACTTCCTGTAGCCAGCTTCATATCAAGTGCATCTGTAAGCTCTTGCTTCGAAACACCTTCATGGATAAGGTTAGCCAGGTAGTCAATATCATCATCAGTAAACAATCCATCAAAGTCTGCGGACTCTTTACCAAGGGTATTCCTTACTTCTTCGGCGATCTGTTTAAGTGAAGGTGCTGCGTTCTCTGTTCTTACTGTCTCTTCTACAAGCGAATTAAGGGCATTCTGAAGCTTTCTGTTGGTAGGCTTAGGCATTTCAATACTTTCATCCAAGGTGTACCAATTACCAGTATTCAACTTATGCTCAATTTCACTTGTAATCTGCCATACAGGAATAGACTTATCTTCTGCAAGCTGTGTCAAAAACTCAATGTCATTGTCATTAAAATACTGCTCAACACTTCCAACTTCTCTGTTAAGCTCTGCTATAACACCGTTCTTAATCTGATCGTGAGTAAGCTCCGGCTTGATCTTTTTATCAGCTTTATGTCCCATGTCAGCCAGGGCTGTTGCAATACGGCTATTGCCTTCTCTTGCCTTTTTATTTTTGGATCTCCAAGGATCTAAGACGAGATCTTCTTCCGCCTTCATAGCGTCACCTAAAGCGCCGGCCGCTGTATTTCTTGTAAACTCGGCAGAAGCCTGTACAACTCTACCACTTTGTCTCTGTGCAGCGGCATTCTTAGTCATAAGTCTTTGAGCCTGTGCAAGCGATTGTCTATCACCCTGATCCAACAGGCGCTGTGCCTCATTATAAGCCATCTTAACGTCCAGCTCGTCATAATCCTCATAATTCTTATTGAGAATATCTGCGACTACGTTTTGACTGTCCTTATATCTCGCTACGGCATCAGCGTTCTGCTCTGCTTCAGAATAAACCCTGTAAGCAAAGTCCTTCTCAGGCATCTGATTACCCCATCCAAGTTTTTCGATTGTGTTTGTTCTAGCCTTGGAAGTTTTCCACTGATCTTTAGGGCCGTTTCCATCAGCAAAAGTCTGAAGTGGCTCTGCTCCTGGAACATTGTTTGCACCACGGTAAACATTAGTGCTATCAGGTACTGCGTCCTTCACAAATCTGTTGGGATTATTTATGTCCTGATCCACCCAATCATTAACCATATCGTCAATCAAGGCATCATCTACAGGATTCTCGGCTGCTGGATTCCTTGTGTAATATGGTCTTGCAATTCTATCTCCAAAGTCCTTACTTGCTACTGCATCATAATAGGAAGGATCGTACTCTTTCATAGCACGTTCATAGCGCTTTCTAGCTGCTTCTACTGCTTTTTTGGCTGTGTTTACTTCCTCTACGTCTGCACTATTATAAGCTGCTTTTTCATACCTATAGATTGCACCGTCAAGATCATCAAAAGCTTTAATCGCTTTTTCCTTCAGCACATTACCGGCGGCATAATCAGCCTGTGCTTTCTCTGCGGCCTTACGTGAAGCATACGTTTTGATTTTCCTGTTATTATCAAGATCAATAATCTCATACTGCATCTTGCCGTTCTTTCCAGGAACATCATTGATTGCGGTATTAGGAATAGAAAAGTCCTTGCTTTCAAGAGACTCTTTTATAGCTGCCCTGTTTCCGTAATAGCTATCACCAAGGTTTTCAAAGTCGTATGCAAGTTGCGCCTCAACATCATCACTTAGTAGTTTTGGTGCTTCCGGCTCAATTATCTCTGGTGTCTTCGGTATTTCTGCCGATTTAGGAGGCTCAATAGCCCTTGCTTCAGCGTCCATAGCTTTAGCTATTGCTTCAGCTTCGTTCTCTATAACTGGGGCTGCTGTACCAGGTCTTGCAGGAACATTTTCGGGGATCTCCGGCATCTGCTTTGCTATGTTTTCAATATTCTGTGTAGTCTCTTCTGCCTGTCTTGTAGCATTCCTTACAACATTATCCACGTCTTCAAGCTGTGGCATAGGCTTGTTGCCAAGTTTCTTTACAAGGCCAGGAAGCTCACTGACTGCTCCAAAGAAAGCATTACCACCGGCATTGATTAGACCTTCTTTTACAAGTGTGTCCTTTATCACATCATCAGACATACCAAGCGCTTTAAGCTCGTTATATCTAGGGATGGTATCAAGCGCTACATCCTGAAGGTTCTGCCCTATCTGATTACCGGCAATAGAGGCAGCTTTAGCGGCAA
>Ga0247610_10008079_pt1 | contig 10745 bp, 5 predicted proteins | sample 174DNAGHGhighgp2_FD_193483 | JGI IMG/M metagenome (GOLD analysis project Ga0247610, IMG submission 193483) | Sheep rumen microbial communities from Palmerston North, Manawatu-Wanganui, New Zealand - 1742 DNA GHGhigh gp2 | ecosystem: Host-associated > Mammals > Digestive system > Stomach > Rumen ... | reverse complement strand
AAATAGCATGAGACAGTTGATACAGTTGAGACACTTCGCCTTTTGCCCTCTGTTTATCGGCTTTTGATCGCACAGGCGATTAGTGCAACTGTCTCAACTGTCTCAACTGTCTCATGCAAATTTAATATTGGATAATTGTGGATCATTTTCGACCGCCTAAGCCCTACGCGCGTGTGCGTCCTTAGTTGTTCCTTGGTTATACTTTAGTCCTTATAGGGGGCAATACGTATGCCGAACAGTAGTACAAGCAATTACCAAATTACTAATTACTAATTCACCAAACTCAAATTTATTTATTCTATGGCAATTATGCAACCCATCAATGGCGTCAACCGCATGGCTGGCGCCCTAAGTAAAAAACGTGTACAGGGTGTTAAGCGTTTCTCCAACACCCGTTTCAAGCAGTTCAAAGACCCGCTGACCGGCGAAGTCCTCAAGACGGGATATAACGAAATCTTCCTGCAATCGTGGCGCGATTACAAAACCGCGCCTCGTACGCCTGCGGAGCAGCGTCAGGCGGAAAAGTGGCGCAATGCCTGCCGTCAGGCGCAGCTCATCAAGAACGACCGCAACCATCCCCGTTACGCCGAGCTTTATGCCGCCTGGCGCGCCCAGATCCACAACCCGGATGCTATCATCCAGTTCGGCAACTATATACGTTCAGTATTGGCGAGGGAGGGGGAGCGATAGATCGAGAGCTCGAAATATCGAAGAGGCGAGAGATCGAAATAACGAAATATCGATAGATCGAGAGGGCGAAATACAAAATCAGGCGACTCGATGGAGCCGCCTGATTGAGTGATGGGAGCAAGATGATTATTTAAGTTGCTGACCCTGTACGTTGTAGGTCTTGCCGTTGCGGATGATCAGGAGCTGACCGTCCATAATCATCTTGACAGCCTTGCCTTCAACAGCGGTGTTGCTGATACCCGTACCCTGGTTGGGAGCGATATAGATGCAGCCGTAGTGCCATCCTTCGCCACCCTGTTGGTCAGGACGGAAGTAAACGGTCTTCTCGCCTGCGTAGGCGGCCGTAACATTAAAGTTGCTGCTTTCGCCTCCGGGGAACCAAGCGGTGATCTCATTGTTCAGCACATTGACAACCTTAAGTTCGTCACCTTCGGCGAGGGTAACATCGAGCATGAACTCTACAGGGTTCTCCAGGTTCGGAGCGAACTTCTGCTCTGCCTTCAGGTCAGCAACATTCCAACCTTCCACGCCGCCAATCTTACCGATGAGGTAGAAGCCGTCAGCGAGCGTCGGCTCTACTACCGGCTCTGCGGCAGGAGTGAAGGTCACATAGTACATAACGATTGCTGACGAACCCGTGATAGTCACGTCACCTGCAGGAACAGCAATCTCGTCCGATACCACATTGAGTTGAGCAGCGTATGGCGCATCGCCATTGTTCTCACGTGAGGTCCAATATTCGGTCTGCTCACCATTGACAACCAGATAACGCTTTACAGCTGTTGCACTTGCGCTTGAACCCGTATCCGAGAACTTAACAACAATCTTACCGGCAACGGTTGTCTTGAAGTGGAGCGTACCTGCCTGGCAGTACTGATTCTTACGGATAGGATACTCGCCCTTGAACGCCATAGTAGTTGCATCGAAGCCCTCAGCGAAAGTCATGAAATCGGCAGAGTAATTAGCATATACCACTTCCTCATTCTTATTAGGCGTCGATTCGTCAGTCAGTTGAATACCTTCTTTGTTATAGAGTGCATTTGCGGTATTGGCAGTGATCTTGGAGAAATCCCAAGTAGTAGCCTCGCTTACTGCCTGCAGTTCAACGGGTTTAGCCGGGAATACAACACCGAGGGAGTCGTTTGCAAAGGTCCAAACGAAGGTATATTTTCCATCAACGTCAGCCGTGAGTTTGAGGTTCTCGGTAGCCTCGTCTTTTACATTGGCTACACCAGTCCACTCGCGATGCAGACCGTAAGCGTTACCCCCATTTGCCTTGGTCAGCCACTTGCTGTCCTTGATGACCTTAAACTCATAGTCTCCGGCCTTCAGTTCTACTTCGTAAGAAGCTGTTTTCTTATCCTCAGCAGCGGTCATTGCGTTCTTAACCCAAGCCTCGTCTTTCACGTCCCAAGCACCTGCAATCTCCATTACAGGCAGACTCTCAACGTACTCAGGGAAATCGATTGCGAGGGTGTTGGTAGCATAGGTCCAAGTGAAGGTATAATCACCCTTGGTGTCAGCAGCCAATGTCAGGTTGCCTGACCCTTTAACCACTTCGGCAGACTTATTCTCACGTGTGAAAGCTACGCCGTTGGCAGTCCAGTCGTTATCAGCACCAACGCGAACACCGAACTCATAGTTGCCCTTGTTCAAGGTCAACTTGAGCGAAGCAGTCTTCTTGTCATCTGCAAGTGAGAAGGCATCGGTATTAGCCCAGTCGCTACCGTTAAAGTTACCATGCAACTTGATGGTAGCAGGTTCTTCTTCACCTTGCTCCTCGCCATATACGGACCAAGTGCCTGTTACGCCCGGGTCGCCCCAAACTTCTGTAGTAGAAGTGATGGTGTACAGGTCTTTGTCAGCAGGAATAGCCAAGTCTGCGGTCTTTGCTCCCCAGTCGGCAATATCGCCAGAGGCGTTAACGCGAACAAAGATCACTTTCTCGTATTTTGCGTCAATAGTGGCGGTCCATACTTCGGTCTCGTTCTCAGCGAGTTTCATACGCTCGCCCGGCCATGCTGCATTATGCTCCTCGCCCTTGAATGCGTAGATACCTACAGCAGCTCCGTCGGCCTTCCACCAGCTCTGTGCCACTTTGCAGTACAAAGTACGGGTTGTGGGGTCGGGAGCAACTCCACCTGCTTCTTCGTAAGTTACTTCAATGTAACTAATATACGACGCTTGTTCTACCTCATAAGTTACTACCACATTTCCACCATTTCCTGTATTTCCGGAAGCAGTCATTACATTCCAATCACTTGTGGCAGATGCATTTGCTTTTGAACCAATGGTAACATCTCCTTGTTTTACGGTCAATGTTCCAATTTTGGCACCATTGTTTTTTACATACAAGGAAACAGATGTTACGTTGTAGTCCTTAAAGTAGTCGGTAGATAATTCGACCTTTTTGAAATAAACACTCTTCGAACCACCAAACTTGATTGCCTCAACCGAGCTGGCCGCTCCTACGGCGTAAGTCGGCTCACCTTGACCTACCTCCGTTGCAATGTCCCAAGTGACCACTCCTGCAAGGTCGGTCACTTTGTTATTTTCCGGCTTTGTGGCCTTCGTGAAAGTACTCTTCACGGTGACCGGCTCAGCCGCAAACATCGAAACGCTAAACAGCGTCAACATCAAAAAAGAAAGAATTTTTCTCATGACAATTTGATTTTAAGTTAATAATAAAGTTTATTGTGAGATTATCTCATGTATCAAATCTGTATTCGGTATTTCACCAACTAACTGCAAAGTTACAAAAATTATTTGACATTTGCAAATCGTAAGGCGATAAATGTGCATAAAAATGCAGTTTTTGTTGAAATAGCCGTAAATTATGCACCGGATTGTCCGCTAAAGGTTATAAATCATCATTGAAGAATCGTTAGTGTGTTATTGGAGGCAGGTATAACCTTCTATTCGTATATTGTCCAGGCAGATGTACTTGCCGGAGCGGGGGGCGCCAATATGGCACACCCCCTTTGATGTTAAGTTGTTAACTTAGTTAAGCCGGTACAGATTACTGCTTAACGAATAGATTGACCTAATACGTTAATGCTCCGGCCGTTGTTGATAATAACAACTTGACCGTTCTCTATACGCTTAATAGCCTTAGCGTTGGCAGCTGTGTTCTCCACTCCGGTCGTAGAATCCGGCAGAGTAACCTCTGCGATTGGTTCGTCAATCATAATTTGCTTGATCACTACCGTGTTGTCGGCTGTTGTGGTAAGCTTCATGTAGCAGTCAACCGGCGCGGTGAACTCCAGCGGATTAGCCAAGAACTCCGGAGTTAACTCCTCGGTCTCACCACTGATGCTACCGATAACTGTATTGCTTACCTTACCGAACTTCACGCGCACGGTCGATCCTTGTTTGAGCCAAAGAGCCATGAAAGCACCTTGCTTCTTGAGTTTCAAGCCCAAGTACGGTTCGTTGCGAGCGTCCTTCGCATCGTTGAGAGAGTCGAGTTCGTTGATGTCCTGATACTCGATCTTAGCAGTCTGAAGCACAGCCTGGAAAGCCGCATTATCCTTGCCATTATCCAAAACCCACTGCTCGATGTTCACGGACGTAGCGTACTCGTAGTCTTTGACGAAGGAAGCCGAATAAGCGATAGCCACCTCTTTGGTCAGTTCGCCGATAGTGAGGCTGACCTTGGTCGAGCCGGCTTCAACATCTACTGTCGGAGCGAAAGTGATAACCACTTTTGCGTTCAGTTTGCCGTTCTCGCCTACTTCTACCTCTGCGGGTTCAACAGACAGATCAGCCAAGTTGGGCACAACCAGTGAATATTTGCCGGCAGCCAGATTCTTGCCACTGAAGGTAACTTCTGCCTTGGGTGCAGGATTAGCCAGAGTAGCATTGAGTTCAACGGCCTCTACATCTACGTTAAGTACAGGATCGATGCTCGGCGTAGCATCATCATAGGTAATCTCATAGCATATGAGCGCTTGACCACCATTGCCATCCGAAACGAAGATAACCGACTCCTTTGCCTCTATATCCTTAATCTCTACGACACCGGAAGCGGAACCATCTTTGCCGGGCAGTGAACCGCTGATGCTGATGGTAGTGCCGTCAACGATAACGGAACTGAAGGTAGCAGACACACCGTCTTTGTTGGTAACTCCGACGATCTTGATGCTGTTGATCTGTTTGCCTTCGTTGACAAGGAATGGGAGAGCGTTTTTAATGTCGCCATGACTCTTGTTTGTGCGAACCTTAACCCCCTTGTCCCACATGTCACCGATCATTTTGCTACCACCTCCGGCTATTTGTGCACCAGGAATCGTGTACGATATGCCTACCAGATTTTGGTCTGTTGTTACATCACCGGGAGCAGGGTTCTTCTCCGTTGACTGCGCCAGCATGCTTGTTGCAAGCAGTGCTGCTGCGAAAAATGTAAATAACTTTTTCATGATTTTTGTTTTTTAGTTAATAATAGTGTTATCTTGAGATTATCTCATGTCTTCTTTACTCCTCAACTCTTTCACTCCTTCAATCCTCACCTTGCTCACGCCGAGGTACTTGCCGGAGCGTGGTGCGCTCTCGTCGTTCAGCCACGGTAGGATACGTATGTGCAGCGTCTTGCCGGCAGGGACAGTCAGATGCGTGGGCGCAATAGCCACAGGCGTCAGGGCGTTCTGCGGGAGACCGACCTTCTCGTAATAGGTGTGCACATCGGTGAAGTTGTCGCCAAAGCCCGTATTGATATGGCAACTCATCACAGCAGTACCCACGGCTGACAGATCCATCGATATGCCGGTGATGCGCAGCGCTGAATCAGCCGGTGCGGTTACCGCCAGATCGATGTAACGGACAGCGTTCTCGTCGATCTCGTCAGCGGGCCACGGCGTCTTTGTCTTGCCGTTGTCGGAGTTGTGATAGCGGTGCTTTTGCACGCACAGGTTGCGGGTAGTAAGGTGAAAAGCCCACTCCCTGCCCCTCGCTAAAAGGAGGGGAGAGGTTGAGTGTTCTTTTCTCCCTACGGTCGAACGATCTGCTTCGCCGTATGGAGCGTTGAGTGCTGACAGTTCGTGGATAGTTATATGCTCGGCAAGGATACCTGCCTGCTTGAGCAGTTGTGCAGCCAGACGTGCGACGAGGATAGCACCTAACTCGGATGTATGGGTCTTATCGCCCTGGCAGAAGAGCTTGGATGTGCAGTAGTCGTTGCCGTAACTGAGGTAGAGCTCGCGCGTGGCGGTGGTCATATCCAGAAATGGCACGTTCATCTCCTTAGCCACCTGCTGCATCTGCCAGACATAATCCATGGAATGGTCGTCAGCCGGAACAGACTGGTTGAGCAGCAGTTCGCCATCACGGAGCAGGTTGAACTTGTCACCGAGATCGTGCTGTCCGTTGCGGCGGATGGTGCTGTCGTTCAGGAAGTATTTGCGGCAGATAGGTGCTACGAGCACAGGCGTGCAACCGAGCTCGCGCGTCTCATTGATATACCGGCGGAGATAATCCTTGTACGTTGTGCCCGGGCACGTGCCGCGCAGGTCGGTCAGCTCCGGCTCGCCATGGGCACGGAGGTAGGCGTTGTGCTCGAGGACGTCCAAGCCGTTGTCTTTCTCGTCGTTATGTGCGAACTGTATAAGCACGTAGTCGCCGGCAGTCATCTGCGACTTGACGGATGTCCAGAACGCAGGCTGCTCGTAGAACGTACGCGTGGAGGCGCCTGACTTGCCACGGTTGTTAACGGTGACGTATGCCGTGTCGAAGAACAGCCCGAGGTACGTACCCCAGCCGCGTTTGTCGGTGGCGGAGGGCTTATAGTCGGACATCGTGCTGTCGCCTATGGTATGCACCTTCACGGCAGCAGTTGCTGCCGAATTAAAAATTAAAAATGCAACATTAAGAATTAATATTATGAGCCAAGTCTTCCTCATAAGTCAACAATTACCAACAATGCGACGATTAAGAGTTGTCAACCATACAGCGAAGCAGATCGTGCCCTTAAGGGCTAAGAATTATCAACAATGTTCCAAAAATTATTTGCTCATGCTGTTATCTCTCGAAGCGGAAGGCACCGTCCTTGCTGACAGCGATATACAAGCCGGCAGGCAGATGATCGACCGCAATCGTCTCGCGTGTGGTAGTGCCGGCACATGCACCGCTGACAGCGTAGATGCGTATCACCTTACGCTCGGGGTTGTACAGATTGCTGCCGTCGTATGACAGGGTGTTATCCTTAACCGTTGCAACAGAGGTGATAGAGGACTCCTCGGGGAACGTGTTCCAATCCGTGCCGAAGATACCCTGCAGACTGGTCTTGTAGCCGACTATGAGGTTCGACAACTCGGTGCTGATCTCGTAGTTGGCGGGATCGAAGTTAGCCAGGCTGAACTCGATGTCGCTATGGAACATACGTCCTGCGCCGTAAGCACCGGTGACTATAGCGGGTATATCGTTCGGGTCGTCGGGAGTGAACTCAGGGAGAATGGACGTTTTCGTATCGAAGTTGTCATATTTCGAACCACCAAGCTTGGCGGTTACGTTTGACGGCACTTGCTCGTCACGAGTCTTTGCCAGATAAGCATCGAAATGAACCGGATTCTTATCCGCATCATAATACGACATCTCGATAGTACGTGTTCCGGCATAGACATTATTGAACGCTTTGATAATGCCACCGTTTTCTTTCGAGAATGTCGGAGCATCGCTTTCGTCCGTACCGTTCTTAGTGTCCGTACCTTGCATCGAAATCAGCATCGGATGCGAGCAGTTGAGGAAGTAGTTATTCTCCACGAACACCGACGCACCGGTTGTGGCACCTACGCAGTATTTAGCCACGCCATCGAAATAGTTGTTAAACACATGCACCGACATCGTACGGACACGCGGATGGCGTGAATCGGAGTGATCAAACCAGTTGTGGTGATAGGTGATGTAGTTAGGCCCACTCTCACTCTTCATACCGCACAGATGCGACTTGCCGGTATCCCAAAGGTGGCAATACGAAACCGTCACATATTTCGAATCGCTCTTCACATCAATAGAACCATCGCCTTTGGCCTTATCGCCACTACCCTTCTTGCCATAGAACACATCCAAGTGATGCAACCAGATATTGCTGTTATCGGTATCGAGCGAAACACCATCGTCCATGCAGGTCATGATAGCCAGATTGCGGATCTCCACGCTCTTGCTGTTACGAACCAAGAATCCGAATCCACGAATCGTTGCATCGTTACCGACACCCTCGATAGTCATATTCAGCACGGCATCGGCATTCTTACCTTTGATCTGTACACCTTCCGCCGAACTGCCGAACTCATCCATATCGCTTGCCTGCAGCAGACCCAGGATACGAACGTCCAACGGACGCGTCTCATTGCCCTTCTGATAGCCGGTAATGATAGCCTGAATACCTGTACAAGTAGTCTTGGGTTTGCCGGCTTTCTCTACTTGAATATCCATCGAGATAGTCTTGGCGTTACCCTTGTGAACATACAACACGATCGTGCCGTCCTTCAACATACCGTTGTCCTTGTATGCACCAACACCCTTAGTCCAGTTGCTATGCGCAAAACCGCGACGGTCATGAGCGCGAACGGTCAGGATACCGGTCTCGCTTGCAGCACTTTCAACCTCAGCGTCGTTAGCCACAGGCACGACCTTCATCTGATAGTTGCCGGCAGGCAGACCGAGTGCGTCGGCACGGAAAGATTTGCTGTAACTGCGCAGCAGCTGCTTGTCGAGCTGCGTATAAATGCCACCTTCAGGACGGACATAGACGTTGTAATCGGAGTACTCGCCGGAGTTAGTCCACTCAACGAACGCACTTTCCAACCAGCCTTCGGCACTCTTGATGTGTACGGAGGCGTTAATGCTCAAACAGGAGCAAAGAACAAGGGTAAAAACAAAGAATTTTTTCATGCTATTAAAATATTTTGTGTGATTTTCAGATTGTGGTGCAAAATTACATTTTTTTACGCGCTTACATGTGCAAAAAAAAACCAAATAAGGATAAAATTAAAAAAAACAGGGCATAGAAATACGATTTTGGCGAATTTTTTTGCATTTTTGACGAATTTTTACTACCTTTGCAGGAGCGTTCGGCAATTTGTGCTATCGGATGTCGCTGGGCGACATAGAACACCCTAAATATCATAACACGCATGAAGCATAGCATATACAGAATACTCCTAATTCTACTCGTTGTCTGCACCGCCACAAGCAAAGGATTGCATGCGGAGGAATACTCGTTGCGTTTCTATGACGACAGCGACGGACTGAGTCACTGGCATCTGACGCACACCATCCAGGACAGCACGGGCATCATGTGGGTAGCAACGTGGAACGGACTGAACCGCTTTGACGGCAGCCGGTTTGTGACGTTCAAGCCCGGGCTCGGCGACGGCGTCCCCATTCACGGTGACCGCATACGCAGCATGCGCCTGACGGAGGACAATAACCTGCTATGCCTGATTGATGACCGTATATTCCTGTTCGACACGCGCACCTGCACGTTCGACACCCTACCCACCAACATCGAGAAAGCGGCACGCGAGGTGATGCGGCAGCCGTTCAACCCCGACTATGCCCGCCCGAAAGAGAAGATCAGCCGGTACGGCAATCTGGAAATGCGCAATATATGGTCGGAGTACAAGGACAGGCAGAACAACCTGTGGCTGATCAACGACCATGGTCTGTATGTAGCCACACCGATTGTATCGCACGGGCAGCGTATCAACCGCGAAGAAGTGCGAAGCATGCATCGCATGCGCAACGGCGATATATGGGCAGCAGTACGCAACACGGAGCAACTGATGGTATATGACAGCACCCTGCACCTGCGCGGATACATGGACAGCTTGGGACGGATACAACCCAGGCCTGCCAACTTCGGTAACATGGTTTATTCGGTATGTGAGACCAATGACGGACGCATCTTGGTAGGCTGCAAACCCGGCAGTCTGCTGGAATACAAAACTCTGAACGGCAACCGGTATGAGCGGGTACGAACCTACCCCGAGCCGCGCAACATATATGACATCAAGCAGGGTAACGACGGACGGCTATGGATAGCCACCTACGGATTCGGATTGTGGGTAGGAGATAGTAGAAAGTCGAAAGTAGAAAGTCAAAAGCTATTCACGATGGTGCCCGGGACGGAGAAGAAGTTTATCCGGCGGCTACTGATCATGGATGACGGTTCGGTGCTGGCAGCCACTACATCCGGACTGATGGTGCTGAGTGACAAAGGCATACGGTGGCATCAACGGGAAGCCAACAATCCCCACTCGCTGAGCAGCAATGCCGTGATGTGCCTGAGTATGCACCAAGGCAAGTTGTATGTGGGCACGGAAGGCGGTGGCGTGAACAAGATGAATGCAGCTGACCTGCATGCAGACAAGGTGCAGTGGGAGAACCTGACTATGCGTGAAGGGCTGGAGACGGATGTGGTATATGAGATTGCCCCGTGGTCGGACGACGAACTGCTGCTGCAGGGAAACACCGTATTGACCATAGTGAACGTAGCCGAAAACAAGAGCAAAGGGGCGCACAAGATTTGCAATTACGGCAAGACGTTCTTCGGCAACAGCACCGACGGCAAACTGATACTGGGCGAGGTGCCACCTATCACGCTGCCTGACGGCAGGGTACTTATCGCGCCCGCATCAGGCATACTGGTGCTGGATAAATCGGAACTCAAGCATCAGGACGAATCGATACGTATAGCCCTGGATATGGTTCGCCGCGGCGACAAGAAACCTGACTATGCAGTAGATGAACTTCAGCAGATAAGCCTCGAGCCGGATGAGAGGGAGCTGATACTGATGTACTCTGCCCTCGATTATCGCAACACCGGTACGGTGCTCTATTCGACACGATTCTTCAAGCGCGGCGAAGAGAACCACCCGTGGGACGAGCCGACCAAAACCAACGGTATCGTTTTGCCCAACCTGCATCCCGGTGAATACGTGTTTGAGGTACGCTCGACGAATGTTTACGGGCATTGGCAGGACAACACACGACGCCTGTATATCACCGTTAAGCCTACGTTCCTGGAGAGCACGGCAGGCTGGATGCTGCAGATAGGTCTG
>Ga0247610_10008077_pt1 | contig 10747 bp, 6 predicted proteins | sample 174DNAGHGhighgp2_FD_193483 | JGI IMG/M metagenome (GOLD analysis project Ga0247610, IMG submission 193483) | Sheep rumen microbial communities from Palmerston North, Manawatu-Wanganui, New Zealand - 1742 DNA GHGhigh gp2 | ecosystem: Host-associated > Mammals > Digestive system > Stomach > Rumen ... | reverse complement strand
TACGCAAGTATAAAAATCCGCTGAAAAGTTTGGCCGTTTAATGGAATTTATCTACTTTTGTCGACAAATACGGAACGTAGACGGGCTAAGTGCCCCCTAACGCTAATCAAGCATGTACGATCAAATCAGGGAAGATACGCTCTATTTGATGTTTTATGCAGTAGTAACAGCGATGGCCATAATAGCAAACTGTTATCTGCTGTTCCGTGATGGCAACGCTTTTGCTGCTGACATCACCCCCCCAGGACGTTTGCGCCGATGGGCTGCCATATTTTTTGCTTCTATCGCCTTGAATCACTTGTGGTATATGCCGATTTTTTTTCTCAACTCAATCGAGGATATCAGGCTGTGCGACCTTATAGGCGGAATCCTTGACTTCATGACGTTTTTCCCTTTAGCGATAGTCGTATTGCTCTCCATGCTGCAAGACCGCAGACGACCGCTGTGGCCTATTGCCGTGGTAATGGCTCCACTTGTCATAGGAGGAGCATTCGATATTGCCTACCGTAGCTATGCCCTTCTGCCGATATCACGGCTCTATGCTGTATTGATGGGTATTGGCCTAATTATATATATGGTACGTACGACAAGGCAATACGGACGCTGGCTGCGTGACAACTATGCCGACCTAGAGCACAAGGAGGTGTGGCAGAGTTTTGTGGTGCTGGCCATCATTATGTTCGTGTTCGTCATCTATGGATTTGCTGGCGAAGGTCCAGTTTATCAATATGCCATGCAGGTAATCTGCGTCGTACTGATCTGCTATCTCCTGTGGCGGGTAGAAACACTGAGCGACCTTAGCATTCCTCGGCAACAGAGCCAGTTGGTGGCAAAACCTGCCACTACTGAGGCAGAGGATGTGGACGATTATGAACTTCCGCAAACCATTCACGACAAAATCGGACCATTGTTGCAACAGCATTGTATAGATACGCGGCTCTACTTACAGCACGACCTGAACATTCACCAGCTTGCCCAAGCAATTGGTACCAACCGATTCTATCTCAGCCAGTATTTTTCTCGCCAGGGTACTACGTATAATGCCTATATCAACGGTCTGCGCATCAATCATTTCATGAGTCTCTATCATAAGGCTGTCGCCACCCAACACCCCTTCACTGCCAAGCAACTGGCTTTCGACAGTGGATATCGAAGTTATAAAACCTTTAGTCTCGTATTCAAGCAGTTGAAAGGGCAAACTGTGACGGCATGGATGCGCGATACAGCCAAATGATATTAACCCCGAATTCTAATATCAGCAAAATGTTGTTCCAAAATCAGCAACGCCCGATTTTATAGGCATATACGGTAATGTTATTTGGGGGAATTTGCATATCTTTGCAGAACCAAATAACTAAATCCAAGCTATTTAATATGAGACATTTGAAAAAGTGGATGCTTGCCGCCATCCTGACTTGCGGCACGATGACAATGTTCAATTCATGCGTCACCGAAACAGACAACCCTGCTCCTACAAACCCAGAGGATGATTGGGAATTTAAATTGAACAAGGAAATTACAGATGGCAATTATGACAAGTCGCTGGCCGTGAAGTGCATCAACGGCACCTTCGTCGGCCAAAAGACGGATAATGTCATCTCGTATCTTGGCATTCCGTTCGTAGGCCAGCAGCCCGTCGGAAGCCTGCGCTGGAAGGCACCTGTGGAATATACTCCGAGCGACGGCATCTTCGAAGCCTATTACTATGGAAAGACCCCCTTCCAGGCGGAGGGCGATCCTTCAGCCCTTTATATTCAGGGTGAGGACTGCCTGTACCTAAACGTATGGAAGGCTGATGAGGCAACAACGGAGAAGAAGCCCGTCATGGTATGGATCTACGGTGGCGGTTTCGAGACAGGTGGAACCATCGACCCGCAGTACGATTGCTATAATTTCCTAAGGGAGAACCCGGATGTCATTGTCGTTACCGTCGCTTATAGACTTGCAGCATACGGCTTTATGCATCTGTCTCACTTGCCGGACGGCAAGGATTATCCGGATGCGCAGAACTTGGGCATCATGGACCAGATGATGGGCCTGAAATGGGTACATGAGAATATTGCGGGCTTTGGCGGCGATCCCGACAACGTGACCATCTTCGGCGAGTCAGCCGGTGGCTCAAGTTGCGCACTGCTTTCGCTGATTGAAGAAGCGCATAAGTATTTCAAGCGTGCCATCATACAAAGCGGCTCGCCCATCATGACGAGATCGAGGGAGGAGGCCATCGCTGTCACAGACAAGATTATGGCGGCGCTCGATTGTAAGACTGTTGCCGACCTGCAGAAAGTTGAGCCCAGAAAACTTGCGGACAAGGTGGGTGAATTGTTCGGAATCTATCAAGTGCTCGGATGGAGCATTTGGCCGGAAAGAGACGGGAAACTGCTGCCTGAGGACGGGTGGAAGGCCTACGAAGACGGCAAGGCGAAGGACATAGCACTCCTCTTGGGCTGCAACAAGGATGAGTTCAACGTCTTCTCGGCTGCCTTTGGAGCGGAAAAATGGAATAAGTGGGCCGCTGACCGCATGGCGAAGAGGGCAAAACTGATGACGGCAGAAGAGAATGCACTGGTTGAGAGCTATGTTAACAGTGCAACGGGAGAAGACTGGGAGAAAACCAGTGCTCTGTTCAGCCAGAGCTATTTCAATGCGCCGGCCATCAGAATGTCGGAGACCCAGACCAAGGCTGGCGGCAAGGTGTTCACGTATCTCTTCACGCCTGAAGCCTCTACACCTGGGGTGAAGAGCGGTCATGCTATAGAACAGTCGGCTGTATTCAACCATCCTGAGTTGAGTGTCCAAATCGCAGGAAGAGCGTTCGATGAGATCTTCTGCAAGACCATACGTAAGATGTGGATTCAGTTTGCCAAGACGGGTAATCCGTCGCTCACGGCAGAGCAGTCCCCCGACGGCACAGCCAAGGAGTGGCCGCTTTATGACACAGGGGACAAGCATGTAATGGTTCTCGACGAGTTCAATATTCATCCGGCAAAGGAGTCTGATGTGAAAATCGTGGACTGGGACAAGACCTATTTCCTGACCAAATTATACTGTAATTAATAAGTTGAAGCAATATGAAAGCAGATCTATCCTATCATCGTAGCATCCAGTGTGAAATGCGGGATAAACGCTCACGATACTACAAGACCATGCGCAAGATGTAGAGTCTTAAATTCACAAACCGCCCGAAAGCATTGATTCGCTTTCGGGCGGCGTCATGTCATAGAGGGGAATCTATTTTAAAATACTTTCATCTATTACCCTACCTGGCTGCCGGGCTTGACGGGCTTAGTGGTGGTGACCACGCTAAGACTCTCGTCAGCGTCGACGGCTGAGAGAATCATGCCTTGGCTCTCGATACCCATCATCTGACGAAGGGCAAAGTTGGCCACGAAGAGGATGCGCTTGCCAATGAGTTCCTCAGGATTCTCATAGAAGGCAGCGATACCAGAGCAGATAGTGCGATCAACGCCAGACCCGTCATCGATGGTGAACTGCAGGAGCTTCTTCGACTTCTTCACCTTCTGGCAGTCCTTCACGAGACCGACACGGATGTCAAGCTTCTCAAACTCCTCAAAGGATACGGTATCCTTAATCGGTGCAGCCTTATAGGCAGCTGCAGCATTGGCTTTCTTGGTGGCCTCGAGCTTGTCGAGCTGCTTCTGGATGACCTCGTCCTCAATCTTCTCAAAGAGGAGTGAGGGCTCACCCAGCTGATGACCGGGCTTCAGCAAATCGGTGCTACCCAACTGCTCCCACTCAAACGACTCAATGTTGAGCATCTCACGGAGCTTCTTGCTGCTGAATGGCAGGAACGGCTCAAAGGCGATAGCAAGGTTGGCAGTGAGCTGGAGACAGATATTGAGGATGGTCTCGCAACGCTTCGGATCAGTCTTCCAAACCTTCCAAGGCTCGCACTCAGTGATATAGCGGTTGCCGATACGAGCGAGGTTCATGGCCTCAAACTGAGCATCGCGGAACTTAAACTGTTCCAGCAGTGCCTCAACCTTAGCCTTTACATCCTTAAACTCCTCAAGGGCTTGCTTATCTACATCCAGCAGTTCGCCACAGGCAGGAACCACACCGTTCCAATACTTCTTGGTCAACTGGAGCGCACGATTCACGAAGTTACCATAAACGGCAACAAGCTCATTGTTATTGCGATCCTGGAAGTCCTTCCAGGTAAAGTTGTTGTCCTTGGTCTCAGGCGCATTGGCAGTCAGCACATAGCGGAGCACATCCTGCTTGCCAGGCATGTCTACCAGATACTCATGGAGCCATACAGCCCAGTTGCGCGAGGTAGAGATCTTATCGTTCTCAAGATTCAGAAACTCGTTGGCAGGCACATTGTCGGGCATGATATACTTACCGTGGGCTTTCATCATCACCGGGAAGATGATGCAGTGGAACACGATGTTGTCCTTGCCGATGAAGTGTACCAGACGGGTGTCCTCATCCTGCCACCATTTTTCCCAATTGCCCCATTTCTCCGGCTCGCGCTCACAGAGCTCCTTGGTATTCGACACATAGCCGATAGGTGCATCGAACCATACGTAGAGCACCTTACCCTCTGCGCCCTTCACGGGGACAGGGATACCCCAATCAAGGTCGCGCGTCATGGCACGAGGCTGGAGATCCATATCCAGCCAAGACTTACACTGGCCATACACATTGGGGCGCCACTCCTTGTGCTCCTCGAGGATCCACTGCTTCAGCCAGTCCTGATACTCGTTCAGGGGCAGATACCAGTTTTTGGTCTTCTTCAGCACGGGGGTAGAACCCGAGATGGTCGACTTGGGATTGATCAGTTCTGTAGGCGAAAGATCGCGACCACACTTCTCACACTGGTCACCATAGGCACCATCGTTATGGCAGTAAGGACACTCGCCCGTGACATAACGGTCGGCGAGGAACTGCTTGGCCTCCTCGTCGTAGAGCTGTTCCGTGGTCTCTTCAGTCAGTTTGCCCTCATCGTAGAGTTTGCGGAACCAATCAGCAGCAAACTTATGATGCGTCTCACTGGTTGTGCGACTATAGATATCGAAGGAGATGCCGAACTCCTCAAACGAGTCCTTGATCAACTTATGATAACGGTCTACGACATCCTGCGGGGTGATGCCCTCCTTGCGGGCACGGACGGTGATGGGCACACCATGCTCATCAGAACCACCGATAAACAGCACTTCGCGCTTCTTCAGACGGAGATAGCGCACATAGATATCAGCGGGCACATACACACCGGCCAGATGACCGATGTGCACACCGCCATTGGCGTATGGCAGCGCCGACGTCACCGTCGTGCGCTTGTAAGTCTTATTTTCCATTCCTCAATACGTATTAATCAAATTAGGCTGCAAAATTACAAATAATCCAGCGAACCACCAAATTTTATTCCGACAACTTCTTATAGTAGCGGCACGGACGAGGCAGCAGGATATTCGGATGCGTGATCTGGATAAAATCGCTGAGCAGACGGTCTGGGTGGAAAGGCGACTCCTCATAGAACAGCGAAGTCCGCACGTTGCAGCCATAGAGTTCACCCGATCTGAAGGCACGGAACTGGGCATAACCCTCGTTCTCCGCCAACAACTGTTCACGCGTCATCGGCTGTTCGCTGTCGTAGCGATAAAGCCACACCATCGCATCGTTGGCCTTCTCAAGCACTGTCTCGAAGGGCAAGGAGAGCGAGCCGCTGTGCTCGTCGTCAGCCCAAGGATAGACGCCATGGGCATCGCGAATCATCTGTCCCATCGTGCTGCGTCCGCCAGGAACATACCACACGTTACCCACCTGCTTGTCCATCATCACCGAACGTCCGGGACCTGCCTTCGCTGCCCGGTCCTTCAGTTCACTATAGTTCTTATCGACCACGGCAAAAAGACTGTCGGCCTTCTCCCGGCAACCGAAGAGCAATCCATAGAAGCGCATCCACTCGGCTCGTGCCAGGGGCGATACCTCCATATACTCAGCACACTCCACAAGCGGTATCTCGATTTCCTCCAGACGGCCATAGCCGCCGCTATTCTCAAAAGGCGAGAGGAGGATGGCATCAGGATGAAGGTCGATGATCTTCTCGACAACGGGACTCATGCCGTCGCCACAGTCGACAATCTTCCCCTTCGCCACCTGTTCCTGAATCCAGGGGATTTTGATATACTTCAGATCAGCCACACCGGCAATCTGGTTTTGACAGCCGAGATCCATCAGCAGCGAGGAGTGGACGGTGGTAAAGACCACAGCGCGCTGAAGAGGCGTGCGTATCACCGTTCCGCTAGGCAGATGGACGGGAAGCTGTGCATCGCGAGGCACGAGGACATAGGTGTGGAGTGCCTTGCCGTCCTTCCAAGGATTGGCAAGGGTCACCACCGTAAATTCGTCGTACTCCACAATCGAGGGCAGCGTGGCATACTTGAAGGCAATGCTGTCGCCGTCGATAGGATGACGAGCCGTCTTCCCGCCACAGGAGACTAGTGCCAGCGTGATGATCAGTCCAAGAATCGTTCTCATTACCATTGCAGTGTAGCTATACCGTAAGAGAATTCAATCTTGTGAGGCTCAATGCCTACACTATAAGACTTCTGGAACTTTCCGACGCCATTTTGGATGCTATACAGATTCACATAGCCCGGCAGCGCATAGCTGGGATAGCCTGTATCGGGATCCTTCTGACGAGAGGCGATCAGCAGATAGCCTGTGTTGTTGGGATCGAGGGCGATGGCTGCAGGACTGATGATGGGGTACTCGGAGTCTTCCGACAGACGGAAAGCACTCTGCGTGCCATAACGGGTGTTGTACATGGTGTAAGTAGTCTCTGTGCTGCCATAAGGGTTGCTGTAGGTGATGATCGTATAGCCGGCACCTGCCATACCCGTTGCGTCAGGGATCGTCTTCGTCACCTCGTTGTTATAGACAGTGTATACGCCTGCCTCCTTCTGCTTCCCGCCATCCTCGTAGTCGTAATAGCCCCAGTCAAGTACGAAGAGCACATCGCCGGCAGCCAGGATCTGCTGCGGGTTGCGGATCTTCTCGTTCTTGAACTCTGTGATGGAACCAGTTGACAGATTGATGGTCGAGATAGAGCCGTTGCCATAGCTGTAGTCGCTGTTGGCCACATAGAGCGAAGCAGTCTTGCCATCCGCCGAGGTACTGATGGCCATTCCCTCGGGAGCCGAGCCCACCCTGAAGCTGCGGGTCATGGCAAAGCCCAGGGTATCGATCTCGGCCACATATCCACCATAGGTGGAGACATACACCTTACCGTCGTAGGCCGTCAGATGGCGCGGATTCACGCCTCCCTCGGCACCTAGGATATCGGTGGTACTGATCTTGGTAATCTCCTTGAAGGTCTTGGGATTCAGTACGAAGACGGTATTCTCATCGGAACCCACCACATACAGTTTCTGTCCATAGACGATGGCATCGTTGGGCGTACCACCGAGACTAGCACCGTTAGCCGTCTTGTACACATTCTGTTGAATGGCATCGTTTCGCAAGTCGATAAAACTCATACTGCCATCGATACCATTGTAAGAACTGCCGTTGTTGACCACAACCACACCCTCGGTAATGGTAACCTCGATAGGGTCATTTTTTTTGTTGTCGTCACCCAGACAGCCTGTGAGAAGGGTTGTACCCATCATCAGGGCTACATAAAGAACTTTCTTTTTCATCGTTTTTATAAAGTGTTTAAAGTTGATATTTCACTGATAAGAGCCAGCTCCGCCCGGGCATGGGGTAGAAGCGCACGATTTCATACTGTTTGTTGAACACGTTCTTCACATCCACCCGCGCCTCCACCTGCTGGTCGCCCAAGGCGAATGTATGCCAGGCTGAAAAACCCATGTCCCAGTAGCCGGCAATCTCCGTATCCTCGTAATGCTGATTGTTTGCCCATCGGCTGCTTACACCCGAGCCGTGGAGGGAGAGACTGAGCCAGGGATTCTCCCACCCCATGGCGATACTGCCCGAATGCTTCGGCATATAGGCAATCTGATAGCCGTAATAGGGCGAGGCTGGATTCGTGTGGTTCTCAGCCTGCTGATAGCTATAGCTGCCAGATAACTGCAGGTTCTGCCGCTCGTTTAGGTGATAGGTGGCATTAGCCGTGACGTCGCCCCCCAGCACCTTCACCTTCCCCACATTCACGCAGGTCCAGATGAACATGTTGTAAGGCACGGCCACAATCATATCCTTCACGTAGTTATAATAGCCGTCAAGCGTCGCCTGCAGCGTCAGGCTGTTCTCGGTCATTCCCCAGGTAATGCCCAGATTGATCTGGTCTGTCGTCTCAGGCAGCAGATCCTTGCTGCCCATGTGGAAATAATAGCACTCATTGAACGTCGGCACGCGGAAGATGTTCTTATACGATGCCCGCAGGAAGAGGTCTTCGTCTTCAATCAGCCTAAACGACAGGGAAACGGAGGGCGAGAGTCGCCGCGCACTCTTCGCACTCTCACCAAACCTGGCATCGTTGAGATAGGTCGAATGGAGCAGGCGTGCCAGAGCCGTCACGCGCCCGCTGCTGTACTTCACGGTGCCCGACTGTAGGAACGTGTGCCTGAAAGGACGATTGTTGATGGTCCGATCTGCAGAGCTGTTCAGATTGTTGAAGGCATAGTCCGCAGAGTAGTCGAATGACAGCTTCTCCGTCGGGGTATACAGCACTGCCAGAGAGGTGTAGATCTCGCGCTGCCAGTAGGTGGCATCGTTGTAACGGTTCGGTGTGAGCGGATCCTGATAGGCCGACTCGTTCCAGTTGTACTTGGTGTTCCACTTCAGCGACCACCCTGTGCGGTTGTGCGTCAGGTACTGCAGCTGACCGAAGATATTACGGTCGTGAAGGGTCTCCTGACTCACGTTCGTATAATAATGCACCTGCCCTGGCAACTGGCGGTCGTTGTCGTAATAGTAGAACTTGCCGCTGAGCCGGTTGAAGGCATCGGCATTCCACACGAAGTTCAGCTCGCCGTGGCCTGTGTACATCTCGCTGTTCGTGCGCCGCTCTTCTATCACCTGATTACCATTCTGCAACTGATAAGGGTAATCGTTCTCCGCATAGGTGTATTCGCCGATGGCCGAGAAGGCAAACTTTTCTGAAAGGCTCTGCTCATAGCGGATGAACGGACAGAAATAGCTGAAAGAACCAGCCTTCAGCTGTGCCGTCAGATGAGGGCGGCGGTTAGCTGTCGGCACACTGATTGTCTGCACATTCAGCACTGCCGAGGATGCGGCGTTGCGGGCAGGGATGAAGATATCGTCGTTGTCGCCGATGACCAGAGAGAGCTGGTCCACATTGTCGAGACTATAGCGCGAGAGGTCTACCTCGCCACTCTGGCAGTCACTGAGCATGATGCCGTCGTAGCTCACACCCGTGTGCTTCGCGCCAAAGCCACGCACAGAGACCGTCTTCATGCCCCCTGCCCCACCATAGTCGCGCAGGGTGACGCCAGGGATGCGATGCAGTGCATCGGCCACATCCGTCATACCCAGACTGAGCATCTGTCCACGATCGATGATATGAAGGGGAGCCGTGCTCGTCACCACATGCTGCCGGCGACTCTCCGTAATGGTTACCTCACGAAGCTGATGCGTCCTGTCCGTAATGGTATCATTACGAACCTCCTGCCCGTTCGCGATATGCGCCAACAGGCAGGCCATCACGACTAATGGTCTGCATCGCCTCATTTGCGCTGCAAAGATAAGCAAAAATTACGAAACAGACGCCATTGATTCTGTTAATTTATCCAATTATCCAAGAAGAAGCCGATGACCCAGGTTTTTCGTCTTACAGACGCCTATAATCTGGCTGACGACCTCGTCCATCTTCGGCACTTGCACGACGTAATACGAGGGATAGTCGGGATGGAGCACCACCAGATTCATCGCCCTCACCTGAACCCCGTAATGCTGCTCGAGCATATAGCGGTAGAGGTTCTGCTGCACGCAATAGTGGTAGAACGACGTGTCGGGCAGGTTGATGCCGTTGTAGCTCATCTTGCCGCCAAAAGCCTCTGTGACGGGTTGTCCCTGTGCATTCACCACTTTCGTGCTGCGCTTCCAGTCGTAGATGGTAAACGTGCCATCGTCCTCCTGACAGATCAGGTCGATGGTGCCTGCGATGTTCAGTTCCAGATCATACACAGGCCACTCCTGCCGATAGGGCTGGATCTTGTAGTCGCTGATAAACTGGAGGAAATAGCGCTTCTCCGTTTCGATGGAGACGGGCTCCGTCTGCCCGTTATAGCAGAAAGGGTAGACGGTCTCGAATGTGCCGTCGTGGAAATAGTTCTCCGTCTGGGCGTGCATGAAGGTACCCACCTCACTGGCCATACAGCCCGTCTTGTCCCAGGCATCGAGCGACTCCTCCACCGGTATACCCTTATACTGGCTCTGGCGCTCGGCCACTGCCAGCGCATTGAAGCCGTCAAAGAAATAGTTGGCCAGTCCGCTCACCGACAACAGCCGCTGCTTACCTTTATATATATAGATATGCTCATCGGGCTCGAAGTCGATGTCGGCATCCTGCGCATAGCGGCCCGCATCCTTAAAGGCGGCCATCTTCTCCTGCATGTCCTGCGAACGGGGCAGGGGCTTTACCAGCTGTATGCCCTGCTGCTCCTCGGGCGTCATGGCGAACAGCGGTTCCGGGGCATCGCTGCACGGCCCCGAAGGCGCCTTGGCAGCCATCTTCTGGGCTTCAGCCCGCGTCCAGCGCTTCACCTCCGGCAGAGGCGCCTCGGCAAGATGGGGC
>Ga0247610_10008075_pt1 | contig 10748 bp, 16 predicted proteins | sample 174DNAGHGhighgp2_FD_193483 | JGI IMG/M metagenome (GOLD analysis project Ga0247610, IMG submission 193483) | Sheep rumen microbial communities from Palmerston North, Manawatu-Wanganui, New Zealand - 1742 DNA GHGhigh gp2 | ecosystem: Host-associated > Mammals > Digestive system > Stomach > Rumen... | reverse complement strand
CTACCACTATTGCGGGGTACCGCAATACGCGCAAGCGCCTTCGGGGTCGTTTCGAGGCTCTGCGAGGCTCGTTTCAATGCTGGCGTTCCGCCATTGTTGCCGTAGGCCATTTTCATAGAGCGCGTTCCGCGTGATTTTTAGGCGTTGTAACGCCACAGAAAAGGATTCATGTTCCGTTGGTCGCAGACGAGGGTGTTTTCACGTCTGAGGGCTTCTCTGAGGCCCCAGAGTTCATTTTGGGAAGGGTGACACAGTTCAGCCTTACCGTCTTACGGTTTCCGTCGGTGTCGATAGTCACCATTCCAAGCTGCTGAAGGTTGTCGAGGAACTTGGCAACTGTCTCTCTGTCCCACCCCCATGCTTTTGCCATATTGTGGATGGTTCCACTGATATGGTCATCCTCTCCTTTGAGCATGGCGATACAGTGCCGGTCTATGAGGTCATAGAAGGCTTCCACTCGCGAGAGTTTGTGTGACTTCTTCATACCCTGCAGGAGCAGTCGCCAGAGGGCTATATCCGTCTGGATCGTCAACCCTGCGAGGGCATTGTTCTGTTGCGTATTCTGTTCATTCATATCGTTACTAAAATTTTTATATTTTCATTTTCTGTTTCCGCATACGATTCCGCATTGTTTTCCACAAAGATTTGTGTGGAATGAGTGCTGGATTGCACTGCGGATTTTAATGTGGAAAAGTATGCTGGATTTTATGCTGCTTTTCTGAGTTGCTGCTGTTCCTTTACCATCGGGATTGGCTTACGCCCTTTAGGGTCTTGTGAAGGTATCTTATTCGGATAGATGAGTGCTGCCATCAGCATCATCTCCAGTACCTCCGTGACGATAAGATAACGTGGTGAAGAGAAGAGAACGATGAGAGCCATCAGGGCAACTCCGAAGAAAAATTTCCGTCTGTTGTGCAGCCTGGTTAGCAGCCAGTCTGCAGCCGTGTAAGAGAAGAGTGTCAGGCTCAGACATGCAGCCAGTACGGAAGCATGTGGGCGTGTCATCAGTGGGCCATAGACGGCAATAATCTGGGCAGTCTGTTGGCTGTCCTGAGAGGCATCCTGTATCATCCTCGCGACGTTCATTGTCGCGCTGAAATCAACGAACTGAACTGCTATCATCAGTAGGAGTGTGATGAGTGAAAAGAACTTCCTGAAGTTGTCGCTTTTCTTCATACCTTCATAGAGACGGTGGAAGAATTTTCCGACGGCATTTTTGGCGGCTCTCAGGCGTGGCATCTGCGTGCCGAGTGCCGTGAACATATTACGCCAGATAGGAGATGTTTTCTCCTTTGGCCGGATATACGAGATATAGAAGAATGGCAGTACTGAAAGCAAGAGTGCCAGGATGATTTTGAAGTAGATCATAGCTGCTGTGAATGTTTATGTTTTGTTGTTACACCTTATTATATTTATGTCAGACGAAGTTGCGGTAGAGGTCGGTGAGATCCTGTATTTGTATGATGTCTATCTGGTTCTGTTTGGCGACCACATCATCATATCCTTTTCGTAGCCATCCGAACATGACATCGAGTGATTCAAAGAATGCGACGTGCATCTCATCGACGATGCCGTACTGTTGTGAGTCCACGAACACGATATACATCTCATCTTGGTACGGCATGGTGTAGGCTACTATCCTGTAGCCGCTACCATCAAGTTCTTTATATGCGTAAAGAATGTTTACATCGAGAAAGTTTGTCAGTTCTTTCAGGAAGTCATCGGCCATGTGCTGATGAAGCATCGGGACGGTGACCGTTCCGATGTCATTTGTTATCTTCATGTGGAGGTTGTCACACTGGAACATTCCAGAGTTTGAAAGCACCTCCTGGAAGTCGGCGAAGTTCTTGACGATACTGTTGTCAAGAACCTCATTTGCCACCTGTGCCGCATTGTTTATCTCATCCATCTTAGAGTATGCTTTTGAGGTATGACTTCAGGAAATACTCACTGAGCACATCTGCGAGTTTGTCCGTCTCTTCCTTCGGTGAGTTGTCGTAATCCTTACCATCGACATACGTCAGCAGACGTGGCAGTTCGTCTGCCATCTCTGAGAGTGCCTGCAGTTGTTTGTCGGTGAGTGTTGCCATGGCGTAGTTATCGATCGTCATGAACGGCTGGATAATCATCCACCGGTAGTTGTTAGCCTGTTGCTCTGTGAGCTGTATTTGTTTCTTGATGTCGTTCCGACACACCTCCGCATTCTGTATGATGCGACGGTTGAAGCGCATGGTGAGGTAGAGCATCACGCGCTCACTAACGGCATTGTTCGGGTCGGCAGTCGTCGTGTTATAGAGATTGTCGAAGAGGTCAGATGTCTTATCCGTGATAATCTGTAACCGTTCCTGTGGGATGTCCTTCAGGAACACCAGAAGAGAGCGGAAACACCTATCTTCATTTCGGATGAAGTCATACAGTTCCTTCTCTTTCTTGAAAGGCTTTGCCGTTGTCAATAATTTTTCATATTCAAAGAGTGTTTTGTTCACGTCAGTGAACAGCGGTTCACCATCCAGTTTGTCGTAGAACTCACTGGCTGTCTTGTAGTCTGGGGATGCCATCATCTTGGCCCGTCCGTTGGCGGTTACCACCTTCAGTTTAACGATGTCTGGCATCGTTCTTTTCTCAGCCAGAGCCAGACGGGTGATCTCCGTGCGGAAACTATCGGCTACCGCAAAGAATTCCGCAGCTATTTCCGTGTCGGTTCGTGCTACGGAATCCCGCATAAAGCATGATAGCGTGGAGTCCTGTAGTTCCAGCCAGGTGTTGGTGATGTCAGCCAGTCGGTTGATGTCAGCCGTTTTCAGCGGCTTCAACTTGGAAAGTTCTTTGTGACAGGTAGTTAGCGCGTCTTGTGGCGTGTTAAAGATGAATTTCTGTTCTTTACTGCCACAGGAAGAGAGTACCATTGTCAGCACGGCTACGCCCATCAGGGCGAAGTGCTGGATTCGATGTGTAATTGTCTGTTTCATTCTTTATCCATTTCTTTGTTTAATTCCACGCGCAAAACTACAACAAATCCCACGAAATGGGGGTTTTGAAAAAAATAAAGTCATATATTAACGTTTTCACGACTGCCCTGGTCGGTGAAAAGGTTAAATGTATGGGGATGAAATACCAAATAAGTGCAATTTGGTATGATTTAATAATTTTGTAGTTTATGATGTAAGTACAAAAAAAAGGAGGCTATCGCCATCACGGCGGGGCCTCCTATAATCAACAAACAAACAGTCCAAACAATTTATTCGATACTGACCGGCTCAACATTACTACCGTGCAGGTAGTTGTTGATTAGCCTGTATAGTTCTTCTCTCGACTCTCTATTGGCAAAGTCATTGCCGAGTCGTTTCATTCGTTCTTTAACGTCTTTAGGTATATTCATTTTGGTTTTTGATATTGGATAACTCTTACCGCCAGACCTTTGCGCCTGGCATTGTCAATCATGTTCTTTGTTCCCTTTGACTCCCCATCCCAGAAGGCTATGAGGGCATCGGCATTGTCTGCCATCTTCGCGTTGCGGATATGGCCTGCCGATTTGCCGTACTGTTCCCAGTCTGCAGGGAACCGTCGGAGTTGGAAACCCCGTTCCTTGGCATAGCGTTCGCCCATCTGGTCGGCACCTCTGGCCGTCCCGCTGATGACTACGACGGTATGTGTCCGTTGCTTCTCAGATAACAGGTTGTTACATGAGTCACGAAGCAGTTCATAGTCATTGAACGATCGTGTTCCGGCTATGATAACGCGGAAGGGAGGATAATCAGACATAATCATCAACTGTTGCTGAGAAGGTTATTGTATGCAGTTCCAGAGGTACGAGTACAGTCATTCTGTTCTCCTTGAAGCTGCTGGTTCCACATGTCACGGTGTTCCTGTAGCGGTCTGCCGTGCATCCTGCAGCAAGTTTCGTGTCCCGGACTCTCAGAATATAGCACACAGTCACTTCTGCATAGAAGTAATCCTTGTAGGATATGGTTAAAGGCCCCATATTAAGCCTTTTGCGGCTATAGTTTATGCCTGCCGGCATACTCTCCCACTCGAACACCTCCGACGGCTCTGCTACGTCCGTATGGGCTACAGGATAGTATGTCACCATTTCCTTGCCATCAGCCCAGACGTTGACCGTAATCTTCTCGACGGTAACAAACGTGTCGGAGATATCCGAGGATGTTCCACCGTCCACAATCAGTTTACCTTCGACAAAGAGGTCGCACCGTGTGGAGTCCTCTGCCGTAGAGTCATTTTTCGCTATCCCTTTAGGGTTAGAGCGAAAGACATATGTAGAGTCATTGCCACCAGTACTTGTACTGTCCTGTGATTCACCATGCGTCTGTAAATACGCCTTTCTCATTTCGGGAGAATCCGTATATTCCTCCCATGAACAGCTGACGCACATCAGTGTAACAGCCATCAAAACTAAACTTTTTGTTTTCATAATTCTTTTAATTTTAATATTAATATTATTGCCATGAAATGCGAAATCTGGGGTCTGAACGGTCAGCATCCGCAAGGATGCGACACATCTTCAGGTAGTTTCTTTATGTATTAAAACAGTGATAATTGTATTGTCTTATAGAAGTCCAACTTTGGCTGATTGTTTCTTCTTTTAGTCCACATGCAGCATGTTTCATCAGCTTTGACCGTACAGTCATACCCTGGGGTAAACTGTGCCTTGAAGTCTTTATTTGAGCAATATACGCTGACCACGTGATCATTGGTATATGCATGAAGGCAGTTGGCACATGTATGTTCGGTGGAGGTATTCATTTTATCAGTACATTTCAAGATCACAGGTCCAATATGAGAAGTCATGATTCTCTGCAGCGTCATGGTCTGGGCAGTGGCCGTAACCGTCATTCTCCTGCCATTCTGCGAAGTCCTCTATCACCTGGTCGAAGTCACAGGCAATATTTCCCTCCCCATTCCAGAAAAGTTCTTCACCTTTGGTATAGTCTATCTCCGTAGTGAGAGAGTCAGCAGGGTTGCGGTCAGCGGTCATCACACTGATAGTTACACCCTCATTGAAGAGTTTTCGGGCCTCTTCCTCGGTGCGACGGGTAAATATCATTGTGCCGTTGTTTGTCTGTCGTTTAACTGTTGTTGCCATCATATAATTCTCCTATATTATAATTCTTCTATATATTCCAAATCACAGATATATTCTGCTGCCGTCCAACGGCCTTCCGTACCTTTTGGTCGCAGATAAGCACATGCCCAGATACCTTTTGCTTCTTTTTCATCAAACCAATGCAGAGATATAATTTCGTAAATAGTATCGTCCTTATATTCTCCCAATAAGGCAGATTTCTTAGGTTTTGTTCTTTTCACCAAAGCACCTTCCTTACACCATTCCGGGCAAACGTCTGGATAAGGAGAAAAGAATGTTTCACTTATAATCATACTCATAGTCTATCCCTCCCATTGTGTCCAGTAGATAACACTATCCTCTTCATCGGCGTGGGCCAAATGCTCATTGAATGTCTCTTCAGTCCATCCACCTTCAGGAGAGAGAAGTGCTGCCTTGGCACATTCCTCACTACAATAAGTATTGAAGTCATTCACCAGATAACCCTCGTTCATCGGTGCGCCACAGTGTTCGCAAATACGGATGCTGTCAAGTTCGTTTCGTTCGATGATGCTTTCGCGGAGTGCCGGATACTCGATGAAGGATTTGCAGATCTGTTCTGCTTCATCCTCGCTATGACCCTTGTGTATCAGTTCGTTCTTCACGGTAGAGTTGATATAACCCTGCATCTGTGTTGATGGCACCTCAGAGAAACGGAAGATATTCTTGGTAGCCTTGCCGTTGAGTTGTTCAAGGATATAATTCTTGACGCAAAGGATGGTTGTGTCAGCACCCCATTTTCCTTTATCACCGTTCACCAGCAGTTGGATGATGTCACGCATGGCGGTCTCATAGCCTCGGAAGGCAGCACCCACCTCGTGGTTCAGTTCCCGACGCTCTTCCTCAGTCAGTGTGCCGTAATTGTTATAAACGTCCTGTTGCAGTTCCCTGCGCTTGTCTATGTTTCTAAGTGTAATCATATTGTTTGGATATTTTGTTGTTTCATTAAAAGTATCTTCTACCTACCTGTATGTATATTTTGAGAATGTTTCTCGCCCTTGGTGACTCCCATTTCGGGTCTGCTGCCGATGTCAGTCTGAACGCCTGTTCCCGAAGTTGTGCGAAGGTCTTTGTTCTCTTCACCCTCTGGAAGTACCCTTTCGTTGTTCCCTTTGGGAAGGTGTTACCACATCCCCCACACATCATACAGAAGTATCGGTTACAACACTGGCTACTGTTTGTCTGGAGGTCACACTGTTCTTTAGAAGTTTTATCAGATTCCTTAAAGATATACCTTACCTCTCCAAACTGCACCTTCTCGCCTGGTGCGTAACAGTTTTTTATTTTTTCATTAGTAATCATAGCAGGATTAGCATTTAGGGTGATACACGTCTTGAATGGTCTGCTCAAACCAGTTGTCAACATCTTCATCTGTCATACCGACCTCTTTGAAGTTCTTCCGATAGTTTTCTGCCAGTGTTCTCATTTCGGTGGCAAAGATCTGTTTAAAAATCATCTGCTGAACATGCTCCAGTTTTCTGCCGCACAGAATCCCAAGTTTTAAGATTTCGTTGTTATAGTAGAAAAATTTGTTGGCTTCCTCGATAACCTCCTTCGGTGCTGACGGGATGCAGTTCTTGATATTGTTACCAGAGAATCCGAGTTTTCGCCAGTCACCTACTGTTACATAGCAGAACCGGTCAACCTCGCCATTGATGATGAGATAGTCGAAGTACACCGTTATATCATCGGAGATTTTAGTGTCATTACATACCTTGTCGCGCAATTCGTTCCATGCGTCTGCAGGGATAACGGCATTTATCAGTGATGCTATCAGAACATCCTTTTTGTCATTCTGCCTGACGCAGAAATAACCGTTTGTGAGACCTGTAATCTTTGTCATCATACTGTTTGTGGCTTTTTATATTCCGTCGCCTTCGGTGTTTGTTTGTTGTTGTGTGCTGCTGTTTGAGAGTTATCGGCTGAGTGAGCTTTGCCTTTTTCTTATCTTGATTCTCTCATCAAGTCAGCAGTTATGTTTAAATGTTTTTTAGTCGTCATCGACTTCGTTTCGCTTATAGCCTTTTTCTTGCTATTGAATGAGAGAGGCTAAGGAGTAGCCTTCGCCAAGGAATTTCGGATAAAATTTTGATTTTGTTTTGTGTCCTGTGCCAAAAGAAAATGCCTTGGCTTTACAAAATTTTTCTGAAATAGGGAGTGTGCGACTGGTACTTGGCATGGCTACGGGCCTCCCTACCTTTGCAAGGAAAACGGCGTCGCGTAAGCGGAACGAACCGTTTAGGGTGAAAAACACCCACATAACCTGACCGTGATGAGATTTCATTTTTCTGTTCGAGTAAGAGTCATCTGTGAACACCATTCTTATAGCATGGATATTGTTTATCTATGCAAAAATAGTGAATGACAGACGGTATAAGGCTGTCAGAAAAATAAAAGTCTTATATTAACGTTTTCAAGACGGCTATTGTCCTTAAATAGTGTTATTCAAGGAGAAAAGCGTGTTTTTCAAGTTAAGGAAGCCCGGAGGGCCGCCGTAAAAAATGGATTATATAAGCAGGTTGTCTGCAAGGAATTGGAGCGCATTACGCTCTTCCAGAGGAAGATCAACGGGCATACTGAACCGTTCGGCCCAATTCTGTGGAAGTTCTGGAACCTTTATCAGTCTCTCGTTTTCCAAGTCAGGGTTATACCATTCGTATGGAGTAACCTTCTTTCCACCGTATTCAGGTCTCAGGATGGCTTTGGAAAAGCCTCTGTCGTAGGTGTAGTAATAGTAGAAGGCCGGATGGTCGAGATATTTCTTACGAAGATTGTATGATTTATAGTGGGCCAAGAGTCCACAATACGAATTGATACGAGCGCGTACCTGCAGCAACGTATCATAGTCTGGCTGCTGCATGAGCAGCACGTATTCGAGATAACGCATGACACGGCAGAACTTGTCAATGGTGCGTTGTCGCGGCATGACATAGTAAGGCCGTATGTAGGCACCGAGATACTTGTTGGCCGCTGATGCCGGCAACAATCGCCATTTGTCGGAGTTGACTTTTACATGAACCTTTTCATTCAGAAATTCCTCCAGACGTGGTTTTGCGTCAATTAGGAACCTTTCTGACTCGTGCATGTGATACATATCATCGACATAGTGTCCGTAGTGTCGTATTTTTATGATTCTCTTCACAAACTGATCGTAGATATTGAGCAGGATGTTAGAGAAGAGTTGTGAGGTGATGTCGCCGATGACAATGCCGAAACCTTCAGGACTATAGCGTAGGCATTTACGCTTGGGTAGTCCTATCCAATTATCCAGTGATCCCATGCGGATGCAGTCAACGGATGGGTTACGGTCAAGCATACAGTGAAGCAGGTACTCTATAAACTCAGGATCGAGTTTATATTTCCAAAGTACCGAGTCAAATGCAGGTTTCTCCAGGTGTTTATACACCTCCGTCATGATGGTGTCAATCACCAGTTTTTTGTCGATTGACATGAAGTAGCCTGACAGGTCTAAGTATAGAACATAAGCCTCTTGGGTGAAATTGTTCGTAACAGAACGAAGGTGGTGTTGGTATCGCTCTACGCCAAAGAGCGTACCTTTGCCTATTCTGCACGAATAAGTATCATAGATGAATAACGGTTCAAACAGTGGTGCCAGGTAGTTGAACAGCATGTGTTGAACTACACGGTCGCGGAACTGCGAGGCATATACCTCACGTTGTATGGGATCAAAGGTGATGAAGCAATAGGCAGGCTTGGGTTGGTACCGACGACGAACGAGGTCAAATATCAGATCTTCCAGTTCATGTTCGGAGAATATTTCAAAATTGAGTTGTGCGAGTGTGTTCCGTTTATGCTGCCTTGCATCAAAGTACCCTTGATAGAGATCTTCTCTTATCTGTTGTTCTGTGATAACCATAACGATGCAAGGCTAAGAAGTAGAAAGAAGAGTCCCCGGCCTGAAAATGCTTCGGCCACCGCCCGGACGGCATAACCGTTAGCGCGATTGTTGTTGTTCCAGTTGAAGTTGCTCGAATTGAAGTTGAGGTAATGGCCGTTGTTGCTGCTGTTGGCAGATGCCGACCAACAGTAACCGTTGGAGCCACCATTGTTGAGCTGACTATTGCTGTTGTTGCGTTGACCCGAGGCGGGGAAGATGTTGTGGCCTCTTGATTGAATGAATAGCGGGGTCACATTACGCGAGACCGCCAGCGTCACGGCCCGTTTGGGCTGATGTGAGCTATCCCTTTCGGGACATCCAGACTGGTGTACCATAACCTTCAAGTGGTGCATATCATTGATATGACTACACCACTCTCAGGTGTGCCACTGAATTTTCGGGAACTCTGTTCTGGCTGCTTGGCCAGTTACAACCTCTCCCATGGCCGGATAGGACTCTTCTGTTACTCATTGTCAAATAGACTCAGTTGTTCCTGAGTGCTTTTGTTCTCTTTTGTATCGTTGATATTATCTGTTACATCAGGTACTCTTGTAGTACCACCCTTATATTTTTTATCCTCGCTTGCAGCCCATCCTACCATTTGCCTCACCAGATTATCCGAATATTTTGCAATGTTAGCAAAATCTTTCTTGGTGATGGCATTGGTCTCTACGAGAACACGTATTGTTATCTGCACTTCGAGGGCGAGATCCATTGCTTCGCGTAATGATTCAAGAACGTGAACATTCAGCCTGGCATGAGCGATACATACCATTGTTCTCATTAGTTTTGCCTTTACTTCCCGTGCGATAGGCTTGCTGTCTATTGGCACGTTACGGAAGCGGAACTGACATTCCTTATAGCAATCATATGCAGCCTTGAACGCAGGAATGCGGTCATAAGGCAAATCTCCTTCAGCACTCCAATCACGCTTTTGCTTGATTGGTTTTGTTGGTCTGTTATCTGCCATGATGCTATAAGTCTATGTTTTTGAGTTTCATCTGAAGTTCATTCAGGAACAGCATTGCTTCCATTGGGGTCATAGATGCAAGATTGAGCATTTTCACATCCTGAAAGCAAGTCCGGACAAAAGAAATATTTTCGTCCTTTTTGGTTGTTCCTTCTGTTTGACTATCACTGTGAACATCGAGAACAGGAATAGTCTCACTTGTATTTTCTATTTCTTTTTGTTCAATGAAATGCTTTTTCCAGGCTTGGAAAGCATTTTCATCGATAGGTTCTTTCAGTGTTGCAACCAAGTACTCAGGATTATCTTTACATAATTCAAGTCCGTTTAGATAGTCATTCACCTTACTTGTTGGAACACCGATAGAAATATAGGGGGAGGATAATGCTTTGAGCGTTTTGACATGCACCTTGAAGGGCTTTATGCGGGTGTTGAATGCGTATGCAGAACGTTCATAGAGGTTGTAAAACAAGCCTCTATCAGAATAAAGGATTATCGTGTTTAGATTATCCTTCTCGCGGTCAATTCTTTCTTTGTACGTCATGATTTCGTATATGGGGTGCAAAGTTACATAATAATGTGTAAGCGTTTACCCCCTCCCCGTTAATATTTGTTAAAATTGAATTAATTTCTAAATTTCTTTTCCGGCTCGACTCGGCTTACGCCGAGTTTGGTAGGCTGGCCTTTTAAGGGCCAGCCTTTCCAAAAACGAGAAACTTTATAATTTATTCTTCGGCCACCGCCCGGACGGCATAACCGTAAAC
>Ga0247610_10008070_pt1 | contig 10751 bp, 15 predicted proteins | sample 174DNAGHGhighgp2_FD_193483 | JGI IMG/M metagenome (GOLD analysis project Ga0247610, IMG submission 193483) | Sheep rumen microbial communities from Palmerston North, Manawatu-Wanganui, New Zealand - 1742 DNA GHGhigh gp2 | ecosystem: Host-associated > Mammals > Digestive system > Stomach > Rumen... | reverse complement strand
ACTTGTAGTTCGAATAGGCAGAAATACCAGAACTTGCGAGGGATGCGCCGGCGCCGATGATTGCGGCTGCGATAAGTGGTGCCATGTTTAACTCCTCCTAAACTTTATTGGAATAATTAGATTTGTCAGTTCCATTTCTTCAGTACGAATACGCCGAAACCGCTGACATCCTGCGCCAGCGAGCATGTAAGCGTAGAGTTCTTTACCTGTATTCTGGAACCGTTTGAACACTGTATGAACCCGTCGTAAACCTCGGGAAGCTTTACGTCTTCGTATTTGGCTCCCGGAAGAAGGTTTACAATCAGGATATTCTTGATTACCGTAAACGTCGCGTTCTTCTGGCCGAGCTGTCCGTACTGGCCCTTCAACGCCTCTATATTCTTGTTCGACTCGTCGTATCTGACTATCTTCACGTCTATATTGTTCATGGTGACTCCTTAGATGAAGTTAGAACACGGACTGAACGCTACCTTCAAGTTCTCTATCGAGAGAGGTACGGATTCAGTAGACGAGATTTCAAGGGTGAAATACTTGCCCATGCCGAGGCCCCATACCGTAGTAGAATAGTCGTAACGGCCAATCTTGCCAAGGTAATAGTCTTCGTAGTCAGAGAACGTAGAACCATCCCAGGAATAACGTATGGACACACGGGGATTAAGTTCGAGGTTGTCGTACTGGTCGTTGAAACTGTGCTGACCGTTATTTACGATTAATTCAGCGGAATCTATGTAGAACGGGCAATCGTTGGAAGTAAGTACTCCGCCACGGCGCATCTTGTAGATTACGCGACCGTCATGTTCGGTATACTTATTCTCGTCCATATAGCAGATTGCGGTATCGGTTCCGACGTAAATCTTTCCATAAGCGAACGTAGCATGGTTATAACGCCAGAACGTAAGTCTGTTGTTCTTGTCATAGGATGCGCGGTAATGCCATGCCTTCTCGGAGACGTCGTATACGAAGGTCTTCTTGGAATCTTCGAAAGTAATCGAATAGAACACGTGCTGGTGTTCCTGCCAAATCTGGGAATACGCGTTCTCCGGATTTACAATCTGGGTAATCTCGCGTTCTATGTCCTGTGTTGAGATACGTTCGATATTAGTATCTGTAATCATGAACACGCCGTTGTCGCCGATGTCTGAAGAACCGAGCCATAACACGGTATTGCCGAGCATGGATAACGAGTTCGGAGCCTTTATACCGATATTGCCGGCAGCATTGTCAGGCGAGCTGAACGGGTTATTCTGGTCGTCGTTATAGCTGAATACCTGCCATGAACGTTCGCCGAATGTATATAATTTAGAACCGTTCGAGCAGAGTGCGATAGTATTGTCAGGGCACCATTCGGAATAGGTAATGAAACCGTACTTTGCGAACTCGACCGTATCTACTCGGAATACGTCGTATTTCTCCGGAGTATCGTCCGCGGTACCGTCGATGAATCCCTTCCACTGGTCGTAATATGCGTCCTGTATCTCGCCGTTCTTATATGCAAGCTTGGTAGCGTCGTCCAGGCTCATCCACCATGTCACGAAGTTCTCGCGGTCCGTATAGAACGAAGGATCCTGAGTATCTTCGATTTCGAAAGGATATTGGTACGAAGTATAGAATGCGTCCGTACCCGCGTCGTTGACAATCAGGTAGCCGTAAAGGTATGCACAGTGTGTAGGATTGATGGAATTATTGCTGTTAACTCTCGCAGGAAGCTTGATGCTCTTGAAATCCATTTGCTGGTCACCGACAGAAAGTCCGGTATTGACGGCGTATACCGAAGTACCGTCGACAATAATCAGATGAGGGTGAGCAGAACCGTAGCCGCCGGTTTCGCACATGTGACATTCCGTACCGGTAGAACTGATGTTCGCGATAGCGTTATACGTGTGGTCCTGGTTGATAAGGTATAAAGTATGGTCGTATACAGCATACAGTACAGGACGGTTGTCATAGCCGCGAGATACACGGTACATGCCGCGGCATCTTCCGGAAATATCTACGGCCTTTACTTCTCCCATGACAGTACGCATGAGGATTCGAGTAGACTTCTCGTCGGCGTTCTCCTGCTGTTCTACGAACATATTGACAGACTCGCCAAGGCCCACCTTAGCGAGATTCGATTTGGAAATAGTTCCGGCAATGTTCTCAACAAGTTTAACTTGGCTAGCCATCTTTACCTCTTAGAATAAGTATCTTCCCGACATCAAGTCGGCCTGTGTCATCCTACCGTAGTCGTCGAAATATTCCTCGCGCGTAAGAATTCTGTCTTCGACCTTCGGTGTACGTACGTTGTCTACTAGAACCTGTACTTCCTTCTCGAGTCTGTTCATCTGTGCCTCGTCGAGTCTAGGGTACATGAGCGCGAGCTTATGGGCCAAAGCGACGATGAGAAGTTCGATATAGCTGTCTGGAATGAACAAATCCGAATCTATGTCGAACTGAATGCTCTCATTGTATGTAATCTTGAGCCTGTGGTTGCGTTCGAGATAGTAAGGTTTCAACTGGATTAGCCATTCGCCTTCAGACTTCTGGGTATACGTATATACACGGGAAGTATTGGAATACTTGTCGTACTCCGTATGGTTGACGTATTCTAGGTTGTAGAATTCCTTGTAAGGCTGGTTGGTATCGGAAACTACGTAAATCGAATTGATACGTGCGACGTCCCTGACCTGGAAATGAAGCATGGACTGGTAGGCCAGCATTTCCTGGTAACGCTGAGGGTACGGTTCCGAAATTTCGTGAGGTACATAGGAATAAGTAACCGGATGTGTGGTCTCGACCTGTACTGTGTAGTAAGTATTCGGGACTTCCTTTACGATACACCAGACCTTGCCTACCTGTTCAATATCGAACGGATATGCCGACATTTCTGCCACGGTGTCGAAATACAGGTTGTTGTCGCCTGCGAGAACGTCCGATTCGTCGTAGATATGTACCAGGTTGGCCTTCGGTACCACTACGGACTTCTGTGTCCATACGAGCAGGCTGTCATTATTATACTTGGAAACGATGCCCTTGAGGAGACGGTATGCGTTCTCCATGATGTCACCGGGCACGGCCTGGCGGCGCGGTACCAGGTTTACTCGAGCGCACGCCTCGACGATAATAGTTCTAACGTCCATAAATTCTCCTTATATATGCTTAATAATTAGTTCCGGAATTCGTCCATCCGTTCACATAATTTCCGAAGATTCTCCAATCTTTCCTTCCAGTCGTAGTATTTGTTACCGTCGCCGTAGACATAATGGATCAAATCATGGCTCAAAGGGTTAACCATCACCTGTCTTTCTTCAGAAATCTTCTCATAATTCTCGGGGTTTAAGTCCAGATGATGACATACCGCCCTCGGAGTAAGCTTCGAACTGGTAATCGGGTCAACCTGTTGTTTCTTCTTAAGGTCCTTTCTGAACTTCTTCCATTTCTGGCTCGCCCTGAACTTCGACTTCTTCTTCTCTATATCGCTCATGTAAATCCTCGCATGCCTTGCTGTTTAATCGCTGCCATTCTTCCGGCGTATAACGAATATAGAAATATTTCTCGTAAAGAATGTCAGTATTGCAAACTTCCGGTCTTTCGTTGTAAATCGAGCACTTGTTGTCTTCTGTTATATATTTACAGTTACCGTCTCCCCTGTCGTATTCGGGGTACAGCTTGGCCATCTGCCTGCAACAGTATGCCTTACAGTTTCCGCAACTAATCGCCATAGATACTCCCGTACATCATCATGTTGGCCATATACTCGTTTACGGTATCTTCTATCTTCTTGTCGGTCATAATCTCGTTTATACCGTGGTTCATGGCGTATATAGCGAGTACTACGGCGTCGCAACGGTCAGGAGAATGACCTAGGAGTTTCTTTACGTCTTCCTTCGGTACAAGCTGCGGCTGTCCACGGTTGTTGATGAATACCGACTGCGCTAGCATTTCTTCCTTTACCATGTCGTCGACCCAGAAACCTTCCCTTATGGCCTTTGCTGCTTCCAGGTACATTTCTGTTCTTGCGTTAGGATATTTATCTGGGTCGTATGCCTTCTGGGAGAAGTTGATACTTCCGAGCTCGTAACCCTTTGCAACTACCATGTCGTATACTCCGTTTGAATATCCGCCGGTTCCGTCACAGTTTCCGTATATTACGCTAAACCTGTCATATAGGCTGGTCACGAGGTTCGCCTTCTCGAAAGTATTGGCTTCCTGCCTGAAGTCCACGTAACACATTCCGAACTTGTCGATAACTACGAACTGGTCAGTATCGGCACCGAGTCCTGAGGCGTCGAAACCCATATAATGCTTGTCATCCTTTCTGGACTTCTCTGGAGGGAACTGGTTTCTGAATATAATCTGCGAAGCCGCGTCTACATCCAGGATTTCTCCAAGTACCTGTTGGCGGTATATGTTGGTTCCTTCTACGTAACGTTCCTTGAGTTCGTTCTTGAACTGTTCCGAAGTGAACGGGTTATCCAAAGCAGTGGCCCTGATTACGCAATCCGGATATTTCTTGCACAATGCGGAGAACCAGTTCTGAATTCTTTCGGTGGAATTCGGCGAACTTATTAACCTTACCATCGGTTCGTACTTGCCTCCACGCATACGGTCGCGTGCGTTATTGTATATTTCCTCGTTACAGTATGCCGATTCGTCGATACACAGCATGTCTATTTCGGTAAGACCGAGGACAGCATCCGGGCTTTCAGCGGAGAACGCGAACAGTATCGAGCCGTTCGCGAACTCAATTTCGTTATTTGCCTTGTTGTGCTTGACCATTATACCGAACTCGGCGGCGCGGTTCTTGATTTCTCGAATCAATACGAGAGTCAACGCACGGTATGACTGCGCTATGATGATTCCTCTAAGTCCAGGCTTCTTGACGCACTGTAGTACAATCCACAACGACAATGCGTATGACTTTCCGGCCGAAATACCCGTACAGGCGATTCGTAAAGGATCGTCGAACTTGTCAATCGCGAAGGCTTTCTGCCATTTGGATAACTGTTTATTCATTACACTATATCGAAACTAATACTGAGATTCTTGTCTTCTTTCTGTTCAACCTTGAGCTGTTTAGGATCCTTTGCCCATCTGTCCTTGTCACGTCTTTCGAGGATGTCCAGATAATGTCTGGAATTCCTGTCTACAAGCAGGCGTTTCGTAAGGTAGTTACGTACCGCGAGCAGCTTCACTTCATACCATTCGTCGTCGATGTCGTCGATGACAGTTCCTACTGGTACGAAGTTGAAACATAGTTTCTTGAACTCTTCCTTGTTAGCCGTAGAAATCAATCCGACAGTCAAATCGATATTTACTTCCGGAACTACGAGAGTATCGATTTGCTTGTACAGAGTTACATGCTTGTAGTTCTTGTCAAGCCATTCTGATAATTTCATATTACCCCCTGTTTCTGAATTTGGCTATTTCACTGTATTCTTCTTGGGAATAGAGCTGACTGCCCTTGAGCTTAGCCTCGAGAGCCGCGATCTGTTTCTGCATGATGGCGATAACCATCTTTATTTCGTTTAAGTCTTGTTTGACTGTTGTATTCTGTGTAGTATTTGTTGTCTTCTTGTTCATACCCAAATAATTAGAAAGACGACACCGTAGAGTTTACGATGTCGTCCTTTAGGATATGATGACTGACTAATGATAAATTTAATCTAATACGGACAGAATTCTGTCGATATTGTACGCGTAGACTTGTTTCTCGAGTTCGAAATCTACTTTCGGAAGAACTTCATGTACGAACAGGTGAGCCAGCTGGTGACATGCTTTCTTTCGTAAATCTACTGCTTCAGTACATGTATCGCCGGTTCGCCATGAAACCTGTATACCGCCTTCCTTCATGATATTCTTAGGTACTTCAATCCATATACGGCTTATGTACCCACCCGTAAGCATATCGGCACCGGAAGCTTCCGTTACTTCGAAAGGCACGTCATTATAACGCATAGTAGCATGTCTTTCCGTAATGCCCAAGTTGAACTTCTGGTTTACGTATGGAAGTCTGTAATACAGCTGTTCCTCGAATAGTTCTTCAAGGTATCTAATCTTTGGTTCTTTCATAGTGGCGCCGGTGGGATTCGAACCCACATAACGTTCATCAACGTCCATAGGAAGTCTTGCTGCAGAGGTTGCGAAGGCTATTTCCATCCATGCAGCGCCGTAAAGGATGCTCCCATTGATGCAATCTCCGGGAGCTGTTAGTTTAAAGGAATACTTATGTATAAATATATATTGTGATTGAATTTGTGTTTATTATTGTTGTTATTGTTAACCGTTTCACCAACAGGTAACATGTATAATATAGTAAATTATACACGCCATGTATCGCTTATCGGCCAAATGTTCCGTAAATCTGCAGGTAACGGTCTACCGTCTCCTTGACGTTACGGAAATGTTCGATATAGTTCCTGTTACGGATTCCGTCTTCAGGTCTGAACTTTCGGATTTCGCCGATAATCCAGTTCTCGTCGACGATACTGTCCTTTCCGGTCATATTGTCGGAATTGTCGCGTACCATTTCTGGAGTTACGTAGCCGCATCCGTGAGGATGACCGATATAACCTCTCGCGTCGAACGATATTACCGGTCTTCCGCAAGCCATGGCGTCGAGTACCGAACGACCTACGCCGAACACTAGATCCGCCCGGTTAATCAGCAAGTTTACATCCGGTACTTCGGCATTATACGTAGTCTTCAGTTTGTAACCGAGCTTCCTGCATACTTCGAACAGCATACCGTCAGCCTTTACCGACGAACACAGGCTGAGAACGTTCTTTATTTCGTTGTTTACCGGTGTTGTCGGAGTAAATCTTTCGCAATCTACGCCGTTAGGGATGAACGTATCGAGCTTCCAGTAGTCAGCCGTAGCCTTTGCTACTCCGACATTAATCGCGCCTTCCATAGGTCTTTCTTCGTTTATACGGCCGTGACAGGTATGAATGACACACTTGCCCTTGCATCTCGACTTCTGTAGAACGTTGTGGTTCTCGAGTACCAAATCGAAATCGCCTGAATCGGTGAACTTGATTCCGTGTTCCTCGAAGAAAGGAATTCCGTTTCTCGGGTTAGGCGAGAATACGTATACTTCGTGCCCGCGCCTGATTAGTTCCATTCCGACAGAAAGACACCAGTTCTCGGTGCCTCTCGTGGGCCATAGTTGTAAGTTCGTTAGTAATACTCTCATAATTATTTACCCAACCAAACGATTAATGCATATAATAATATTAGTTGCAACACATTTATAACTAAATTTATTGTTTCCATTTAAATTCCTCCGGTTACATAAGTGCGCTTGACAGAAATCTCGCCGATGTCACCCTTTATTTCCCATTCAGGAACGTTGTTATGACCGTCGAACGGTCCGTAACAGTTCGGTTCCTGCGTATAGTTATGTTCGAAATCTACAACGGTATGCGTACCGGGGTCTACGTCTGCGATATAGTTGGTAGGAAGGACGGGTTTACCGTAGCCGTACTGAGATAGCCACTGGTTGAATACCACGTCTTCCAGCTTCTTGATTCGTTCTTCCATTTCTCTAATCTTTATTTCCTGATCAGTCATGTTTATTCTCCTTATTTGAATATATCGATTACCATTCGTACAGTCTGTGCTATTGCGATTATTGTCAGCATAATACACATACATTCTTCATTAGTCATTATTCGTCTCCTTGATTAAATTATACAGCTGTATACTGTCTTCGATGTTATGCCTGATTCCGTGAATCATGTATTCCTGGTTGTCCATCCACTTTCCGGTCGTTACCTGCGCGGACGTCTTAGGCCATTCGATTCTCATATGTTTATTTATATTGACCATACAGTCCAGAATGTCCGTATTTAACGACATTTCCTTGAACTTCAACTCCAGCATGTCCCTGTCGTAGTCGTAGTTCCCGTAACCCCTGAAGAATACCTTGAAACCGTATTTCCTGGCGTTCCCGATCAGCTTGTGAATGCTTTCTATGAATTCCTTATAGTCGTCGAACGAATGTATGTTGTACTTGTCAATCATACTGGGAACTTTAGTTCCGCTATAGTGTACGGCCTTGGTCTTCCTACCGTTAGGCAGTTTCCTGGGTTCTTCCGGCAGCTTGCATACGTACGTTATGTTCCTGTCGCCGTTATACATCGTCATGCACCAGAGCCTCGTTTCCGGGTCGTAGTGACCGCCTTCCGGAAATATCTTCTTGTTGATGTCTCGCGACAGTGCGTCGCCTTCCAAATCGATTGTTACATAGTCTATCTTCATAATACTCCTAAATATAGCAAAGTTTAATTTGCACTATACTATATATAAGAGTTTAATTTGATATTTCGTAAATTATGGCCGATATAGCGCTCTGTTATAAACAGAAGGGCGCCGCCCCCCCTCTATTATATAAATATATATTATATACGTACACACACCCGGGGGTGTGATCGCGGGCATAAATTGGAACCTTTAGTTCCGCTCTAATTATTATCTCGGAAATAAACGTTAAACTTAGTTTACGAACTTTGCGAACTTTGCTAAATTTATTTCATAAATAATAATAGAGACGCGGAGACTTAGAAGGTTGCACCGAAGAGACATAATAAAGCAAATTCGATACTATAGCGTGAGACGTGCCCAGGAAGTGTCTAAAGTAATTGACGGAATTCCGATAGTCGTGAAGTTATAGCTACCGTCGTTCGAGACAGGTGAACGATGTAGAACGATGACCGAAAGCGTAAGTCCAAACCCATGGCCGCAACTAGCTCGTCGTGGTAGATAATCCTCAAATTAGAGTTGTCAGTAGCGATGACAACATACAGCGCTCGCAGTCTTTGAAGATGTAGCCTGGGGAATTCGCCGAGCCTTCCCAGTAAGCTTCAATCAATAGGACAAGCTCCTAGCTGAGATCTATCCAGAATTAATAAGTCAAATGAGTACAACAGCCGAAGGCTAACGAGCTTGCGAGTTCGACACGCGTCAGCGCTGCCAGCGGCATAGAAGCTGAGCCAAGCAGTTTAACTTCAGTTAAATGCAGTAGATCTATCCATAGTTAAATGCCGCTGGCAGGTGCTCTAGGCCGCACGGCCGTCCTTCGGACGCTGAAACTTTACTACATGTATAAACGGCCTACGGCCTTTAACTGGATGTAATAAACGAAGGTTTACAAAGTGGTCAAAGTTTGCTATATTTAGTTCAAGGAGATTAACCATGGACAGAAAGGAAATAAAGCAAAGAATCAAGCGTCATATCAAGAAAGGCAAGTTCAATACGATAGTTACAAACATGTCGAACATACAGGCTACTGCCAGAGTATTCGGCCAGTCATGGTGCTATTACACCGAGTTGAAGAACGACAGTCTGCTCGCCTACAATACGTTAACGAACCAGTTGACCATATACGTATTGAGAAATACTAAGTAACTGAGTAGCTATATAAATAATTGCTCAAATTTACGTAAATATAAAGAAATGGAGCTACCCAGTCTGAGTAACTCCTAAGTAACCTGAGTAACACCGGTTATAACGTGTTGAGAGATACGTATTCGGATATTCCGAAATCGTCGTGTTCTGAGCCGTAATGAAGACCGGCAAGGTGTTCTACAGCCCACAGTGCAACGGAGGCCTTACGACGCGGTTTATGTGCGAGTATGAGCCCCTGGTAGAATATCTGGTCAGCCATGTCCTTGCATACCAGTTCACTTCCGTACATTCCGTCGTGACAAATTCCGGAAATATTATATAACGGGTTCGAGTCGTCCCAGTCAGGGAGGTACCACCTGAAGATCTTCGGAACAGACAGCCCGTCGGTCATGGCTCCCTTGTCGACCTTAATCCTGAACTTCGTACCGTGAAGTTCGAAATCCATCCATACGTCCTCGTCAAGAACGTAAAGCCCGTTGACCTTGTGGTAACGGCATGTCGGAGAATATCCTACTACTTTCATAACTCACCTCCTAGATTATTACGAGTTCATGTATATTATAGTCCTTAATCGCGCGTATGACGCGTTCCAGGGCCTTCTTTGAATTGACTAGTGTAAACCTATAGGTAACGGAATCGCCGACCAGGACGCATCCTTTCGAGTCCTTAAGGGAATTCCCGGAATGGCAGCGTATACCACGAGTTGCAGGAAATTTATCGTTATAAATCAAGGGAAGGTCCCGTTTGAACTTCGGCGACCAGTTAATTTCTATGTTGTATACGCCGTCGTCCAGCAGGTGCGGGTCGAGCGTAAAGCATAGAAGTTCGGAACCTATATAAAGCATTCCGAACTTATCGTTTCTGATTAGGGTCAGTACCATGTTATTTACCTGACCAATCATTGTTGTTGAACCAGATACAGCCGGCGATCAGGACCACGAGCACGAATATCAGCGTAATCATTTCTTCTCCCTTACGACCTCAACCAGGCTGTCGAGCTTGTTTGCCACTACCGCCAGGTTCTGGTTCACTATCGTAACCTGCTGCCTTAGGTCGTCGAGGAGCGCGTCGCGGTGGTTATTGTCTTCCTTTATTCTGGAAATATCCCAAGTATTCTTCAGGAGCTGGTCATGGATGTTGTTGGAATCGGCGTCCCTTGCGGATTTCGTAAGCTTTCTATCGGTTTCTACCTTCCTGAACTTGAAGTACAGGTATGCGACCGCCACGATGACAATAATCAGTGGCAGTGCGCTCGGATTTACGGAAGATATAATCAATGCAAGGGTCTCAGCGTTCATGGTCGCTCCTTAGTATACTATTTGACGGTCGTCTTCCTGGTTGGTCTTGCCCATAACGAAGAGGTT
>Ga0247610_10008069_pt1 | contig 10751 bp, 8 predicted proteins | sample 174DNAGHGhighgp2_FD_193483 | JGI IMG/M metagenome (GOLD analysis project Ga0247610, IMG submission 193483) | Sheep rumen microbial communities from Palmerston North, Manawatu-Wanganui, New Zealand - 1742 DNA GHGhigh gp2 | ecosystem: Host-associated > Mammals > Digestive system > Stomach > Rumen ... | reverse complement strand
CCCCCTGTGCGGCTTCAACGGCATCATCGGCGATACCTGCCCCTGCTGCGGCCGGGAGGAAAACGGGCACGCCTTTGAGCGCATCCGCCGCATCACCGGGTATCTGGTCGGTACGCTGGACCGCTTCAACAACGCCAAGCGCGCTGAGGAGCACGACCGTGTAAAGCACGCCATCGACTGATCCCGTCAGAATAAAAAGATTGCCCCGGTTCCCTTTCGCAGGAGAACCGGGGCATTATCATTAGGGCCGCGTCAATTCAATTCTACAAACGTTGCATCCACTCTGGGATAGGTTTTCACATTGCCTTCAGCGTCCAGAACGCTGTATTTGCCGGTGTATGTTCCATAAACCTGTACCTGCGCGCCTTCTGCAACGTTTGGATCGGTTTTACTGATCACGTATACGTTGTTTTTGTAGCTGTCGCCATTCTTGGACATAGCCACGGTGAGCACCCATTCGTTGATGCTGGGATTGATGGAAGCCACGTAACCGGTGAAAACCACGTTTTTCCCTTCGGAAGTGGACTTGGACAACTGCTGATAAGTAACCCGTTTCGCAGAAGAGCGCACCTTGGCGGCCAATTCTTCCTCTGTGTATTTTCTTTCCGCCGTATAGGTGAACACCCGGTCAACCAGGCCTTTCTTGGTTACGGCCAGAATGAATTGATAGGTGCCAGGCGCGCTTGTATCAATCTTAAATTTGAAGGTCTGGCTGGTAGCGGTCTTGCTGAAATTCACAGGGCCAGAAACGGAAAGCTGCGTTTTTGCGCCGCGGATAGTAGAGCCGGAAATCACCGTCTCATCGGCCAGCAGCGCGGCGGGTGACAAAGTAATATCTACCGGCAGCATACCCTTTTGATAAGTAACGGAATACAGACGGCTGAACGAATTTCCTTCATCTGTAGTGGATGTTATGGTAATGGAATATACGCCCTGAGCGCTCAGCGTGATTTTGGCGGAGAAGGAGCCATTCTTCGACACCGTGGCGGGATAGCTCTTGCTGCCGCCGCTGCCAAGGGAAACGACGTTGATATTGACGCTGGCATTCTTATCGGTTTTCCCCTTGACGGTAAAGGTATCATCATTGGTTTCGGTAGGCGGCGCAGAAGAAATGGACAGCGTTACGGGTGCCTTGGGCATGGGAAGGATTTCTGTAAACTTGAAGCTCTTCATCAGCGTTTCCAAGGCTGAATTATCGGCATCCTTTGCTTCCCGTCCGCGCACCTGCATATCCAGGGTGATGGTATAGCCATTGCGGATGGTACGGCGCTGAAACCCGGTGCAAACCTGCTGTCCGTCCTGACGCAGACGATATTTGGTGCGCAGGAAGCGCAGGGTAGTTCCGCCGTAATTGCCCCACTGGGCCGTTGAATAGGTGTAGCCAATGATAGCATAACCCACGCCGTTGGTATGGTTGGTGCGGAATTCCTTGCGCATGGCCTCGCTTTGCAGATTCAAATCAAAATACATCTGGCTGTCTGGATCCTTTACGGCGGTCAGCACAAAGGTACGGTTGTTTTTTTCATCAAAGGCTTTCAGGAAAACGCCCTCCGATTCAAACTCGTTCATCGTAGCGTCATAATCCATCCCCTGCGCGGAAAGCCAATCAGCTTTGCTGCTCAGATTATACTGGGTCAGCACCTGGCTGTAATCGCCGGGAATATCGATGGTGGCATGAAATTCATTGAACGTATAGGTTTCGGCCAGCGCGGAAGCTGTAAGCAGCAGCAGTAGACAGGCCAGACACATCAGAAATTTACGCAAAAGGAGCGCCTCCCTTCATTCGATGGGACAGATACATGGAATCTGCGAACAAATTCCTATTTTGTATTGTATCATACCGCCCTCCTTTTTTCAACCATGAACCCGGATTGTTTACAAACCATATAAAAATCCTGCGGATCGAAGGACCCGCAGGATCGTTTTGCTTATTCGTGGATTATTCAACCATACGGACCACGGCGCCGGCGCCCACGGTGTGGCCGCCTTCGCGGATGGCGAAGCGCAGACCGGCTTCGATGGCGATGGGGGTGATCAGCTCCACTTCCATTTCCACGTTGTCGCCGGGCATAACCATCTCAACGCCCTCGGGCAGCTTGATGGAGCCGGTCACGTCGGTGGTGCGGAAGAAGAACTGGGGCCGATAACCGTTGAAGAACGGGGTATGACGGCCGCCCTCTTCCTTCTTCAGTACGTACACCTGGCCGAAGAAGTGGGTGTGGGGCTTGATGGAGCCGGGCTTGGCCAGCACCTGGCCGCGCTCGATCTCGTTGCGCTGCACGCCGCGCAGCAGAGCGCCGATGTTGTCGCCCGCCTGAGCGTCGTCCAGCAGCTTGTGGAACATTTCAACGCCGGTGACCACGGTGGACCGGGGCTTATCCATCAGACCCACGATTTCCACGGTGTCAGACACCTTCACCATGCCGCGCTCGATACGGCCGGTGGCCACGGTGCCGCGGCCGGTGATGGAGAACACGTCTTCAACGGGCATCAGGAAGGGCTTATCCTTGTCGCGTTCGGGCGTGGGAATGTACTTGTCCACTTCTTCCATCAGCTCGTAAATGCACTTGCACTCCGGCGCGTTCTTGGGATCGCTGCCGTCGTTCTGCATGTATTCCAGCGCCTTCAGCGCGGAACCCTTCACGATCGGAATTTCGTCGCCGGGGAAATCGTAGCTGCTCAGCAGATCGCGGATTTCCATTTCAACCAGCTCCAGCAGTTCCTCGTCGTCCATCAGGTCGACCTTGTTCATGAACACCACGATGTAGGGCACGCCTACCTGACGGGCAAGCAGGATATGCTCGCGGGTCTGGGGCATGGGGCCGTCGGGAGCGGACACCAGCAGGATCGCGCCGTCCATCTGAGCAGCGCCGGTGATCATGTTCTTCACGTAGTCGGCGTGGCCAGGGCAGTCCACGTGCGCATAGTGACGGGTTTCCGTCTCATATTCCACGTGGGCGGTGTTGATGGTGATGCCGCGGGCCTTTTCTTCGGGGGCCTTGTCGATTTCATCGTACTTCATGGCCTGGGCATGGCCGCCGGCGGCCAGCACCATGGTGATGGCGGCGGTCAGGGTGGTCTTGCCGTGGTCAACGTGGCCGATGGTGCCGATGTTTACGTGCGGCTTATTGCGCTCAAATTTTTCCTTTGCCATGGGGTTTTTCCCTCCTATTTCGTTTCACGCGTGAAAACAGGGATTCATTCAACGTTTGCCGACCACTTTTTCAGCAACGCTCTTGGGCACTTCTTCATAGTGGTCGAACTGCATGGTATACATACCGCGGCCCTGCGTACGGGAACGCAGGTCGGTGGCGTAACCGAACATTTCGCTCAGCGGCACGAAGGAGTGCACGCTTTGCTCGCCCAGGCGGGTTTCGATGTTGTCGATCCGGCCGCGGCGGGCGTTCAGATCGCCCACCACGTCGCCCAGGTACTGATCGGGCACGATGGTTTCCACCTTCATCATCGGCTCCAGCAGCCTTTCGCCCGCTTTCGCCAGCGCTTCCTTGAAGGCCATGGAACCCGCGATCTTGAAGGCCATTTCCGAGGAGTCCACATCGTGGTAGCTGCCGTCGATGACGGCCACCTTGAAGTCGACCACCGGGAAACCGCCCAGCAAGCCGCTGCCCGCCGCTTCCTGGATGCCCGCGTCGATGGGGGCGATGAATTCCTTGGGGATCACGCCGCCCACGATCTTGTTTTCAAACAGGTAACCCTGGCCGGGCTCCTGGGGCGCCATTTCGATCACGCAGTGACCGTACTGACCGTGGCCGCCGGTCTGGCGCACGAAGCGCCCTTCGGCCTGCACCGCTTTGGTGATGGTCTCCCGGTAAGCCACCTGGGGCTTGCCGACCACCGCTTCCACCTTGAACTCGCGCATCATGCGGTCCACGATGATTTCCAGGTGCAATTCGCCCATGCCGGCGATGATGGTCTGTCCCGTTTCCTGATCGGTATAGGTTTTGAAGGTGGGGTCCTCTTCAGAGAGCCGCTGCAGGGCCAGGGCCATTTTATCCTGGCCGGCCTTGGTTTTGGGCTCGATGGCCACCTGGATCACGGGGTCGGGAAATTCCATGCTTTCCAGCACGATGGGATGGTGCTCGTCGCACAGAGTATCGCCGGTGGTGGTATCCTTGAGGCCCACCGCCGCGGCGATCTCGCCGGCGTACACCGTTTCCACGTCCTCCCGGTGATTGGCGTGCATCATCACGATGCGGCTGAAGCGTTCCCGCTTTTGCTTGGTGGAGTTGTATACGTAGCTGCCGCTGCCGATGGTGCCGGAATATACCCGGAAGAAGGCCAGCTTGCCCACGAAGGGATCGGCGGCGATCTTGAAGGCCAGGGCGGCGAAGGGCTCCGTATCGCTGGCGTGACGGATTTCGTCGCTGTCCGGCTCCTTGGGCTTGGTGCCGTGCACAGGGGGCACGTCCAAGGGCGAGGGCAGATAGGCCAGCACGGCGTCCAGCAGAGGCTGTACGCCTTTATTGCGGTAAGACGTGCCGCACAGGACCGGCGTCAGGGTGCAATTCAGGGTGCCCACGCGCAGGGCGGAAACGATCTCTTCCTCGGTCAGCTCTTCGCCGCCCAGGAATTTTTCCATCGTCTCGTCGCTCTGCTCCGCGGCCGCCTCCACCATTTCTTCCCGCAGGCTCTGGGCCTCTTCCAGCAGTTCGGAGGGGATCTCCTCTTCCCTGATGTCCTTGCCCTCGTCGTCGTAATAGACCTCGGCCTTCATTTTCACCAGGTCGATGATGCCGCGGAAGGTGTTCTCCTTGCCGATGGGCAGCTGGATGGGCACGGCCTTGGTGTTCAGGCGGGTGCGCATCATATCGACCACGCGGTGGAAGTTGGCGCCGGTGATGTCCATTTTGTTGACGTAGGCGATGCGGGGCACATGGTATTTATTGGCCTGACGCCAGACGGTTTCGCTCTGGGGCTCTACGCCGCCCTTGGCGCAGAACACGGCCACAGCGCCGTCCAGCACGCGCAGAGAACGTTCCACTTCCACAGTGAAGTCCACATGGCCGGGGGTGTCGATCAGGTTGATGCGATAGCCTTTCCACTGGCAGGTGGTAGCGGCGGAGGTAATGGTGATCCCGCGCTCCTGCTCCTCTTCCATCCAGTCCATGGTGGCCGCGCCTTCATGCACCTCGCCCAGGCGATGGGTGCGCCCCGTGTAAAACAGGATGCGCTCGCTGGTCGTGGTTTTGCCGGCGTCGATGTGGGCCATGATGCCAATGTTGCGTACTTTGTCAAGCGGGTGACTTCTGGGCATGAAAAACGTTCTCCTCTGATTTGCAAATTAGTGACAGGTATTCCGGACGAATCCCCGGAATTACCAGCGGTAATGGGCGAAAGCCTTGTTGGCTTCGGCCATTCTGTGCATTTCTTCCTTGCGCTTGACGGCGTTGCCGGCGTTGTTGCTGGCTTCCATCAATTCGTTGGCCAGGCGTTCAGCCATGGTCTTTTCGCCGCGCTTGCGGGAGAAATCCACGATCCAGCGCAGGGCCAGGGTCTGCCGGCGCTCGGGCCGGATCTCCACAGGCACCTGATAGGTGGCGCCGCCCACACGGCGGGCCTTGACCTCCAGCTGAGGCATCACGTTGTTCAGCGCAAGCTGGAACACTTCGTTGGCCTCTTTGCCGGTCTTTTCCTTAATCATTTCGAAGGCATTGTAGCAGACCTGCTGGGCCACGCCGCGCTTGCCGTCGAGCATGATCTGATTGATGAGCTTAGTGACCACGACGGTCCCGTACACGGGATCGGGGAGCACTTCGCGCTTGGGGATAAATCCACGACGGGGCATGTAGTTCCCTCCTCAAAATGGTAGCTCTCGTTTCCATCGGGCCGACCAAAGCATGTCAGCATCATGCTTCTCCGCTGTCGGTGCGCTGCTGCCTGAGAAAACCGGTCTCTCCGGCGGGTGTTCCTTCCCGCGGGCGCCTTGTTTCTCTCCGGGCGCAGCCCAGCGGCCCATGCGACGGAAATCAGGCTTATTTCTTGGGGCGCTTAGCGCCGTAGAGCGAGCGGCCCTGGTTGCGCTTGGCAACACCGGCCGTGTCCAGCGCGCCGCGGATGATGTGATAGCGCACGCCGGGCAGATCGCGCACACGGCCGCCGCGGATCAGCACGACGGAGTGCTCCTGCAGGTTATGACCGATTCCGGGAATGTAGCAGGTACCTTCGATGGAATTGGTCAGACGGATTCTCGCAATCTTGCGCAGAGCCGAATTGGGCTTCTTGGGCGTGGTGGTTTTAACGCTCAGGCACACGCCGCGCTTTTGCGGGCAACCCTGCAGGATGGGCGCGGTTGACTTGTTGGCAACCTTGACTCTTCCTTTGCGGATCAACTGATTGATCGTGGGCATGGAAGCACCTCCTGATAATTGTTCGGAGCCGGTGACCGGTCTCCTCCTATAACATCCCCGCAACCCTCGGGAATATATAGTCATACTTTGGCCGAAAAATGGAGGTTCCCATTTTTCGGAGTCGAAGCCTTAGCCGGCCTTCGACGCATCCGGCGGATTTGTCCGATGGATTTCCAGTGCCAAACCTGTTAACCGGATACAGTTTCTGCGGTCCCGGCCTTGATGACCGCCGCTGCGGCGGAGGGCACGTCCACCCGGCAGAGCTGGGATAGCTCCTCCATGGCGGCTACGGTGGTGAGGGGCACGCCGCTTTCTTTGGCAGCCCGCTCGATCTGCTGGCGGAGCGGAGGCGCGGCGTCCAGCGCCAGGAAAACCTCCTGTGCGCTTCCGTCCTTCAGGGCTCTGAGCACCTGCCGCGCGCCTACCACGCGCATCCCCCGTTTTTTCAGCCTCTCCGGCATACCATCCCTCCGCATTGAAAGGCCGCAGGAAAGCTGTCCGCATAATGCAGACAACTGTATCATAATAGCATCGGAAGCACCAAATGTCAACATTATTTCGCGAAAAAAATAAGATTTTTCCGTGATTTTTCCGTGTCTTTCCGCCGTTCCTTTTCCATGACGCAAAATCTGGTGGAGGAATGGCCGGATGCTACTAATTCCGGCAAAAAACCGCCGGCTGATCGGCCGATGTTTCAAAGGCGGAGCACTCCGCGCTTGACAGATTTCTTTCGCCGCGGTATACTGTGCAGGTCAATTTCAAACGGCTTTGAGGCAGAAAAATTCTTTCGCTGATCCGATAAGCGAGCCGGGGACGGTGCAAGCCCGGCGCGGAGAAAGAAGAAGGGCCGCTGCCGAGCCATCCGCCGGAAAGCGCTGAGCCGGTATGGCGGATCGGGGGCTCCCGTTACCAGCAAACGAGGTGGATGCGAAAGCATCAATTGAAGTGGTACCGCGAATACAGTGTGTCTGTTCGTCTTCAAAAGGAAAGAGCAGGCACACTTACTTATTATTTCAGAAAAGGAGACTGATTCCCATGAAAGCCATGACCGCCGACGGCCTGCGCTCCCTCTGGCTGAAATTCTTCCAGCAGAAGGGCCACGCCGTGATCCCCTCCGCCTCCGTGATCCCCGAGAACGACCCCACCGTGCTCTTCACCACCGCAGGCATGCATCCCCTGGTGCCCTATCTGCTGGGCCAGAAGCATCCCGCCGGCAACCGCCTCACCGACGTGCAAAAGTGCATCCGCACCGGCGACATCGACGACGTGGGCGACATGAGCCACCTGACCTTCTTTGAAATGCTGGGCAACTGGAGCCTGGGCGACTATTTCAAGAAGGAAATGATCCCCTGGAGCTGGGAATTTCTGACCAGCGAGGAATGGCTGGGCATTCCCAAGGACAAATTGGCCTTTACCGTGTTCGAGGGCGACAGCGACTGCCCCCGGGACGAGGAAGCGGCCAACCTGTGGCGCTCCTGCGGGGTCAGGGACGATCACCTGTTCTACCTGCCCAAGGAGCACAACTGGTGGGGCCCCGCCGGCATCACCGGCCCCTGCGGCCCGGACACCGAAATGTTCATGATCGTGAAGGAGCCCTGCGGCCCCAACTGTTCCCCTGCCTGCAAGTGCGGCGCGTACCTGGAAATCTGGAACGACGTGTTCATGCAGTACAACAAGCAGCAGGACGGCTCATTCATCCCCCTGGAGCAAAAGAACGTGGACACCGGCATGGGCCTGGAGCGCACCGTGTGCGTGCTGACGGGCAAAAAGAGCGTGTATGAAACCGATATTTTCGAGCGCATCCTCAACAAGATCGCCGAACTGTCCGGCAAGGAATACGGCGCGGACGAGGAAACCACCAAGGCCTTCCGCATCATCGCCGACCATATGCGCACCGCCACCTTCATCCTGGGCGACCCCCGGGGCGTGTCTCCCTCCAACGTGGACCAGGGCTATATCCTGCGCCGCCTGATCCGCCGCGCCGTGCGCTACGCCATGCAATTGGGCATGGAGGCCGGCTTCACCGGCAGGATCGCCCAGGTGATCATCGACCAGTACAGCGAAGTGTACCCCGAGCTCACCGAAAACAGCGCCTTCGTGCTGGAGCAGCTGAAACTGGAGGAGGACCGCTTCGCCCGCACCTTAAAGCAGGGAGAAAAGGAATTTGAAAAAGTGTACAACAACGTGGTGAACACCCGCAGCCTGCTGGAGAGCATCCTGGCCGACGCCGACCCCGTGGCCTGCGCGCAGAATCACGCCCAGACCAAGAAGCTGCGCCCCTCCCCCGACATGCTGCCCATCATCGAGGCCGCGCAAAAGGGCGATTTGAACGCCCTCAAGGCCGCCATCGAAAACCGCCTGTCCACCCTGAGCGTGCTGGACGGCCGCAGCGCCTTCAAGCTCTACGACACCTACGGCTTCCCCATCGAAATGACCAAGGAACTGGCCGCCGAAAAGGGCCTGACCGTGGACGAAAAGGATTTCGCGGAGCGCTTCAGGCAGCACCAGGAAACCAGCCATGCCGGCGCGGAGCAGCGCTTCAAGGGCGGCCTGGCCGACGCCAGCGAGCAGACCGCCTGCCTGCACACCGCCACGCACCTGCTCCAGGCCGCGCTGCGCAAGGTCCTGGGCGACGAAGTGCATCAGAAGGGCAGCAACATCACCGCCGAGCGGCTGCGCTTTGACTTTACCTTCGGCCGCAAGATGACCCCCGAGGAGCTGACCGAGGTGGAGCGGCTGGTCAACGTGGCCATCGACGCCAAGGTGCCCGTCACCATGGAAGAAATGACCGTGGCAGAGGCCAAGGCCCAGGGCGCCATGGGCTTGTTTGAAAGCAAGTACGGCGAGCGGGTGAAGGTGTACACCATGGGCCAGTATTCCAAGGAAATCTGCGGCGGCCCCCACGCCTCCAACACCGGCGACCTGGTCTCCTTCAAGATCCAGAAGGAAGAATCCTCCTCCGCCGGCGTGCGCCGCATCAAGGCCACCATCGGCCGGCAGGCGTAAGGAAAAGCGAATGCTTCCGACAGCTCGTTGTACAATAACAACGATCGCCATCTGATATGCGGCAGAGCCAGGATTTGCGTTATATGATGTTTTTTGCTTTTTGATGTAACAATTCCCCCTCCCGGATCGTCATAATAAAGGAATTGCTTGCAATGGGAGCAAAAGGAATACAAGGGAGGCGTATCCTATGCTGAAAAAACTCATATCCATGCTGGCTCTGTTCGCTCTTCTCCTCTCCGCCGCCGCTGCAGAACAGGATCAGCCCCGGCTGATCGAAGCTGAGGCGGGCGAAACCGCCGCCATGCAGATCCGTTCTCTGGAAAGCGATGCCGCGGTGGGCATCCTGGGCGTGGAAAGCGAGCCTCAGCAGCGCCGCTGGGAGGATTTTTCCACAGTATTCACGATCTTTGTCAAAAAGAACTGGGATGAGGACGTGCAGTTTTCCGACGCCGTCTGGTCCAATGGGCGCTGGCTGCATTTTCTGGACATGGGGTATGTGACCATACAGGTCGAAACCACGGACAATACCGCGGACGGCCTGATCCGGGAAGTGACCCTGACCGGCTTTGCAAAGGAATGCATCCCTGACGTGCAGGTGCTCACCGGCGCGGCTTACTGGGCGGCGGCGCAGTACGGAGAATACGGGAAATACGTGATGCAGATCGTGTTCATGGAGGATCACGCCCAGGACTGGTTCACCAAGGAGCCGCTTCCCCTCTGGATCGAAAACGGCTATCAGCTTGCATACGGCCTGAATGATAGGGATCGCCCCTACGGGCGGATCACTTTCGCAGAAGATTTGCCCATCGCAGGCGGCTACGTTCCCTTTGATCCGGACGGAATGGAAAGCATTCATCCGGAGCAGTCCGTGGAAGGCTTGCTCGCGCGGCTGAAAGCGGCGGCGGAAAACGGCCCCATGAGCAGTTTCGTCACCGCGCCCGTTTTGCCGGAAACATGGCAGAACGCGATGGACGGCCGGATGTATCAAATCAAGTGGGACGACTGCACGCTGATTTTATACACCGACGGCAAAGGGGAAATCCTGCGCATCGCCACCCTGTCCTGCCTGAGCGGCGATACCGTCAGCGCCTGTATGCACCTGTTCCCGCTGTACGACGCCATCGTGAGGCCGGACACGGACGAGCAGGCGTTCCTTCCCTGCATCACGGGCGGGCACGGCGCCTGGGAGGATATGTGCGCCTTATCTCCTTTCTGCGTAATGGACGGCGTGATGCTGCAATGCGACGTACAGACAATCGGCGAAAATGAACTGCCTGTTGCCTATATCTGCGGGGCAGTTGAGAAATAAATCAGATATTCCAAACAATCGCTGCGCCTGAAAGGATCGGGATCGTCTGGCTGAAAAAAGCTCATTGA
>Ga0247610_10008068_pt1 | contig 10752 bp, 11 predicted proteins | sample 174DNAGHGhighgp2_FD_193483 | JGI IMG/M metagenome (GOLD analysis project Ga0247610, IMG submission 193483) | Sheep rumen microbial communities from Palmerston North, Manawatu-Wanganui, New Zealand - 1742 DNA GHGhigh gp2 | ecosystem: Host-associated > Mammals > Digestive system > Stomach > Rumen... | reverse complement strand
AAAGGCGTCACCTGCCCCTGTCGTGTTGATGACGCGGGTCGGGATGGCCTTGTAGTGATTGTGATGGATACCGTCGCTGCAATACACGCCGTCACTGCCCAGGGTGATATAGACCTGATGGACGCCCATTGTCGTCAGGTGATCGGCAGCGGCTTTTGCCGTGTCGCAGTGGGTGACGGTTTGCGCCTCTATCAGGTTAAGCTTCAGTGCGTGTAGGTGTTGGCGCTGGCTTTGCTGCAGTGCCTTGATGATGCGTGGAGCCTTGGCGGTGCTCACGGTGTCGATGATCACAGGTGCCGTGCAATGGTCGATGAGGTACTGCAACGCTTCGGTGGAGATGTTGGTGTCGGCAATCACAAGGTCAGAATTGTTGATGTCGTTGATGCGTGCCGCGAGAAAGGCGGGTGTGATGTGCGAGATGATATCGGTGTCGGCAACGGCGGCAATCATGTCGCCCGTCTGGTCGTTGACACACAGGTAAAGGCCGTTGCGCATCCCCTCGCAGCGCTCGCTCAGCGTGAGGTCCAGCCCGATGGCTCGGCACTCGCGCCAGCACATCTCGCCGAAGGTCTCACCGCCAAAGACGCTGACAAATTTCACTTCATGCCCCATCAGCCGCAGGTTGTGGGCAATGTTACGCGCAACGCCTCCACACGCCAGGGTTACTTGTCCTGGCACCGAGTCGGCAGGGACAAACGGCGCCGTCAATGCCGCCGAGATGTCCATGTTCACGCCTCCGATAACGGTTACATAGTCACTCATGTTTTCGCCTATTGTTTCTGCCGCAAAGTTACATCATCTAATCCACACTGCCAAAACCAAGGGTCTCATCTCCCCAACATGAACAGTAGTGGCTGGTCGAGACGTGCGGCCCAACTGGTCTCGCGATGACGATGGCCCTGATACACGCGGGTCATGTAGTGTGCCTCGTCCCAGCCCTTGCCCGTGATGACACTGTCCAGCAACTGTTGGTACTTGCCATAGTCGGCATCAAAATCCTCAGTGCCGTGATCCATATAGATGAGGCAGCTGTTGGCCTCGGGAAGATGGGCGTTAACGTAGTCGCGGAATGCCGTGGCCCAGACCTCGCCGTCAACTCCATTGGGCAAATGTGCCATCGACAGATGTGAGGACAGGCATGACACGCCACCGAACACTTCTGGGTATTCGCATAGGGCGTACAGCGAGATCAACCCGCCCATGCTGGAACCCATCATGAAGGTGTGCTCCCTGGCCGTGAGTGGCTTGTATCGATTGTCGATGAAGGGTTTCAACTCCTCGACAATGAAGCGCAGATAGGCATCGGCGGTGAGCTCCTCCAGTTTCACATCTTGACGCTCAGCCTCGGGCACATGTTGCCACGACTTGGCAGGGAAATACTCGGTGAGGCGGGCATCGGTATTGTAGATGCCGACCACGATGCAAGGTCTGATGATGTTCGCCCCGATCAAGCTGTCCATCACCTCATCGACGCGCCACTCCTGGCGGTTCCACGTCGTGGTGGCATCGAACAGCATATTGCCATCGTGCATGTACAGCACATCACACGAGTCTCCCGTGTGATAGCCAGCAGGTAACCACACAACGACGTCACGGGGTGGCACATACTGGGAATTGAACTGCGGGAACCTCTCTAACGAGCCGAGGCTTACCGTGGGTATCGTATTGGCAGGTGGGCGCATGAACCACGCAGCCACAGCCACCAGCACGACCAGGATCGCCAGCACGATCCACGGCCATCTCCTTCTCTTCTTTTTCATCTTCTCTTCCATAAATCATCACGTTTTATCCCTGCAAAGATAAAACATTTTTCAGAGTAAAGCTAATTTTCTGACAATTAGTATATTGGTATTTTCTCTTTCTGTTTTCATCGGTCGTTATCTCAATTTTTTTTTGGACTTAGCGACCTCTGGAGCATCTATAACTGAAAGAATATGGAAAAAAGATTGTTCCCAGGCAGTTCAAGAAAAAAATGCAAGCAAGAGGGGACGCAATTGTGAAATAATGCCTATATTTGCAGGTGTTCTTTGACAGAAACCCGCCTACCGATAGTGGCGGATTTTACATCATAAGAACCGTACCTATTTTCCTTTTTTCCTTTACGCTGGTACTCGTTGCAGACGCACTTCTTCTTGGGGTGCCCATAGTACCCGCACGGGCACGGATTCATCGAAGCCACAAGCATAAACGACGCGGGGTATTCCGTAGAGTATTTTGCCTACTAATACTAATAATCCTGTCCTCTAATGGCTGCTGCATCACCTCCAGGACACTGCGAGAAAATTCAGGTAGCTCATCCAAGAGGAAGAAATGGTACCATTGCAACAGCCTCAGGTTCAGCTATAAAGCCCCAAAAACGACCAAAACATGTACCATAAAGCCATCCACAACCACAAAGATAGTGCAATCTTCTTTCTAATTATGGAAATTGAATGTCTTTTTAAAATAATTGAAATTTTTCTATGATTTATTTGGCAGACAATAGAAAAATTTCTATCTTTGCAGTGTAAACATGATATAAACAAGACTATATTATATGAAATATAAAGAATTTCACCGCAAGATTGTTGCTGCTGGATGGAAGTTTGATCATGCCGAAGGCAGCCACTACTTTTATATTAAGAACGGTCAGCTATCAGTACCTGTTCCCTACCATGGCTCGAAGGAAATTCCTGAGCCACTAAGAAAGAAAATAGCGAAACAGATGGGAATTTAACCCCCTTTCGCTACCTGCTAGAACAAAGAATAACCAATAACAAAGATCAACAATCATGAGCGAAGTGAAGAAATCCATTATCATTAACATCTGCGCGAGCCAAGATCACTTTGGCGCCTATAGCGTCAATTGCGAAGGCATCTATGGAGCTGGTGATACCATCGACGAGGTGAAAGCCGATGTGGAAAATGCCATCGCATTAATCAAAAAGAATCTGCCCGAAGATCGCTGGCCCGAAGAGATTAAGGGCGAATATGAATTAGAGTGGCACTATGACACTCAGAGCCTATTGTTACACTACGGCACATTGATGTCACTGGCAGGACTTGAACGCATCACAGGCGTGCATCAAAAACAGTTGTGGGCCTATATGCATGGTCGCAGCAAACCCCGCCGCCCCCAAGCTGACAGAATTGAAGCCGGCCTACACCGCTTTGGCCAGGAATTGTCATCCCTGTCAGTCTTCTGCTAAAGAGCAATTATAAAAGATTCATTGCCCTGTGTTTGCTTATTGGCGTCACAGGGCGCTTTTTCTTTGAGGCCACGAGCATAAATGACGCGGGATATTCGGTGCTGTATTTTGCCCTACTGATACTGATAATCCTGTCCTCCAACGGCTGCCGCATCACCTCCAGCACATTTCTTGAAAATTCAGGCAGTTCATCCAAGCGGAAAAACTTGCCCCATTGAATAGCCTTAAAGTCAGCCATAAAGCCAACAATAACATACATATATCCAATCCACATCACTCAAGAAATAGGTCATTCATTGTGATCGTTGCATAGATGCCACTTGAATACATGTTTTGTTTAAGCCCGTAGGTTGTAACAAGTATCGTGTGGGTGGCATCACGCGTTTTTGTCAGGTGGACAAATGCGTTGGCCCTTTCCCTCAAGTGTTTCTCATATTCCCCTGTAACTGTATATAGATCCTTGCAGTATTTCATCTCGCAGATGTCTATAATGTGATCACCACGACACAGCAGCAGATCAATCTGCACGCCAGGCCATTCTGTCCCATCTTTATCGATGTGTTTAGGCGAGGACCATGCACAGATATTGGTCAACACCCCCTTGATGCTCAGTTTTGCCCGAATCTGGCTGATGTGATGCAGGCAGACTTGTTCAAAAGCATAGCCCGCCCATGCGTTCCTTGCGCTTTCTTTGAGGTTAGACCAGTAATGCTCGTCCAATCCCGAATGCCCCGCGACAAACTTGAGAAAATATAGTGAGAACAAGTCAGTGAGCTGATAGATGCTGCCGCGCTCTTTCTTACCAAAAGAGGAATACTTGCGTATAAAGTCGCATCGGCACAGGTTATTGAGTGCAGTAGTCAATGCGCCGCCATTATAATCCCTGATGGTTTCTTTTATCTCTTTTAATGTCAATCCCTTATTTTTTATCGCCAGCACTTCAACCACTTGGCGGTAGATGGAAGCGGATTTGAACAATGAACGGAACAGGAAATCATATTCAGTTCTTAAAGGAGCACCATTCCTATAAAACAGTTCATCGATATTTTGGTCAAAAGGTAACTCTTTTTCAAGCATATCAAGATAATAAGGAATCCCTCCAAGGATCATATAGGCCTCAAGAATCTGATATCGATTCCATATAATTCCCTTTCGCTGAGTTAAGAACTGCTCAACTTCGTGCAGGTTGAAAGGGGCAAGATAAATAGACCTTGAAACCCTGCCGTATAATCCACCCTTGTCCCCGATAATTCTGTCAATCATCCATGATGTAGCAGAGCCACAAACAATCAGTGTGAGCCCGTTGCGAGTAGAGGCCCAACTATTCCAGAAATAGCCGAAGGCCTTGATGAACATTGATTTAGGGGTGTCCATCCATGGCAATTCATCAAGAAAAACCACGATACGTTCTTTCTGAGCACATGAAAGATAATCACGTAGTTGCCCAAACGCTTCAAACCAATTCTTCGGCATGGAGAACTGACGATGGCTATATTTTTGTAACGCTTCATTAAAAAGTGCCAACTGCACCTTCATTGGCGTTTCAAAACTTCCTGTGAAAAAGAAATCAAACTGTTCGTTAAAGAATTGTTTGATAAGGTAGGTCTTACCCACACGCCGACGACCATATACTGCCACCAAGCGCGCCTCTTTCTCTTCACATATCGTGCGCAGGATCTTTTGCTCTTTCTCTCTCCCGATGATGCTGCTTGCTGCCATAATCCGTTTCTTGTTGATTTACTGGCGCAAAGATAAATCATATTTTCCAGACAAGCAATTATTTTTAGTCCTTAACTCATTTTTTTGATACGTTAGAGACTATTTACGATCTATTTTTAGTCCTTAACTCAATTATTTAATAGGTTAGGGAGTGATTATAAACAAGATAAGGAGGTAATGGTGGGCTCATCCAAGCTGAAGAACTTACCCCATTGCAGCAACCTTAAAGTCAGACATAAAGCCCCTAAAACGACCAAATATGTACCATAAAGCCATCCACAACCACAAAATACATGACAATAACGCATTACTAAGGGTGTTGGAGTAAAAAAATGCAAGCAAAAGGGGTTGAATTGTAAAATAATGACTATATTTGCAGGTGTTCTTTGGCAGAAGCCCGACTACCAATGGTGGCGGGTGCATGGCAGGGAACCGACGACCGAAACAAGAGCAGAGACAAAGCTTGCTTTAGCTTTGCCTTGTAAGGAGGAGGAAGACCGCAAGGTCAACCATGACATAAGGAAAGGCGCTGCTTGCGCTTTGTTCTTGACGATTCGGAATCTCGCAAGTTCAAAATCAAAGTCAAGGATGAAGCAACGGCAGATGTCCAATGTGGGATATGTAATACCAACATTGCCGCAGATGCGGTGATGCGATAAGCATATTTCGGCGTGGGCTTCTGCGTTGCTCGTTCAACTTTGATGGGCAATGCGAGAGCCTCGAATCGTGGGACGAGTAACAAGTACAGACTCCCGCGCTTCTTTTTATGCCATTGGAAAAATAATAATATACCCAGTAGGAGTCGCTGGGATTAAATATTTTTTAATTATGGCTCTTATAAAATGTGATGAATGCGGACAGATGGTTTCGGATAAAGCTATGAGTTGCCCGCATTGTGGATGCCCTATTGAGAAGGAAGTGACGTGCCCTGAATGTGGTAATATTATCGAAAATGGATTGACTATGTGCAATAATTGCGGATTTGACATTCAAGACGAATCCGTTAGCAAACAACCAAGTTCAAACCAAGAAGTTTCGTCGGTTGCTAATTATTATCATGAGGAGGATAGCGACAAACGAAAAAAACAAGTTCTATGGATTTCTTTAGCTTTTGCTGCTATACTCATTACTTTAGGCGTTTGTTTTTGGCCTAATATCATGGATCAAATAGGTAGTACAAACGAAATAAAGTTGAGTGTCCAGGACTTAAAAGCCAACGTAGATACTCTAGCCGTAGAAATTTTAAATTGTGATAAGCTGTCGAGTGCATTAGCTCGGCTTGAAGAAAGTCAGATTATTGCGGATAAAGCAAAAGACCGCGGAGACAAGACTGGATACTTTACAATTAAATTCATAATGAAATCTGCATGGGAAAATAACAAAGAGGATATCATTGCTAAGTTTCCTGGTATAGAAAAAAAGATAGATGCCTATCTTCAAATCCCGGAAGACTTAAAACAAGGATATTCAGATTTTGTTCTAAATGCAAAAGATGAAGCGGCTATAGATAATATTGACTTTAGTGAACCTGTTGTTAAGAAAAGAGGCAGAACAACAAACTCGTTGCCTTCTAATAATATCGAATCATCAAACAATAGCACACAGGTACAATCTTCTTTGACAGAATCACAAGCCAACAAGAACCAATCTCAAGCCGATGTGGAGACTAGAAATTGGCTGCGAGGGAAATGGGTAAGGACTGACATAGACCCCACTACGATAGAACTCTTTTATTATGTTTGGACATTTACAACTGAAGGATACAACTTTGCCTATGGTTCAGAAAGAGTTTCCACTTCAAATAATGATTATTATTCATATGAAGTAAAAGGTAATATCATATATTCTTCAAGTAATAATCCCATACTGATAATAGATAGGAGCCACAATGCTCTTATTGGATACGAAAACAATGACGAAGTGTACAAAAAACAATAAGAGTTTTTATTATGGCACTAATAGTATGTGAAGAATGTGGGCAAAGTGTTTCTGACAAGGCTGATAGATGCCCTAAATGTGGTAAACCAATAGCGGGGACGCTGGGTTACAAGAGCTATTATGGGCATCACAAATCGCATCAGACATCTCGTGTCACTGATACAAATACGTGGTTATGGGTTCTTGTTGCATTGCTCATTATAGGGATGTCCATTTTGGGTTATTATTTATTCGAAGGGGAGTCAATCAACCGACGAGGTGATGAGATTGAAGTCCCACATAGTACAGAACTTGATTATAATAGTCAAGAGAATGAGACCAATGCACGTGACAGTAAACACGACGGAGCGGTTGCACAATTGAAAGAGTTACTTGCCAAGACCGATGGCATGAAATTTGGCGATGACAAAATGGCCTTAACGAGATGTAATTATGATGAGAAAAAGAATATCGTTGAATTTCATTATACACAGCGTGTATTTACTCGATCTGAAGAAACCCCTGATCTGATAGCGGAATTGACAAATACAATGCGAAAGAGTCGTAAAGAAGCTATCAAAGAAATAACAGTCTTAATGCGCTTAATGGAACCACTACGACCAACAATCCGAGATATCATCTATTATCCTGATGGAAGTGTAGCTTACACCTATGATATTAAATATAATGATTTGTATTATAACAATTAACAAATGAGATATGGCACTGATAAAATGTAGTGAATGCGGTAATATGGTTTCGGATAAAGCAAAGGCTTGTCCAAATTGTGGTTGCCCAATCGAACAAGAGAATGAATCAGGGATGGCGTGCCCTGAATGTGGACAGACTGTAACACCAACAGACTCTGTTTGTCCCAATTGTGGCTATCCTATAAATAGTCAAGAAACAACATGCGAACCTACAAATTCAAAGTCATTTCATAAAGATGAAGAAGTGGGTTCAAAATCAAAAGGTTGGATTTATGCATTGCTTACAATATTGGGCATCGCGCTTATTGCTGGAGGCCTTTATTATTGGCATTATCAGAGTACATTTAAAGAAGGAGCATCAGTAGCTAAAACTGGCGATGAAGTTCCCGCTGGAAAGTACTACATTGTTGTTCATAATGATAATTTCGGAGATTTCTTTGATCCACAAGGCCGCAGGATTTGTGGTGTGGAACTTCGTTCAAAACCAGATTATGATGAATTAGACTTATCAAAAAAAATTCTAATATTGGGTAAGGCAACGAATAGACTTATTGTTAGTAATGACCGAATACTGGCTGATTTCTCGGATTATTTGAGTTACACATCTTCATATAAGCCAAATCTCGATTTAGGTGTGCCTGTTGAGAAACAATCAAGTAGTAATAGAAATACTTATTTCTTTGACTTGGGTGATAATCAGATTGAGAAGATTAATCCGTCTGCTATTAAGCACGAGTTAACCGCAAATAATGAATTTAACATTATTGTCTATGATGATAAACAAGGAGCATTATACGGACCATCTGGAGAGTATATATGCGGTTTGAAGGTAGTACAAATGAGCGAATATAAGCAAATTGACTTTTCAAAGACAATCACATTATATAATGAATCCACAGACCGAATTATCGTCAGTGATAATGGTGGTGTTTTTATGTCATTAAGTGACTATCTCGATGATAAACTTCCCTTGACGACAACTAGTCGTTATACAAAACGAAAAGCCGTTGCACAGATTAAGAGAGATGGAGATGCTGATATTTTCGCCTTCTCAACGGTTGCTGAAACACCACGCGAAGTTAAATCTTCTAATCAAAGAAATTATACCAATTCTCCGTCTTCAGGTTTAACATGGACAGGAGCCACATCCGAAGCTGAACTACGTCAAAAACTGAATGGTACCTATTGGCACGGGCAGGCAAAAGGCATTTTACACCAATTTCATTTTTTGAATGGTAAGATTTATTATAAAACCGCAATTAGAGGGTCATGGAGTGAGGAATATGTATATAATACTTATGAAATAAATTTTCATCGAACAAACACGATGAATTTCCTCGCAGTTGAATTTGGTAATGAAGGGGGAGAGAGAATGATGTATCGCGAAAGGACTCTTGCTTTTGCTAATAAATGTATGACAGTAATCCAATTTCAATTTGGGGAACCGGTATGTCAGATGAAATATGGAGAATATGTTCTAAATGATGATTTGTAATATTATTCTGTAATATTTGATATTATGGCACTGATAAAATGTACAAAATGTGGACAGATGATTTCGGACAAAGCTAAAGCTTGTCCGAAGTGTGGAGAGCCCGTTAGAGGTTTCAATGAAACACCGAATGAATATCGCCGTAGTGAGCAACCATTTCCTCGGCAGAATAATTCAATAGGTCAAACACGCAAGAAGAAAACTTCTCCTGCGTTAATAACCACTATTGCTCTGTTGAGTTTGGCGGTTCTTGCGCTTGGCGGTTTTGTCTTTTACAAAATGGTCTATGAACCATCTCAGTTAGATCAGGAAGTGTTGGTAGATATGTCTGATGATGACCCTGTTGACACAACTGTTGTTGTTGAAGAACAGCCTGTGACCATTCAAGAGGAATCTCCGGTAGCTATAGAAGAACCCGTTGATGCTGCTGCGGATAACGTTCATGACGATGCACTCACAAGATACGTCGTTGTTACTGGTGTTAACGTTAGACTACGCACAAGCCCAGAAATTAATGATTATAATGTCATCACTGATCGTCGAGGAAAGAACCTGCATCCCAACAAAGGGGATAGGCTTGAATGCGTTGGTGAGTATGATGATTTCTATCTTGTGATCTTTAAAGGCCGTGAGGTATATATTTCAAAACAATATTCATATTTATTAGAAGAATAGCAAAAATGCGAATGTTTAATCAATTATTTATGATATTATTTGCTATAATTGCGGTAGTATCATGCGGAGGTAGTGGCAAAAAGGAAGCAATGCCAAATCAACAACATGTTGTAAATAACAATGAAGCAGAATTCATTAGTGATGATGGAAAGGTGAATTACCGTCCTGATACAGCAAGAGTTTATTTTAATAATCCTATTGATAAATCTAAAGCGTTTATAGTAATCTCCAAGAAAGAGCTACGACTATTTGTCTATGCAGATATAAATGGAGATACGACTCTCATTGCCCATTATCCTGTATGCTTAAGCCGAAACAAAGGGCAAAAAGAAAAGCGAGGGGACATGAAAACCCCAGAATCTGAACCTGGCTCTTCTTTCAAGATTAAGCAAATACAAGATGCGAGTACTTGGACACATGATTTCGGTGATGGCCGAGGGGCAATTCTATCTTATGGTCACTGGTTTATGCGCCTTGAAACGCCATTCTCGGGCATTGGAATCCATGGTAGTACCAATAACGAAAACAAAATGCCTGGACGCGACAGCGAGGGATGCATAAGACTACGTGACAGAGATCTTGATCATCTTCACGACAACTATGCAATAGTAGGAATGCCAGTAACCATAAAAGGAGAAAAACAGGGCAATTTGCCCTTTGAAGATAAGGCAAAGAAGAGTAAAGGACAGTTGTTACGATAATTGGGAAAGAAATAGTGAGGTTCCTTGTAATTGGTTTCTTTCACTATTCCACTATATGTCATTACATGTTGAAGCCCATATAGGTGGGGCGGTCGAGGTTGCGGTGAGGCTGATGTGCGCCCCTGCTGTGGTGGTCGAGGACGTCGGCGCATGCCCCGTGTGCGGAAGCTATCAGAAATTTCAGACTAATCAGTTGTTTGAAAAACTCCTCGAGGTCGGCGATGGTGCGGGCGACCAACAATCCGAGATATCATCTATTATCCTGATGGAAGTGTAGCTTACACCTATGATATTAAATATAATGATTTGTATTATAACAATTAACAAATGAGATATGGCACTGATAAAAT
>Ga0247610_10008067_pt1 | contig 10753 bp, 8 predicted proteins | sample 174DNAGHGhighgp2_FD_193483 | JGI IMG/M metagenome (GOLD analysis project Ga0247610, IMG submission 193483) | Sheep rumen microbial communities from Palmerston North, Manawatu-Wanganui, New Zealand - 1742 DNA GHGhigh gp2 | ecosystem: Host-associated > Mammals > Digestive system > Stomach > Rumen ... | reverse complement strand
ATGCACCTCGCTCATCTGGGTGTTCAGGATATACTGCACGAAATAGAAGAAGGCCACTTCCTTGAATTTAGCCGTACGCGGTGATGACAGCGCCTCTCGCTCCTGCTCATCCCATGTCTGGTGGTCGGGCCATTGCGTGTAGTCGGCAGTACCGTTCTTGTCACGCAGGAAGCAGTACTGTGCGTAGGGCACGAGCCATTGCTTGGACTCCTCGAAGAACCGTTTGTATTTGGCGGAGGCCATCACCTTCTTTCCTTCCTGGGCGAAGAGCAGTCGCAGGTACTCGCGTTTGGCTTTGTTCACACGTTCGTAGTCGATCTGCGGCAGGGCGTTCAGTTCTTTCCGCAGCTCCTCATATTCATGACGTTTCTTCTCATCACTCAATGGCGGCAGGGCCTGAAGGTTGACATACTGCGGATGGAGCGCGAAGATACTGATACAGCTATACGGGTAGCTGTCGGTCCAGGTATGGGTGATGGTGGTATCATTGATCGGCAGGATCTGCAGCACACGCTGTTTGGTAGCCGACACCCAGTCGATCATCTTCATCAGGTCACCGAAGTCGCCGACACCGAAGCTCTCTTTGCTCCGCAGGGAGAACACCGGTACCAAGGTTCCAGCGCATTTCATGTTATAGATGGGGAAGAAAGCCTGTGGCAGCTCATACACCACGACATCTCCTTCGTTCAGCAGGGGCAGGCAGATGGTGCGGTTCATACCATTCTCCCACAGAGGCGTCACATCATCCTCCTCGTCGAGAACGACGAATTTGAATTCGAAGACGGGCCGCTCCAGTCGCGTGGCATCGATATTCACCATCCACTCGTTGTAGCTGTGCTCTGTCATGGGAAGCGCCTTCTTGATGTTCCAGTTGCCAAGGGCTTCGGCATCACCTACCACGGCAAGACGCTCGTCCTCACGCAGCTGCGGGGCGCGCACCTTCAGACGTACGGTGTAGGTGAAGGGTTTCGACGGACTCTTCACAGGTGTATGCCTGGCGATGCAATCCGTGAAGGCAGAGCTGTAGAGGTAGGAATCATCGGGCATGTCAATCCAGTGGTCATAGATAAGGTAGTTGGTTCCCTTCTCACTCACCAGCTCCAGGCGGTGGGGATTGACAAGCCATTCATGCCGGCTTTCTTTTCCGTTGGCCTCCACGCTGTAATAATAGTCCAGGACGTCGCCAACGCTGAACTTGCCATTCAGTTCATAACTCCAGTTCGTACCATCGAGGGTACCCATACGGTAGGAGGACACAGCGGACGCATCCTTTCCGTTGTTCATCGTTACATTCAGAATCAGTTCCTCTCCGAATACTGTCTGATACTCTATGTTAAATATTAGTTTCATAGACCATTTAGTTAGTTTTATGTTGCGAAATTACGCATTTATTCTCAGACAAGAATTGGTGGGGATGCGGTAAATGCCCGTTTTATTGCGCAAACGTTTGCATCATCCATGGTGTGCCATCTCCTCTTCTTTCACCTTTTTGAAGAGGTCGGAGGCGAAGATAAAGTCGTTCAGTTTTTTGTTGGTGGATGTCATGATCTGGTCTTTGTTCCCGTTCCAGGCGGCCTCGCCTTTGTAGATAAAAATGATATTCTCACCGATGCCCATCACCGAGTTCATGTCGTGGGTGTTGATGATGGTGGTGGTTTGGAAATCCTGCGTGATGCTGTGCAGCAGCTCATCGATCACCAGGGAGGTCTTGGGGTCCAGACCAGAGTTCGGCTCATCGCAGAAGAGGTATTTCGGATTCAGCACTATGGCACGCGCGATGGCCACACGCTTCTGCATACCTCCTGAGAGCTCACCCGGGTATTTCTTCTCCGAGCCCACGAGGTTCACGCGATCCAGACAGCTCATGGCCTGCTGGGTACGCTCGCGGAGGTTCATGTTCGAGAACATGTCGAGGGGGAACATCACATTCTCCAAGACGGTCAGTGAGTCGAAAAGAGCAGCACTTTGGAAAATCATTCCCATCTCACGGCGCAGCAGCACCTTTTCACGCTTCGACATGGCCACGAAGTCGCGCCCGTCGTATAGAATCTCCCCTTTCGTGGGATCGAGGAGCCCCACGATGTTCTTCATCAGTACGGTCTTGCCTGAGCCCGACTGTCCGATGATGAGGTTCGTCTTACCATTCTCGAACGTGGCGTTGATGTCGCGAAGGACCTCCTTGTCCTCAAACGATTTATAGAGATGATTGATTTCGATCATGATAGCAGCTGGGTTAAGAATACATCACTGAACAGGATGAGGACACTCGAGGATACGACGGCATCGGTGGATGCCTTTCCCACCTCCACGCTACCGCCTTCCACGGTATATCCGCAGTAGGATGACACGCTGCTGATGATGAAGGCGAACACCAGACTCTTGATGATACTCATCCAGAGGAACCACGGTACGAAATCATGAGTCAGTCCGAGGGTGAGATCATCAGGGGGCAGCACATGACCGATATATGCCGTGGCATAGGCTCCCACGATACCCATAGCCGAGGAGAACACCACGAGGAACGGCATCATCGACAGCATGGCCACAATCTTAGGCAGGATCAGGTATTCGGCGGAGTTCACGCCCATGATCTCCAGGGCGTCGATCTGCTGCGTCACCCGCATCGTTCCGAGCTCAGAGGCAATATTCGACCCTACCTTACCGGCGAGGATCAGACACATGATACTGCTGGAGAACTCCAGCAGCATGATCTCACGGGTGGTGTATCCACTCACCCAACGTGGCATCCACGGGCTCTGGATATTCAGCTTCATCTGAATGCAGATGACCGCTCCGATGAAGAACGAGATGAGCAGTACGATGCCGATGGAGTCAACACCCAACGACTGCATTTCAGTGACGTATTTCTTCATGAACATGCGGAACCGTTCAGGGCGCGAAAAGGTTCTCCCCATCAGGATGATGTATCTGCCTAAGGCGTAAAGCCATTTATACAATAATGTACGTTTCATCGCAATGTCTTTATCAACCCGTCGGAAACGGCACCTTTCTTCCACGCCGTACTTTCAGGTTTCGAGCGCAAAGGTACGGAATAAAATAAAATCCTGCAAATCTTTGGTGGGTTTTATTTTATTCCGTACCTTTGTCGGCTGAAAAGAAAGGAATCGTTATGGTGAATGAAATCAATGAGATGGCGACAACGGGATCCATCCTCCGTGCGGAAGGACTGGTAAAGCGCTACGGGAAACGTACGGTGGTGAACGATGTGAACATCAACGTACGACAAGGGGAGATCGTAGGACTCCTCGGACCGAACGGTGCCGGCAAGACCACCTCGTTCTATATGACGACGGGACTGATTGTGCCCAACGCTGGACATATCTATATTGATGAGCAGGAGATTACCGACTATCCTGTCTATCGCCGTGCCCGTGCCGGTATCGGTTACCTGCCGCAGGAGGCCAGCGTGTTCCGCAAGCTGAGTGTGGAGGATAATATCATGGCAGTGCTGGAAATGACAGGAAAGCCCCGCACCTATCAGTCGGAGAAGCTGGAGGCACTCATCAAGGAGTTCCGACTGGAAAAGGTGCGGAAGAACAAAGGTGACCAGCTGTCAGGAGGTGAGCGCCGCCGTACGGAGATTGCACGCTGTCTGGCCATCGAACCGAAATTCATCATGCTCGACGAGCCTTTTGCCGGTGTCGACCCTATTGCCGTGGAGGATATCCAGCATATCGTGTGGCAGCTGAAATACCGTAATATCGGTATCCTGATCACCGACCATAACGTCCATGAGACATTGAATATCACCGACCGCGCCTACCTGCTCTTTGAAGGACGTATCCTGTTTCAGGGTAAGCCCGAGGAGCTGGCTGCCAACCGCATCGTGAAAGAGAAATACCTGGGTACGAACTTCGTGCTCCAGAAGAAAGACTTCCAATTGCTTGACGAGGAGAAGAGGAAAAGAGAAGAGGAAGGCTGACAAGTTTAAGGGGCGCAAAGACATCTGCCACGTTAAAAAAACGTATTTTTCCACATTATATATATAATATTCAGGAAATAATGCGTACCTTTGCACCTCGATTTTCGAAATTAGCAATAAAACCCAGCTTCTGAAAATAGAAATGGTTCATTTTCAGAAAGTTGAGTGAATGTGAAACTTGAATAAAAAACAATACACAGATGAAAGTAACATTTGAGAATCCAGACAAAGTGAATGGATTGATGACGCTGACTGTAGAGGAGGCTGACTACCAGAAAGATGTAGAGAAGACACTGAAGGACTATCGCAAGAAGGCACAGGTGCCAGGGTTCCGCCCCGGAATGGTGCCGATGAGCATGATCAAACGGCAGTATGGTACCGCTGTGAAAGTGGATGTGATCAATAAGCTGCTGGGTGAGGAGATTTACAAGTATGTCAACGAGAACAAGATCCAGATGCTGGGTGAGCCTCTGCCCAGCGACAAGCAGGTAGCTGTTGACGTGGAAGGTCCTGCCCCCTACACCTTTGTCTTCGACATCGCTGTGGCACCTGAGTTCAAGGTTACGCTGACAGGTCGCGACAAAATCGACTATTACCACATCACCGTGGATGACAAGATCATCGATCAGCAGGTGGATATGTATGCCTCACGTTCCGGCCGTTATGAGAAAGTGGAGGAGTATGCCGAGAACGATATGCTGAAGGGTGACCTGCGTGAGCTGGACGAGAATGGAAATACCAAAGAAAACGGTATCACCGTGGCCGATGCCGTGATGCTGCCTTCATATATTAAGGTAGAGGATCAGAAGAAGCTGTTCAACGGTGCAAAGCCTGGTGACATCATCACCTTCAACCCGAAGAAAGCTTATCCCGAAAACACAGGTGAGGTCAGCTCTCTGCTGAAGATCTCACGTGAGGAGGCTGAGAACCTGACAGCTGATTTCAGCTATCAGATTACCGAGATTTCCCGTTATACCAAGGCCGAAGTGAATCAGACACTGTTCGATCAGGTGTTTGGCGAGGGTGCCGTGAAAGACGAGAAGGAGTTCCGTGAGAAGATTGCCGAGAGTCTGAAAGCACAGTTCGTTACCGACAGCGACTTCAAGTTCATCCAGGATGTTCGTGCTCACTGCGAGAAGAAGGTGGGCGACCTTACCTTCCCCGAGGCACTGCTGAAGCGCGTGATGCTGAACAACAACAAGGACAAAGGTGAGGACTTCGTGAACAAGAACTTCGACATGAGCATCAAGGAACTGAAATGGCACATGATCAAGGAACAGCTCGTGGAGGCCCTGGGCATTAAGATCGAAGATGCCGACGTGAAGGAGGCTGCCAAAGAGGCCGCACGTGCCCAGTTCGCTCAGTATGGCATGAACAACGTACCTGATGAGTACCTGGAGAACTATGCTGCCGACATGCTGAAGAAGAAGGAGTATGTGGATAATCTCGTTGACCGCAGCATCGACCGCAAACTCACTGTCGCCCTGAAGGACGTAGTGAAGTTGAACGAGAAGGAAATTTCCCTTGACGACTTCAACAAGCTTTTCGAGGCCAAATAAGAGCGTTAAAAAAAGTTTTTTTATAAAAAAACACCATTTAATATACAAGGTTATTGACTTTTTTTCGTATCTTTGTATCTCACAAAGACGGGAAAAAGTCGATAACCTTCTTTTTTCGTCCTAATAACAAAAGAAAATATGAACGATTTTAGGAAATATGCTACTAGGCATTTAGGAATGAGCAGCATGACGCTCGACGACGTAATCAGTGCACAGAACCAGTACTTGAACCCGTATATCCTCGAAGAGCGCCAGCTCAACGTAACGCAGATGGACGTGTTCTCCAGACTGATGATGGACCGCATCATCTTCCTCGGTACACAGATTGATGATTATACAGCCAATACCTTACAGGCACAGCTGCTGTATCTCGACTCCACCGATCCCGGGAAGGATATCTCCATCTACATCAATAGTCCCGGCGGCAGCGTGACGGCAGGACTGGGTATCTACGACACCATGCAGTTTATCAGTTCCGATGTGGCTACGATATGTACGGGTATGGCTGCCTCGATGGCCGCCGTGCTTCTGGTGAGCGGAAAGGAAGGCAAGCGCTCGGCACTCACCCATAGCCGCGTGATGATCCATCAGCCATTAGGTGGCGTGCAAGGTCAGGCATCTGACATCGAAATTGAGGCCCGTGAGATCCAGAAAATGAAGAAAGAGCTCTATACCATCATCAGCGAGCATTCCCACACTCCTTATGAGAAGGTATGGGCAGACAGCGACCGTAACTACTGGATGACTGCGGATGAGGCAAAAGAGTACGGAATGATTGACCAGGTATTGAAGAGGAAGAAGTAAGGGATACTATGCCAAAGAAAGTATGTAGCTTCTGTGGAAGAAGTGAGAATGAGGTGAGCCTGTTGATTACTGGTCTGAACGGCTATATCTGCGAGAGCTGTGTGGTTCAGGCTTATGAGATTGCACAGTCATCAGGAATCCTGAACCAAGGAAAGAAGCAGAACTCGAAGGCACCGAAACTGAAAGACGTTCCCAAGCCGCGGGAGATCAAGGAATACCTCGATCAGTACGTCATTGGGCAGGATGAGGCCAAACGCTATCTGGCCGTTTCGGTTTATAACCACTATAAACGTCTCCAGCAACCCTCGACGGATGATGGTGTAGAGATCGAGAAGAGCAATATCATCATGGTGGGAAGTACGGGTACGGGAAAGACCTTGCTGGCCCGGACCATTGCGAAGTTGCTCGACGTTCCCTTCACCATCGTGGATGCGACAGTGTTCACCGAGGCCGGATATGTGGGTGAGGATGTGGAAAGCATCTTGAGCCGACTGCTACAAGTGGCCGACTATAACCTGGAGGCAGCGCAGAGAGGTATCGTCTTCATCGACGAGATCGATAAGATTGCAAGAAAAAGCGATAACCCCAGCATCACACGCGACGTGAGTGGTGAGGGCGTACAGCAGGGACTGCTGAAACTGCTGGAGGGAACGATGGTGAACGTACCACCCAAGGGTGGCAGGAAACATCCCGACCAGGACTACATCCACGTGGACACCCGAAATATCCTGTTCATCTGCGGCGGTGCTTTCGACGGTATCGAACGGAAGATCGCACAACGGCTGAATACGCATGTGGTGGGATATAACAGTGTGCAGAACGTCAGAAACATCGATAAGAACGACCTGATGCAATATGTGCAGCCGCAGGACCTGAAGTCCTTCGGACTGATCCCGGAGATTATCGGTCGTCTGCCAGTACTCACCTACCTGAATCCACTCGACCGTTCAGCTTTAAGGCGCATCCTCGTGGAGCCTAAGAACTCCATCGTAAAACAATATGAGAAACTCTTCGAGATGGACGGCATCAAATTGGTGTTCCCCGAAGAGACCATCGACTTGATCGTGGATCAGGCTGTGGAATATAAACTGGGTGCCCGCGGATTGCGTTCTATCGTGGAGAACGTGATGATGGACGCCATGTATGAAATACCCTCGAAAAAGGTGAAAACCTTCGAGGTCTCTCTCGACTACGCCAAAAAACAGCTGGGCAAGGCACGCATGCAGCAGCTGGAAAGCGCGTAGTGATCGTCGGAAGATAATCAAAACATTGCAAAGAAAGGAGACTGCGTTTGTATGACCAAAGAAGTGAATCTTACACAGAAGTTAAAGCAATATTTTGGATTTGACAAATTCAAAGGCGACCAGGAGGCTATCATCCGAAATGTTTTGGATGGGAAGAACACGTTTGTGCTGATGCCTACCGGCGGCGGGAAGTCATTGTGCTACCAGCTGCCCTCGTTGATCATGGAGGGAACAGCCATCGTCATCTCTCCCCTCATCGCCCTGATGAAGAACCAGGTCGATGTGATCAATGGCATGAGCGAGGAGGACGGCATAGCCCACTTCTTGAACTCCTCCTTGAACAAGGCTGCTATCGACCAGGTGAAAGCAGATATCACCGCAGGGAAGACGAAGCTGCTGTATGTGGCACCGGAGTCACTGACGAAGGAGGAGTATGTGGATTTCCTGAAGTCGTGCAAGATCAGCTTCTACGCCATCGATGAAGCTCATTGTATCTCTGAGTGGGGACATGATTTCCGTCCGGAGTACCGGCGCATCCGTCCAATCGTCAGCGAGATAGGAATGGCACCGATCATCGCGCTCACCGCCACCGCCACCGATAAGGTGCGCACCGACATCATGAAGAGTCTGGGCATCCCCGACGCCAAAGAGTTCAAGAGCTCGTTCAACCGTCCGAACCTGTATTATGAGGTACGGCAGAAGAACAAAGAGATTGATAAGCAGATCGTGAAATTCATCCGTCAGAACCCAGGAAAGAGCGGTATCATCTATTGTCTGTCGAGAAAGAAGGTAGAGGAGCTTGCCGCTGTGCTGTGCGCCAACGAGATCAAGGCGGCACCTTATCATGCCGGTCTTGACAGTGTCACCCGCTCACAGACACAGGATGATTTCCTGATGGAGAAGATTGATGTGATTGTGGCTACCATCGCTTTCGGAATGGGTATAGACAAGCCTGATGTTCGTTTTGTGATTCACTATGACATCCCCAAGAGCCTGGAAGGCTACTATCAGGAGACAGGACGTGCCGGTCGTGATGGCGGAGAAGGGAAATGCATCGCGTTCTATTCCTATAAGGACCTGCAGAAATTAGAGAAGTTCATGGAGGGCAAGCCCGTGGCAGAACAGGATATCGGGCGGCAGCTGCTCCGAGAGACGGCAGCCTATGCTGAATCATCGGTTTGCCGCAGGAAGATGCTGCTCCACTATTTTGGAGAGGAATATACACAGGAGAACTGTGGCAGCTGCGACAACTGTCTCCATCCGAAGAAGAAAATCGAGGGCGAGGAAGCCTTGCTGATCATTCTCCGTGCCGTACAGGTCATCAAGGAGGATTTCCACACGGATTATGTCATTGACTTCGTGACAGGAAAGGCCACGGATGATATCGTGGCACATAAGCATGATCAGCTGGAGGAGTTCGGCTCCGGCGAAGATCTGGATCCGAAGCTTTGGAATCCGGTGATTCGTCAGGCTCTGATCGCCGGTTTCCTTCGCAAGGATGTGGAGAACTATGGTCTGCTGAAACTTACGGCTGAAGGAAAACGGTACATGAAGAAACCGGAATCGTTCCTCATCGTCGAGGATCATGAGTTCAGTGACGATGACGATGATGAGATGACAGACGGACAGGGTTCTGCTCTCGATCCCACACTCTATTCTATGCTGAAGGATTTGAGGCGCGTGGTGGCGAAACGTCATCAGCTGCCTCCGTATGTGGTGTTCATGGACGGCTCATTGGAACAGATGGCCACCGTCTATCCGATCACCTTAGAAGAGTTGCAGAATATCCAGGGAGTGGGTGCTGGCAAGGCTCGTAAGTTCGGCAAGGAGTTCGTGGCTCTGATCAAGAAACACTGTGAAGAGAACCAGATAGAACGTCCTGAGGACCTGCGTGTGCGCACAGTGGCAAAGAAGAGCATGCTGAAGGTGAAGATTATCCAGAGCATCGACCGGCAGGTGGCCCTCGACGATATCGCCAACGCACAAGGTCTGGAGTTCGAGGAACTGCTCGATGAGGTGGAGGCCATCGTCTATAGCGGTACCAAGCTCAACATCGACTATTTCTTAGAGGAGGTGATGGATGAGGATCATGTGGATGATATCTTCGATTACTTCCGCGAAAGTGATACCGACGACCTTGAGACGGCTATGGAGGAATTAGGCAGTGACTATTCCGAAGATGAGGTGCGCCTGGTACGTATCAAGTTCCTCAGTGACATGGCGAACTGATCTTCCTGTTTTATACAATAACAACGGCGTTTTCTTGTGAGAAAACGCCGTTTCTGTTTTTGTTTATCTTCTTCCTCCGAACGAGCCTTTAGCCTTCGACTTGTCGGTGTTCGCACCTGGAGCAGTTGTCTGACCATGTGAGGAGGTAGAGCTGCTACGTGTGGTGGTGGTCGTCGTCACGGTACGTGTACGCGAGAGACTATTGTCGTTATACATCTGACGGGTGGTCTTGGTCTGCACACCGTTGGAATGTGTGGCCTGACTACGCCAGTTGTTGTTTCTGCTGTTCGTAGGAACATCGCGCCAAGTAGGCTTGGGCCTGCCCGTCATGGCGGGACGCACGTTCACGGGCTGGTTGAAGTTACGATGAGCGTAGTAGCTGGAGGAGCCGATGTTCCGTCCACCCCTGAAGGTGTCATAGCCTACTGGCCGTCTTGTCATGTAAAAGCGTGTACGATCTGTGTACATCGTATAGATTCTGAACTCAAACCGGTTGTTCGTTGCCCAGTAGAGCGGACGATAGAAATAGTTGGTGTCCTGATAAGCCTCATACTGATACACAGAGAGTACGTAACGGAGGTCGCTGTTGCGACGTGCCCATGCAGTGCCAAAGAGATCGTCGCGAACGGCAACAGTCAGCATGTAGTCGAGATTGATCTCATACACAGCCTCGTACTGCTCAGGACTCAGCCGGAGCTCGTAAGCCATTTTGTCGGTGAGGAACAGGGCTTCCATGCGAGCCTCGGTGTATGTGATTGCCTTGGCGGATGTGACGATCGTCAGCATCAGTGCCATCATCATCATGATCTTTTTCATAATCGGATACTTTTAAGTGGTTATACCTAATAATTATCTAACTCGTTCGATGGTCTTCAGGGAAGACACATCATTTTTATTTCTGATGCAAAGTAACACAATTCTTCTCAGAAATGCAAAGGATTTCTCCTAAAAGTAGTGGGGGAAACCCTAAAAAA
>Ga0247610_10008066_pt1 | contig 10753 bp, 7 predicted proteins | sample 174DNAGHGhighgp2_FD_193483 | JGI IMG/M metagenome (GOLD analysis project Ga0247610, IMG submission 193483) | Sheep rumen microbial communities from Palmerston North, Manawatu-Wanganui, New Zealand - 1742 DNA GHGhigh gp2 | ecosystem: Host-associated > Mammals > Digestive system > Stomach > Rumen ... | reverse complement strand
TTCTTTGTTTTTCCATACTCGAGGGCACATATTCAAGACTTATATCAATCCAAATCTCCTACTAACGTTGTAAAGTACGAGCAAGACCTGAATACCCTTACAGAAATTTGCCAGACTCATTTGCTTGAGTATAATAATAGCACAGACGCGCCATATCCATACGAATGTACACCTCGTCAATATATAGAAAGAGAGTCATTGACTTTACAAGCTTACAAATCTGGATTTGAGTCTATTAGTTTCACGGAACTTATTAAGTCAATGATGGATGCAAAGACATTTGAAAGCATTCGTAATTATCTTTTTGCTACTCCATTAGAAAATCCCATAGAAAATCCTAATAACGGTTTTCTTATTCAAAATTTATGGGATATAATATTATTTTTACTTGACAATCTATCTTCGATATTAAAAAACAAAAAGCTTGAAGTAGAGATATACAAGTCTTTGTGCAAAATAGAAGGCGAAAGAAGTATACAGGAAATGCAAAATATAAATAGTTCTGATATCTTTGACTATTTAAACGAACAATGCATTTCAAGAACTAACAAAAATTTAACAGATATCATCCTTGCCACTCTCGAGAAGATCAACGGAATAAATAGCTACAACTATTTTCTTGCAGAATATACAACTCTTGCATTTTGTGGCTATAGTCGAGACAAAAATCGGAACATCCTTAACATTATGACAGATGCACTTCATACGTATTATGCGATGCGTTGTGATGTACTTGTAACCAAGGATGATGGCATGAGAAAGAAAGCCCAGACAGAATTCATTCGTTTTAATTCGCCTACTAAAATAATTACAATTGAAGAATTACGCTCATTCTTAGAAAAAGAATTGCATTATCAATACAATCTCGATTACATCCAAAATGAAGTCATTCCGAAATATTCAAAAGGCGAAGACCGTGGAGAGGGAAGACTCGCATACAAGAACGTACCATCTCCTATTTTGGGATTATTTACCAACTGTATCAAGATTCCACAAGCCCCGAACACTTTAGCGTTAAAAGTAAATCTTGCCCCCAATGGTTACGTTTACTATACGGAACTAAAACGCTTCTTTAAGCTTGTGATGGAAAATTTGCCTGACAAGCAAAGAGCTATTTTTCAGAAGGAGGTTATTAACAAGTTCCTTACAAGAAATAAAGAAATGATTCTTTCTATAAAAACATTCTTCTATTTCAAGAAATGGAAAATTGAACTTATTGCAGATCCAGAATCAGATGTTCCTCTTCCTATGTTGATTGTCCGAAAGAAACGGAAAATAGTAATATTGCTTGAGAAAATATTTTCAATATTTCATAATTAACGAGCAACTGGATAATTCCTGCTAACCAAAAAAGACAATGATAGCAATTTAAATATGAGGAAAATCGCGAATTATTTGCAGTTTTTTTGAGAGATGAAGGCGATAATTCCAAAAGTTTTTGTATATTTGCAGCAAAATAATCATCGATTTATGTCGAACAATCAACAGAACATGATGCTGAACAGGCTGAAAGCAGCCTTGGCAGAACAAGGGAAAACCAATCGCTGGCTGTCAGAACAGCTTGGAAAGTCAGAGAACACCGTTTCCAGATGGTGCGCCAATAAGGTGCAGCCATCCATCACGCAATTGAATGAGATAGCAACCATTTTGGATGTGGATGTAAGAACATTGATAAATTCTTCAAAAGAAAGGGAGGACTGAAAATGAAGATGACGAAAGCAAGACTTTGGGGGCTAATAATGACTCTTGTATTATTGGTTCCGTTAGGTATAAATCTACTTATCGGCCTTCCCCAAGATTGTCTTCCTTTCCCTGTTGTGGGTAATGGAGATAGTTGGCTAAGTTTCTGGGCCTCTTATTTGTGTGCTGCAGCCACTTTAATTATGGTTATTTATACGAGTGGGGCTTTAAAGCAAAATCGTGAACAATTGGAAGAAATGAAAAGGCAATGGAAAGAAGAGCATCGTGCTCGCTTAGTTTTTTCTATTGCTTTTGAACAGGGGCTTTATGTGTTAAAGATTGCAAATGTAGGAATGGAACCCGCGTACAATATAAAGTTAAAGTTCTCAGATGTATTTATTGATTCTTTGCTGGCAAATGCGACAAAAGAGATATACAGAAGACTTAATGAGAAATCCTTTTTTATCGAAGGAAAAGGGATAAAGTATTTCTATATATCCTCACAATATGGAGATGCTTCTGTTACCTTTTGCAGAACAAATGAATCTTTTTCTTCTGAAGAGAAAAATAAATGGATTGACGAATTTAGAAATGTTGCCATTGAAATACGAGGATCATATTGCGATGAATATGAGGTAAATGAGACCCTTAAGTTGGATGATTTCCTAATTATGAGTCTCGTTATAAACGATGACTTAACTAATAATATTGAAGATATAAGAAAAGGAATGGTTGTTAAAAACACTCAATTCTATCCGATTCAGAAAAGCCTTGATATGATAGCCAAGAAATTATCACAAGGGCTTACTTGTAAAATTGACAATAATGATTAATTAAATACAGTTATGGCTAAGACAAAAGAAGAAATAAAAGAATTGCTAGCAACTCAATTATTCATAGAGGGGCAGAAAAGCAACTATATATCAATCTCTGAGAAGGGCGATATTACCTATATTGAATATCATTGTAAAAATGGCGCGAAACGAAAGTTGCAGAATCCTGAAGAGTTTGTGCAGGCAACTGCTTTCTTGAGGCTAATAATTGAATATAACTATTCGCCTCTAAACATTTCTGTAAATGAATCGGTTCAAGAAGGTTCATCAACAAAAGAAGCTGATATTATTGTTTATAATGACAATAATAAAAAGATATTGATTGTTGTTGAATGCAAGAAAGAGGATATAAACGAACGCCAATTTCAGATTGCTGTTGATCAAGCATATACCTATGCCCATGCTCTTGCAGGTAAATATGTTTGGGTAACATCCGGAATAAGAAATGAGTATTTTGAGATTGTTGAATTATTCCCTGTTGAAAGGATAAGTATTTCTGATATTCCCAAAAAAGACGGAAAGGTTGACAGATTTAAATATGTAAAAGGAGGAAGAGAACCTCAACCTGGCACAAAAGCAGAGTTAATGCAAAAGTTTAAATCTGCTCATGATGCATTGTGGGGTGGTGGCGCATTGGCCCCAACAACGGCTTTTGATGAATTGGATAAACTAATCTTCTGCAAAATATGGGATGAGAAGTGGAAAGAGAATGATCCGAAGTCAAAAGGAGAGCCTTTCGCTTTTCAGATAATATCATATCCAGAAGATCACGATGATAAGCAAAATACTAAAGCAAAAACAGAACTTGAAATACGGGTTCGGCAATTATATGAGCAAGGGAGGAAAAAGGACCCAGAGGTGTTTAAGGATGACATCAAACTTGATAAGCATAAGATATATACAGTTGTCCAGTATTTACAAGACATAAATTTGTCTAAGACTGATTTAGATTCGAAAGGATTGGCTTTTCAGAAATTCATGGGCGAGTTCTTCCGTGGTGACTTTGGACAATTCTTCACACCTGATTCTATTGTGGATTTTATCGTAAAGTCTATTGGGATTAATAAAGATTGGAAGATTCTTGATACATCCTGTGGTAGTGGTGGCTTCTTATTACACGCATTGAAAGAAGTAAGAGATGAAGCTGATAATATCTATGATGATGAAATAGGAAGCGCTTCATGGAAGAATTATTGGCATGAGTTTGCAGAAAAGCATCTTTATGGAATTGAAATAAATGAGCAGATATCCCGTGTGGCTAAGATGAATATGATCATCCATGATGATGGTCACACTAATATCATTACAAATGATGGTTTAAAAAACAATAAGGCCATAGAGATAGAAAATAGAAATTTGAACTTCCAAGATGGCATATTTGATTTGATAATGACTAATCCACCATTTGGATCTTCTGTAAAAGCGGATGAAGTTGGTTATTATAAAGAATACGAATTGTTTGAAAAGAATCTTGGTATCACAGAGATAAAAGATCGAATTATTGACAACGATAATAAAAATAAGTGGCGCATATCGCAAAGCACTGAGGTGTTGTTTTTAGAGCGATGCTATAAGTATCTAAATGAAGAAAATGGGTATTTAGCAATTGTAATTCCTGATGGCATCTTAACCAATTCCACAAGCCAATATGTACGTGATTGGCTTATTGAACATTTTAGAATCTTGGCTATTGTGTCTTTGCCTCAACATACCTTCTCGCATGTAAAAGCGGGAGTAAAATCTTCTATTTTGTTTCTAAAGAAGCATCCGAAAGAGTTAACAAAGATGTTTGAACAAACTCTGGCAGATATTAAAGTTCAGGTACGTAAAGAAAAAGGGCTCGACAAAGACCAACGTGCAGAACGGATGTTGAATTTATACAAAGAATCTGTTTTAAACTATTCTCAAGATTATGAAGTCTTGATGTTCGAGGTTGAGAATATTGGTTATGATACAACAGGAAAGGAGATTGAGGGTAGTGAACTACCAGAAGTGGCTCAACAGATAAAAAAATTCATATCTAACATATCATGAATAGAGTAAATATACATATATCGGACATCCTTGTTTCACGACGAATGGATGTTACTTACCATAAGGACAATAGAGGAATTAGTAATTTTGTTCCTCTTTCAAGATATGTGGATATCAAAGGAGGAAAGCGTATTCCAAAAGGGATGTCTTTTTCTTCTGAAAGAACAAATTATTTATATTTGCGATTGTCTGACATTGCTGACTTTGAAAACATCAATTATGATAATTTAAAATGCATCAGCGAAGATTTGTACAATAAACTCAAAAGATACGAGATAAAAAAGGATCAAATAGTATTCTCTATTGCAGGAACAATTGGACGTGTCTTTCTCTTGAAAAATATTCCTGAAGGAAAGCATATTATCCTAACTGAGAATTGCGCGATGTTACTTCCTAAAAATAGTGATGTCCTACCAAATTATGTTTCAATACTATTAAATTGTAGTTTTGTTCAGAAACAAATTGAACAAAATCGAATTCAGACCACAATTCCCAAGATTGGGTTAGACAGAATTAGTAAAATACAAATTCCTGTGATGCCTCCTCTTAGTGTTCAGCAAAAGGTAATCAGGGTTTATCAAGATGCAATAAGGACAAAAATACAAAAAGAATTTGAGGCAAAACAATTGTTAAATGGTATAGATAATTATTTATTGAAGACATTATATATTGATGAGAACATAAATAGAGAGGATAATAAGCAGCCGCTAACAAAAAAAATATCCACGATAATAGGGCAAAGACTAGACGTCTCCTTTTATACAGATAAATTTGAAATGGTGTCAACAAAATATGCCAATGAGAAATTGGTATCTCTTGTAAATATTGACCCTACGATTAGGTTTAACAATTATGATGCAGACATGCCAATTTCATTCGTCCCAATGGAATGTATTGATGAAGAATATGGAATGATATCAGAAACGAGAGAAACAACCATATCACAAACGAAAGGATATACAAGATTTGAAGAAAACGATTTGCTTTGGGCCAAAATAACTCCATGCATGCAAAATGGAAAATCTGCCATTGCAAGACATCTTAAAAATGGTTTGGGCTGTGGATCGACAGAATACTATGTAATGCGTCCAAAGAGCAATAATACTCTTATTGATTATATCTATATTGTATTACGTCATAAAAGACTTTTGAAAGCAGCTCAAAGTTCTTTTGGAGGTTCTGCGGGACAACAAAGGGTGTCAAGTCAATATTTGAGATCCATGATGGTTCCACACCCGGATTTTTCTATACAAAAGGAAATTGTTGATACTGTGTACAATATGAAATACAAGGCAAAACAACTTCAGAAAGAAGGAAAAGCCTTGTTAGAAGAAGCAAAACAAAAAATAGATTCACTAATTATTGGATAATTATGCTTAGATTGGAAGGTATTATATATAAGACATTTGCTAATTATGTCGTGCTACGTGGCTTTGCTGAGATTGGTGACTTAGCAGCAATCTCTAAAAAGTCCGAGTCTTATCAACGTATAGCAGACGAGGAACACAAAAAGGAAATCGTTAAGTTTCTTGAAGAGGGTAAATATATGTATTTCCCAGATGTTATTTTAGCATGTAGGGCAGAGAATTATTCACAATTTCAATCAATGGTAGGTTCTGATGATGATGTTGACTTTGCTGATGCGGCGTTTGTCAAGGGACTTAATGTTATGCGAGAATATTTGCCCGTAAAAGGTCATCGAGCCAGACATGCGAGCATTAATGTTGGCTATGACAACAAACTTTATAGAATTGATGGAAATCATCGTTTGGAACCATTCGATGAGTCATTAGAATGGTGGTATGAGTTTTTGGACGTTCCTCAAGACGTTAAAGAAGAAAAGGACGCATCAAAGAAAGAGGGTTGGTTAAAACACCAAGCAAAGAAATATAAAAGTCAGATTGGGGCTAAAATTGTTCCTTATACCATTATATTCACGGATCAAGTCAATGCAGAAGACTTTGAAGCTGGTATCTTTCATAATATAAACTTTAAACATCTACCTCTAAAAGAAGAAGCGAGTTTACGTATTATATCCGAAAGAAGTACATTTGATATTGCGTCATTGGGAGGGGAGTATTTGTTAGCTTATGCGCTCATTGATAGGGCTCGTAAGGGCTTTTTCAAAGGAATATCTCTTCTGTCTCCTACAAAAATAGAAGAAAATAGTATTTATAGGACCTCTTGCCTTCGTATTGCACAATTAATATGTGACTTAAAAGAGAATGATGCTGATCTTGAAGCAATGTTTTGGAGAGATGACTTTATAGATGTAATAGAAGAAACAATCCAATCATTAAGACCTATTTACAAAAAATGGGGAGATGCTAAGCAAGGAAGCACTTCGCTATTGGCCGCATTAGTATATTATGGGTTAAAAGACACTGTGAAGCAGAAGTTCTTTATTCAATGGGCAAATAAAAATGGAATCAATAAAATTCCGCATGACAATGTTTCTAGAAGTACAGCATTGTCGTTTGTAGAAATGTTTGATAAAGTATATCTGACCAAGAAAAGCGAAGTGTTTATTTCTATGCAGTTTAACGATCCTCAAAGTGAGTTGATATATGAGAAAATCGTTCGTGCAATTGAAACATTTAACAGGGAAACCTCAAGAGACATAAAGATTCGCCCATTGAGGATTGACAAATATATTAAAGGTGAGACATATACTATTACGGATGAAATATTAAATGCTATAGAAAGTTGTAGCTTGGTAATTGCTGATTTGAGTAGTGGAAACAAAAATGTCTATCATGAAATAGGCTACGCAATGGCTTTGGCGAAAGTAAAGGACGTATCTCCCTCTGTTCTTTTATTACTAAAAGAGGACACGAATCAATTAGAAAAAGATGGGGATATTGATAAATTTGTTGGTTTTAACATCAGAGGTTTTACACAAGTTCGCTTTAAATATTATGACGATCTGGTAGAATTGTTAATCCCTCAGCTAGCTGCACATTTCAACGGTTAATAAGAAGAAGTATATGCAAGACCGAGTATGCTATCTTTCAAAAGATGATTTGTTTGTAGGGCACTACATAGAGATGGCTGAAAAGCGAATCCAAGAAGTGTCAGAGGAAGGTGTACCTACTGACTTAGAGGGCATTATTGAATTATGGCATATCAAGCGCATATTTGAAGAAGGCTATAGGTTGCAGAAATGGACTGATGCTGAATATGAGAAACTGAAGTCATCTACAAATGGATATAATGCTATCATAGCTAACTTCTTTAACAGTATTAACCCCACAAAAATAAAAAGTGAATTCGAATTATTGGAGTGGACATACAAAAAGACTTTTTGGGAAATAATAGATGCATACAAATTATACCGATTAATAGAGCCAGAAACTTTATGTGAGATAGTCTCCAAAAACAATAATTATTTACGCGAAGTTTTAAAGTGTAAAGGTATAGTTGAAAAATTCAAAAAAGTTATACGCGAGGTACTTTTGAATAATGTTAATAGTGCTCATATAATTTTAGATAAGTATGTCGCTAAACAAGATTTACATAGAGATTCGGAATTGCATCTTCCTTCAAATCTTACTATAGAAGATAAAGAGCAGATACTCATACATTATTTGCATAGCAATGATCCTAATGTAAACTACGTAAGGTTGATTACCCAAATAAAAGATGACAAGAATAATATAAAGATTTCGCCAAAGACAAGACTTCTTGCCGAAAGATTGGAAAAAAAACTCAATAATGACCTTTTGAATGATCCAAGGACGGTGACAAACCATAGGACAGTAGAAGTCCAATTCATAGATAAAGAAGGGATGAAACCTGTTGGATATAGAATTAACGAAAAGGGAATCCCAACTTACATCTATAGTATTCCATACATAAGGGAATGTGACAATACAAGACGTGTTATAAATTGTGTTTCACTTTTTGGATGGTTAAACGATCATTTCCTTATTAATTTGATAAATAAGAGGATTGAGGTTGATGCTATAGAATCCACATTAATAGATAAGGGACGTAATTCTTACCCTTCTTATATAAAGTTTATTCATAAAAATAGGTTGTCACTGTGTCAGCTATATGCATATGAAGAGGTTTTAGATAAGAATGGCAGTTCTTTTGAAAGTGAATTAAAGCGTTTTTATGAGTGCCATTTAAAAGAAGAATATGATTATCCTAGTTTATCTATAAACTTGCCAGATTTAGATGATTCCGCATTAAACAAATGCCGCGTATTATGCCCAGAACTAGATGCTGTTGTACATCAGTACAGCACATTTGTGGAAGAGGATGAAATTGATAAGGGTTTAATAAGACTATCTAAACCACTGAAAGTTGAAGAAGGCAAGAGTCTATTAGATAACAAGTATTATGAAATTGCTGAAGGGAATAACGAGATACGAAGTGTACTTTGGGGATTATTCGGTTCTGGAAATTCGTTATTGGCTCACGTTGAGCCATTCAAAGACAAGAACTATCATTCTCTTGTAGAATTGCTTGAAAATGAGAAAAATGTCCGATATTCAAATTATGCTGACTTTCAAAAGCCTCATTTAGATTTTCTTATACAACAGGGCGTTATCGGGGTTAATTCTGAAGGGGAACTAAATATTGTGAATCAAGCAACAATAAAAGTATTGAGATCTTTGTGGGAATATGGTGTGTGTTCATATTGGCATTACAATGATGAAGAACGGAAAGAAATAGATGAAATGTATGCAAAGGGATGGCTTGTGAAAGATAATCACTTGTTAAGCAAGCCAGAACGAGATTACTTCAGCTATTATCTTGACAATGCGAAATTCACTAATGGTATGGCTTATCGAAATCATTATATGCATGGAAGTACACCTCCCGTAGATGATGAAAAAGAACATCAAATCGCATATATCACATTCCTCCGTTTGCTTGCCATTTTGCTATTGAAAATAGAAGATGACTTGTGGTTAGCAAGGAGAGTGTTGGCAATTCATGCAAATAATTACCCAATGGATAAAAATTTTAAGATATGAATACAATATTATACGGAAATGGATTTAATCGTCTTAATGACGTAGATAGTTGGGAAAACCTAGTACATGTTATTGACGATAGTAATGACAATTGTAAAGTCCCCAACACTCTACAATATGAGGGAAAAGTGTTGTCTGTTCCATTTGAAACGAAAGCGATGTTACGGACAAGTGATGGAAAAATACTAACGACTTCTGATCATAAAATCCTAACAGTTCGTGAAAGAAGCGAGACTATAATCAAAAAAGAAATTGCAAATCAAATGAAGGCATACAAAAGTAATAATCTGTTTGATGAATTGCTATGTTTAAATGTAGAGCACTATATTACAACTAATTATGATTATGTCGCAGACGAAGCACTACAAAGTATGAGCTATACGGAAGAGCCTTCAGAACGTGATAAATCAGAGAATACATTCAGTATTCACAGAAAAAAATGTTATTTAAATAATCCAGATAAAAAATTTCTTTGGAGAATTCATGGAGAACTGTCTAATATCGGGAGTATAATGTTGGGGTATTATCATTATTGCAGTTATATTGGACAAATAAAGAAATACATAATAGGAGAATATGAATTTGCTAAAAGGAAAGATAAAGGAACTATTCCACCAATAGAAAATAGGCTACCAATATCTTCTAACGATATCTTATCATGGATAGATTTATTTTTCATGTCTGATGTATTTATTATTGGTCTTGGCCTAAATTATGAAGAAATAGATTTATGGTGGATATTGACTATCAGGAAAAGATTAATACAAAAATTAGGAAGGGGTATTATAAGTAATAATATAGTTTATTACGGTGAGATTGGGCTTGGCCAAAAGGCGATGTTTGAACATTTGGATGTTGAAGTTGTTGCATCAAAGAAAAGAAAGTATGAGAATAAATATCAAGAGTATATAGATGATATAAAAAGAAGAACAGAATAATTCCTACATATAAAGATTAAAAGTATTATGGGTAAAACAGTAACAACATATTTGATAGACGGAGATCCGAAAGGGACTCAGTACGTGTTCATCAGCAATAAGATTTGCCAGATGTATGTGATTCCTCGTTCTAACCTTTCTATTCTGAATGAGCGACAGGAGTTGCAGACGCCTGCGTTTTATATCTTGTTGGGTGAAGATGAGGCAACAAAGCCAAAGGCATACATTGGCGAAACGGAGAACTTTCGTGAACGGGTGAAAGACCACGATAGCAAAAAGG
>Ga0247610_10008065_pt1 | contig 10753 bp, 14 predicted proteins | sample 174DNAGHGhighgp2_FD_193483 | JGI IMG/M metagenome (GOLD analysis project Ga0247610, IMG submission 193483) | Sheep rumen microbial communities from Palmerston North, Manawatu-Wanganui, New Zealand - 1742 DNA GHGhigh gp2 | ecosystem: Host-associated > Mammals > Digestive system > Stomach > Rumen... | reverse complement strand
GGTCCCAACAAACCCAAGACCTGCCCCTCGGGTATGCACAGATTCACATCCCGAAGCACTTGCTGTTTGCCGAATTTTTTATCTATGTGCTGTATTTCTACCATTTATCCGCATCCGAATGTTATTTCCCATTTGCGCCACGCGCGCGTATGTATGTACATTATTTATATTAAAAAAGGGGTCGTTTGCACGACCCCTTGTGATCCATGCAGGATTCAAACCTGCAACCCCCACATCCGTAGTGTGGTACTCTATTCAGTTGAGCTAATGGACCGCACTTTTCAAAAGCGGGTGCAAAGGTACTACATTTTTTTGACATGACCAAATTTTTTTGCAAAAAAATGCGTTTTTAGGTGTTTTTTTATTATTTTCTTTCGTGTTTCAACTTTTTTTTGTACCTTTGCAGCAAAATTTACCACTTTTTAGAACTTGAAAACTTACAAAGTCATATTCTTGGATTGGGATGATACAATCGGCGATTGGACGACCGCCGAGCATAAAGCCTTGCGCGATCTCTACGACAGGTATCATCTGGACGCGTTATATCCTGCTTTTGAGGATTATTTGGCGGCTTATAAGCCATACAACTTGCATTTATGGGGTCTATACGGTCAAGGGGCAATCAGCAAGGAGAAATTGCATTTCGACCGTTTCTATCAGCCGCTTATGGTCTCGCCCGATCCGGCGTTAGGCGGACGAGACAAAGAGGAGTTGGCGCATGAGATGGGCGATACGTTTCTGAGGCTGACAAACGAACATTTCTGCCTCATGCCCGATGCGGAACAAATCGTTCGGTACTTGGCGTCCAAGTATCCGTTAACAATCATCAGTAATGGTTTTCGCGAGGTGCAATACTATAAATTCGAGCACTCGGGATTAGCCGATTGCCTGACTTATACCATCATCAGCGACGAGATCGGCATCAACAAACCTCAACCGGGGATTTTCCAAATAGCTCTGGATAAAAACGGCGTAAGGGCAGACGAAGCGATCATGATCGGCGATAGCTATTCGTCTGATATACAAGGTGCCAAAGCTGCCGGCATCGACCAGATATGGATTCGAAATGAAGAAACAAACGGCTCCCTTGAGCCGGAAAGAACTGCTACTCACATCGTATCCCGACTAAAGGATATTTTACAGATAATATAACTTTACACAATCATGTACCCGCAATAGTTCGCAAAATCGTTCGATTTTTTGTCCAAGTAACACACGTACTCGCCTTTGCTGTTTTTCCGTTTCGTCAGCACAATCCCCATCTGCTTTGCCTGCTTTTGAGCCAGTGCCCGGTTCTCTTTTTTGTTCATTCGCTTCTTTTGCATAATCTTTTCATTTTCAGATCGTTCCATTTACCTTCTCGGTATCATCTGCTATGCGCAACCTATGCATTACCTATGCAATACCTATTCAATACATCGTTCATTGTGCCGGATGTCATCCGGCTTTCACATACACGGCCATCACAGCGGTACGGGCTTTGACGCAGTTCTGCTCTTTGAGTTTCTTTTGAGATATGCAAGAAAAAAAATGCACTTTTCGAGGTCATGTTCTTGTGTTGTACTGTCCAACAGCAAGAAAAAGTGCATTTAGCAACAATTTAGTTTGCATATTTGAAAAAAAAATTGTAATTTTGCAGCGAATTTGCAAAAATAGTCAATTAATTATCAAAAACAATAACGTTATGAAAAAGATTTTCCTTTTTGCATGTCTTGCAGCGATGTTTGCTGCCTGCGCTCCCCAGAATGAACAAACGACTAAAGAAGAAAAAGGTTTTATGGATTTGGCGCGTGCGCGTTATGCGGTGCGTGAGTATGACCAGCGCCCCGTAGAGCAAGCCAAGATCGACTCGATACTTGAGGCAGGACGTCTGGCTCCGACAGCGAAGAATGTTCAGCCGCAACATATCTACGTGCTGCAAAGTCCTGAGGCGATTGAGAAGATCAATGAGTTAACCCGTTGTGCATACCATGCGCCGGTGGTGTTCCTTGTTTGTTACGATACCGATCTGGCGTGGACCAAGGATGGGGAGAGTTCGGGGAATATGGATTGCTCGATCGTAGGAACGCACATGATGTTGGAAGCTACGGAATTAGGCTTGGGAACGTGCTGGGTAAAATGGTTTGACCCGGCAGAGGTAGCCTCAGCCTTTGAGTTGCCCGCCAACCATAAGCCGTCGTTCCTCTTACCGTGCGGGTATGCAGCCGAGGGTGCTCACCCCAGCGAGCATCATTTCAGCCGCAAGCCGCTTACGGAAACCGTAACGTATAAATAAATGATGAAAAAGGTAGTAATAGCCCTTGCAGCGCTTGTTTTGGCATCCTGCTCGGCACAGAATTACCCATCGAAAGAGGGAGATGATGCAGCAGCGCTGATCGAACGCATCAACTCGCGTCACGGAATACACATCTTGGAGCAGGCAGCAAAGATCGGTCTCGGTTCCCGCGAGTATCAACTGGTTTCGATAGACCAGGAAGTGAATCCATAGTCCCCCGAAAATGATGCTTCGGCGCCTTACCATACTTCTTATTTGCGCGTGCGTACCTGTGTGGGTACAGGGCGAACTTATCCCAGATAGCGTTTGGACTTTTCATCAGCCGGACGCCCATCACCATGTGGAGCAGAATGAGATATGGTTGAGTGCCGACCGCCCCGGGGCAGGAACCGGATCGGAAGTGTTAGACCGAGGATTCATCCAATGGGAGACGGGTTTTGAGGTCGCGCATACCCCCGGACAGCATTATCTAACGCTCCCCGCGACGCTTTTCCGTTTCGGCGTCACATGGCTGATCCGGCACCCCTAAGACAATGTACGATGTACGATGTACAATGTACAATGGACAATGTACAATGTACGATGTACAATGTACAAGGGACAAGGGACAATGTACAAGGGACAAAGGGACAATGTACAATGTACAAATGACAAATTGGCAGAGGAATGAGGGATGGCATGCTTATTGTTGCTGACAGGTTGTAAAGATGAGTATGTTTTGAAAATTCAATACGTATGAAAACGAGTACTAAGATTTGGATGTGTCTTGCGGGTGTAGCACTCGTAGCACTCGGCGTAATGTGTATTCTTTGCCCTGGAACCACATTATTAAGCTTGGCATGGGTATTTGGTTTGATGTTCTTCGTCGGCGGATGTACAGAGATGGCAGCATGGGCGAATACGCGCGGTTTTATTCCGATGAGCGGTCTGATGTTCCTTTCTGCTTTGCTGCAAATCATCTTGGGTGCGATCATGGTCTTCCACCCTGCTCCATTGATGATAGCGATGCCGTTCATTTTCGCATTCTGGCTGATATTCGAGGGCATCAATCTGGCGATCAGTTCGTTTGATTTCAAGCGGGTGGGTTTCCGTCATTGGTGGATTGTCTGCTGCTTTGGCGTGTTGGCTTCCTGTTTCGGTGTATATTGTCTGGTAAACCCGGATGTGAGCGTAGAGACGATCTCTTGGGTAGTTGGTTTGGGTATCATCTTAGATGGTATCGGCAACTGGGTAAAAGTGGCGGTTGTCAACAAAGTGGAGAAACGTTTCGTCAAGTTGCATGATCGTCTGCGCGAAGTGACCGACATCGATTGGGAGGAAGCCAAGTGATGTACAAAGGGACAATGTACGATGTACAAAGGACGATGTACGATGGACAATGTACAATGTACAAAGGACAATGTACAAAGGATAAAGGACAAAGGAATTGAGTCAAATGGAGTTTCTGCCGAAAAACCCTGCTATATTAGTATCCAGCATCAATATGTTGCTGCGAGACGAAGAGTTTGATTCGCTTGAATTGCTGTGCAATCATTTCGACACCGATCAGGAGACGATCAAAGCCACGCTCCGCGAAGCCGGATACGAATATATCGAAGCACAGAAACAATTTCGGTAAAAAAAGGAAACAAAAGCACCCATTGAGGAAGGAAAAACAGAAAATCGCTCTAAAAAGGGCGATTTTTTGTATTTTTTTTGCTAACATTTGGGTTTCAAAAGGCGATAAATTTCTATTTTCTTCCAAAAAAATCCCCTAATGTTTGCATATATCAAATTTTTGTAGTAAATTTGCACCCGATTAAGGTAGAGAACAAAATATGAAAATACTGCAACATATAGGGGAGTATATTTTGCTGATGGGCAGAGTATTGCGTATGCCGGACAGGCAGCGCATGTTTTGGCGTCAGTTCAGCCGAGAGTTGGAGAAACAGGGATTGCAGAGTCTGCCGATTGTGCTGCTGATTTCGGTTTTCATCGGTGCCATATTGACGATTCAGGCGAAGACGAACACGGAGAATCCGTTGTTACCAACCTATATCACGGGATTATTGACACGTGACACACTGTTGTTGGAATTCAGCAGTACGATCCTTTGTTTGATTTTAGCCGGCAAAGTAGGCAGTAACATAGCCTCGGAGATTGGTACGATGCGTATCACGGAGCAGATTGATGCGATGGAGATTATGGGTGTAAACAGCGCCAATTATCTGATTTTGCCGAAGATCATGGCATTCATGACGATGATGCCGATGTTGGTGATTATCTCCACGGCAGCGGGTTTGATAGGCGGTTGGGGTGTAGGCGCATTCACCGACATCATCACGGTTCACGACTACCTGATCGGCGTGCAGTACGCTTTTAATCCGTATTTCATCTGGTATGCGATCATCAAAGCCTTGGTTTTTGCCTTTGTGATTACCAGCATGGCAAGTTACTACGGGTATAACGTCCGAGGCGGTGCGTTGGATGTAGGCAAAGCGTCCACGAATGCCGTGGTCAATTCCAACATTATGATACTTTTCCTTGACCTCATTTTATCCAAATTGCTGCTATGATTGAGATTAGAGATATCGTAAAGAGTTTTGAGGGGAATCGTGTGTTGGATCATGTGAGCACCACGATGCGTGACGGTGAGGTGAATATGATCATCGGTCAATCGGGTTCGGGCAAGACGGTTTTGATGAAATGCCTGATTGGTTTGCATCCGATCGACAGCGGTCAGATTTTATACGATGGTCGTGATTTGGCAGATATGCGCAACAAGGACATCCGGATGCTGCACCGCGAGGTGGGCATGTTATTCCAGGGGTCAGCACTTTTCGATTCGATGAGCGTGATGGAGAATGTGCTGTTTCCGTTAGAGATGTTCAGCCATAAGAGTCCGGAGGAACGTGAGGCGCGGGCACGGTTCTGCTTGCAGCGGGTAGAGATACCTGAGCGGGTATGGCACTTGATGCCGAGCGAGATTTCCGGAGGCCAGCAGAAACGTGTAGCGATTGCGCGCGCCATCGTGTTAGAACCCAAATACCTGTTTTGCGACGAACCCAACTCGGGTTTGGATCCGAAAACAAGTCTGGTAATCGATGCGCTCATTCAGGATATCACCCGCGAGTATCAGATATGCACGATCGTCAACAGCCACGATATGAACTCCATCATGGAGATCGGCGACAATATCCTGTTTTTGAGGAACGGCAAAAAAGAATGGCAGGGTTCGCGCACGGAGATCATGGATAGCGACAATGAGGCGCTCAATGATTTTGTGTTCGCCTCGACGCTCTTTAGGAAAATCAAGACCGCGGCGCTCAAAGAATAAAGACCAATTAAGAATATATATGAAGAAGATTGTATTATTAGCCATGATGGCTGTGTTAGGAGTAGGAGTATGGGCACAGGGTCCGGCTCAAGTACCCGCTTATCGCGGGATTATCGAACGCGTTCAGCCGAACGGCGACACGCTGCGCACCTATTTGCGTGGCGATGAGCATAAGCATTGGATGATGACGGAAGACGGGTGGCAGATCAAAGAGAACAAACGCGGATGGCTCAAGTACGCGCGTCTGAACCGGAAAGGCGAAGTAGTAGTCAGTTGCCGCAAAGCCCGCAATGCGGACAAAAGGAGTAAATGTGAAAAAAAATGGTTAGAAAAACATGGAATTAAGAAAAATCTGTAGCATTTGGATGCTATTGGTTGTCGCAGCGAGTGCGATAGCAGTACCGGCACGCCGTGAAGGTATCATCCGGACAAGTATTGACGGAAGTGAGAAAGTAGTCTTTCAGCATGGGGATGAGCATTTCCATTACCTCACCAATGCGGAGGGACAATGGTTGGACGAAGAGACACTTGCCCCTCTGACGGAGGAAGAGGCGAATGCACGCAGGCAAGCCGGCGAAGCACGGAGAGCAGCACGCCGGATTCAACATCAAAAGATGATTGGTACCACACCGAACATAGCTCCGCGGGGTTTGCTGATCATGGTGAATTTTCAGGACAAATCGTTTGTCACCCCTTACGACACCATCCACGAAATGCTCAACGGGGAGAACTTCACCCGCTCATATACCAAGGACGGTAAAACGATCACCGCCAGCGGCAGTGCACGGCAGTATTTCTACGACCAGAGTTATGGTCAGTACGACCCGCAATTCGATGTAGTGGGTCCTTATACAGTTAGCCATAACTATGCTTATTACGGTCGGAATAATGATGCGAACGTGGGGGAGATGATCAAAGAAGCCTGCGAGTTAGCCGATGCGGACGGTGTAGATTTCACGCTGTACGACAATAACGAAGACGGGAATGTTGATTTCGTGTATGTGCTTTACGCGTGGGAGGGCGAAGCGGATGGCGGTCCTGCCAACACGGTATGGCCCCATAACTACGATCTTAGCTACATGACTTATTGCCAGGTAGATGGCAAGCGTGTACGCAATTATGCGTGCTCCAATGAGATTCAGCACTATGCACAAGTGTATGACGGTATCGGTACGTTCTGCCATGAGTTCAGCCACGTGATGGGTTTGCCGGATCTGTACGAGACGAATCAGAACCTATTAAACAACCATACCTTATACGATTGGGATATATTGGATTACGGTCCGTACAACAACGACGGCAATACTCCACCTGCTTATTCCGCCTACGAGCGTTTCTTTTGCGGATGGATCACTCCGCGGGTGCTGAAAGATCCCGAGAACGTAACGTTGCATTTGCTCAACGAGAGCGGCGAAGCATTGCTGCTTTGCGAGGACGATACGCATAATTTGGTAGGTTACGACCCTAATCCGCAGACGTTCTATCTATTGGAAGCCCGTACGCAAGAAGGTTGGGATCAGTACCTGCCGGGCAAAGGTATGCTGATCACCAAGATTCAGTATAACTCCCGGAAATGGGAGTATAACTCGGTCAATAATGATCCGGATAACATGGGTGTAGATCTGATTGAAGCGCGAAAAAACACCACTTCTTTCTCCAAAGCATCGGATGCTTTTCCGTTCAGCACCACCAAGCACTGGTACGGCTTTGAAGGACACATGGTGGAGAATATCATTCGCAAAAACGACGGCACTATCACGTTCATCTACAATGAAGGCTGGTCGGAAGGGATAGAAGATGTACAAAGGGACGATGTACCATGTACCAAGGTGCTGCGCGATGGGAAAGTAATCATTATCCGCGAAAACAAGACATACGATATTTTAGGAAACCGCTTATGAAAATCATCAGTTACAACCTGAACGGCATTCGTTCCGCCATCAACAAAGGTCTCTTGGATTGGTTGCAGCAAGCGAACCCCGATGTATTCTGCATTCAGGAGAGCAAAGCGCAGCCCGAACAGATCGACGTGATGGCATTTCAGGAGTTAGGCTATCACAGCTATATCCATTCCGCCGAGAAGAAAGGTTACTCCGGCGTGTGTATTTTCAGCAAACAGGAACCGGACAAGGTGGTCGTGGGTATGGGAATACCGGAATACGACCGCGAGGGACGGGTGCTGCGTGCCGATTTCGGAGATATCACCGTGGTGGATGCCTATATTCCCAGCGGAACGACCGGCGATGTGCGGCAGGATTTCAAGATGGCATTCTTGGAGGAGTTACTGCCGTGGGTGAACGATCTGCGCAAAGAGCGGACGAACCTGGTTATCTGCGGCGATTATAACATTTGCCATAAACCGATTGACATCAACCATCCCGAACGGCAGATAGGTGTATCGGGTTTCCTGCCGGAGGAACGTGAATGGATGGATCGTTGGGAAGCGTCGGGTTTGGTGGATTCATTCCGCGTCTTCGACCAAAACGCCGAGCGGTATAGCTGGTGGAGCTGGCGTGCAGGCGCCAGAGCACGCAACGTAGGATGGCGGATCGATTATCTTTGGGTTACTGAGAGCCTAAAAGACCGACTCCAAGACGGAAAGATCCTGACCGACGCCGTTCATAGCGACCATTGCCCCGTGGAAGTCATCATCGATGACTAATGTACCATTTTTTCATGTACCATGTACTATTTATTTGTTCATTTAACTATTCAGACATTTATGACACGAGAAGAATTAAAAGAGCGATATAGACAATTTTCACTACGCATTATTAAAATGGTAGCCAACTACAGAGCCGCATGTTTAGCCAAATCTGACAAAGATTTCATAAACAAACTCAAAATGGTAGAAGAAGAAATAGACGAAACTAACCACTGGTTAAGTATCATTATTGATAGTGGTATGCTACCTAAAAATCGTGTACAAGATTTATATGACGAAAGTTTAGAATTAGGAAAAATCACCACAAAATCAATCATTACTGCCAAATCCAAAGTTGATATATAAAATGGCTCAATGGTACATAAATGGTACATGGTAAATGGTAAATGGTAAATCGTAAATGGATATATGGATAAACTACGCACAGAACATCTGATCAAGAAATACGGCAAGCGGACGGTTGTCGATGATGTGTCGATTGAATTAGAGCAAGGGGAGATTGTGGGGCTTTTGGGACCTAATGGTGCCGGCAAAACCACCACCTTTTATATGACCACCGGACTCGTGGCAGCCAATAACGGACGCATCTTCCTCAACGACCGCGATATCACATCTTACCCTATGTACAAACGGGCCAAGATGGGTATCGGGTATCTACCTCAGGAAGCCAGCGTATTCCGCAAAATGACCGTGGAAGATAATATCCGCGCCGTGTTGGAGTTGACGGATTTCTCCAAGGAATATCAAGAGCAGAAATTAGAGATGCTCATCAAAGAGTTCAACCTTGCGCATGTGCGTAAGAACTTAGGCGATCGCCTCAGCGGCGGTGAACGTCGTCGTACGGAGATCGCACGATGCCTTGCCATCGAACCCAAGTTCGTCATGCTCGACGAACCCTTCGCCGGAGTCGATCCTATCGCCGTCCAGGAGATACAGGACGTCGTTTGGCGGCTCAAGGACAAGAACATCGGTATTCTGATCACCGACCATAACGTGGACGAAACGCTGATGATCACCGATCGTGCTTATCTGCTGTTCGAAGGCAAGATCCTTTTCCACGGCAAACCGGAGGAGTTAGCAGCCAACCCCGTCGTTCGGCAGAACTACCTCGGTCGCGATTTTGAACTGAAACGAAAAAGCAGAGCGGAGAGCTGAGATTTGAGATTTAAGATTTTTTATATCATCCCGGTAATCCTTATGTCCGCATGCACGCAGGTGGCGAGTGTGGACAAGGCGATACAGACCTGCGCCTTAGCGCCGACGGGTCGCGCTTGTGCGATGTGTTATGCGCAGGGGGATTGTATTTATATCCTCGGCGGTCGTGAACCGGATGGCCGGTATGCCACTACGGGACTCCGATACAACACCCAAACGGACGAATGGCAAACGCAGGATCTGCCTTTTGCGCCTCGCGTCAACGGCACGCTTTGCCATACGGACCAAGGGGTTTTCGTGGGCTTAGGATATGCCGGCGGGAATGTGTTTCAGGATTCGAATTACCTGCATGACTGGTGGCGCATGGATCCTGTTTCCCAAACGATTCAACGATTGGCGGACTACCCTGCCCCGCAGACCGCAGCCCCCGTCAGTTGGTACGACGGGCAGCATATATGGGTGGCATGTGGTTTTCATGAGTTCACCAATGATGTCTGGTGCTATGATATAGCCACTGACAGTTGGCGTTTGTCGTCCCGCCCCAGTCCCATGCGGGTTATGTCCGCCGTTACGAGTTCGTGCGAGGGGCGTACGTTCGTAGGAACGGGCTTTCGCCGGCACAGCCAAAGTGAATGGTATGAATGGACAGCAGACGAACAGTGGTACCGTCGTGCCTCTGTACCCGGCAAAGGAAGACATAACGCGTCATGTGCGGCAACCGATCATGCGGTGTGGGTCATCGGCGGATGGTACTACGGAGACAGTCTGACCACGGGTTTTCATTACGAAGATATCCTCCGATATTCCCCATCCTCGGACACGTGGACGCTTTGCGGCACGCTGCCATGCGGCACTACCGAGAACGGGGTGGCTTGCGGAATTGGCAATCGGCTCTATTTCGGTTTAGGAGAAGATAAGAACGGCAAACTGCATACTGATTGGTACTACCTTGAAGATTAGAACACACATAGGGATCATACTTGGGTTGCTGATCGGTTACAGCGCTCATGCCGCGGATTGGTGGCCGGTAGCGATGCACCAACCCGATACTGCGCGGGACAGCCTGCGCTACGTGATTGAAGTGCATGCCGCGGCATCGTCGGGCAGCGAAGCGCCGTTCTGGATCACTGCCAACGAGAACGGGAACATCAGCACCGCCCCGTTCAGCGGAAACGTCGCAGCGGGCGTTCTCAAACCCGCCACTCGCCCTAACCGGTGGTACGATTGGGATGGTGCAGTGGTACTCACAGGACGGTTTGACACCCAACGCACGACGGGGTATTTTCAGCAATTATATGCTCATGTACGTCTGTACATCATCGATATCACCGCAGGAATCACG
>Ga0247610_10008064_pt1 | contig 10754 bp, 7 predicted proteins | sample 174DNAGHGhighgp2_FD_193483 | JGI IMG/M metagenome (GOLD analysis project Ga0247610, IMG submission 193483) | Sheep rumen microbial communities from Palmerston North, Manawatu-Wanganui, New Zealand - 1742 DNA GHGhigh gp2 | ecosystem: Host-associated > Mammals > Digestive system > Stomach > Rumen ... | reverse complement strand
TTGCTAAGCATAGTATTGATTCATATAAAAAGAGTGGATGAACTGTTTGAAAACCATCTGCCGTCTCAAGACCCATTCCTATAAACAATTTTGTAGGAGTTCCAAAAACTTCTCCATTGAAAAAATTGCCCCATCTTCCTATTGCTTGTCCAAGCACAACATATGGTGATATAAAATCAAGCATATCAAGAACATCTATTTTATTTTTTTTGCAATATATTACGATTGTCGCTATGCCAGCTATAATTCCACCATAAATAGCAAGACCTCCACTTTTTAAATCAAAGATCTCTCCCAAGTGATGAACGTAATATCCCATCTTAAATATTACATAATATAGCCTTGCTCCTATTGTTCCAAAAATAATTGTAAATATAGAGCATTTTAACACATCTTCGAATTTTATATCATAAGTCTTTTTCCTAAACCTCATAAGCACAAGCGCAACTATAACCGCTAAAACTATGCATATTGCATATTTGTATACAGGAAGGCCAAATATTGTAAAGGCAACCTTTTTTATTTGAAATTTCAAACCTAATCCTGGAAAAGTAATTATTTGTTCCATATTTTCTCCTTTTCTCATTTAAAATGACAACATTATTCCATTATCTCTTGCTTATTATATTTTAAAAAAATATTATTTTCAATACTTTAAAATGATTTGTAATTTAACAAATATTAATATATAATTTTAAAAATTCAACTAGAAAGAGTGGTATTAATGAATATAAAATTAAAAGATGGTGTCTATGCACATTATTTAAATAGACAAAATTTTAAAACGAATAATTCTTCTATATCTCTTACGATACCTTTAAAAAGGGAAAATGCCACAAAAAATTCACTTCTTGTATATATGCTTATGAGGGGTTCAAAAAAATATCCAAATCAATATTTAATAAATGAGGCACTTGATGAATTATATAGTTCTACTTTGAGTACCTCCTTCGACAGATGCGGTGATTTTCTATGTTTAAAGTTTAATTTAGAAACCATAGATGACAGGTATGCAATAAATAATGAAAAAATCACAGAAAAAGCTTTTAATATACTTCTTGATGTAGTGTTTAATCCTCTTATGGATAATAATGTTTTATGTGAAAATTTTCTTAGCATTGAAAAAGAACATCTTAGAAAAATTCTTTCTCAAGAAAAAGATAATAAAGATGCTTATGCATATCGTAGATGTATAGAGGAAATCTTTGAAAATGATGGTTATGGCATAAAACTATATGGATATGAAGATGATATTGATAATATTTCAATAGATGATTTAACTAATCATTATAGATGGCTTATTTCCACATCTAGAATTGACATCGGTTTTTCTGGAAGCCTTAGTTTTGAGGAATTTCAAAAAATTCTAGTTAATAACGTTTTGATAAAAGAATTAGAAGATAGAAAAGGTTGGAATGTTTTTTCCACTACTTTTTCACATTTTGTGGATAAACCTAAAGAAATTTTTGAGTCTCAAAATGTATCTCAAGGAAAGCTCGTACTTCGGATACTCTGTAGAATATGATAACAAAAAAATTAGTACCACTGGAATTGTATTTAACACAATGCTTGGTGGAAGTTCAAATTCTCTTCTTTTCCAAAATGTAAGAGAAAAAGAAAGTCTCGCTTATTCTATAGGAAGTGCATATAGTAGACTTAAAAATGTGCTTTTTATAAGATGCGGTATAGAGATTTCAAATTTTGACCTTGCAAAAAAACTTATTTCGAAGCAATTAGATATTTTAAAACACGGTGATTTTGACGAAGGACAAATTGTTGATTCCAAAACCTATGTTATTTCTTCTATTGATTCAATGGTAGAAGATCAAATATCTGAACTAAACTTTTATTTAAATCTTGATTTGCAAAATATAAATATCTCCATAAATGATTACAAAAATATGGTATCTGCTGTAACAAAAGAAGACATCATTGATTTTGCAAATAGCATAAAACTAAACACAATCTATTTTTTAAAGGATTAAAAATATGGAAATAATTAAAAATAAACAAATAAATGAAACTCTTTATATAGAAGTTCTCGAAAATGGTCTTAAAATATGTATTGTACCTAAAGAAACTAAGAAAAAGTATATCATTTGGGGCACAAATTTTGGTTCAAACAATAATAAGTTTTATGCAAAAAATGAAACTACTCTATCTACCGTTCCGGATGGTATTGCACACTACCTAGAGCATAAACTCTTTGAGCAAAAAAATGGAAAAAATAGTTTAGATGTCCTTACCAGTCTTGGAGCAGATGCGAATGCATATACAACAAATGATCATACTGCGTTCCTTTTTGAAACAACCAAAAATTTTGAAGAGGCATTGGATGAATTTATGGATTATGTGCAAAATCCATATTTTACACCAGAGAATGTTGAAAAAGAACGCGGTATTATCTCCCAAGAGATAATGATGTACGATGACTATCCTGATTGGAAACTCTATATGAACCTTATGAAATCATTATACAAAAAAAATGAAATGAATATTGACACTGCTGGTTCTGTAGAATCTATAAAGGCTATTGATGAAAAACTACTTTACAAAATATATGATAATTTTTATACTCCAGAGAATATGGTCATTTGCTATGTAGGAAATGATGATCCAAATGAAATACTATCAAAAATAAAGTCTAGAATAATTTTAAGAAAAAGCTGTTCTTTTGCACGTAAATATTATAACGAAGAACCAAAGGAATTGGCTAGAAATTATATAGAAGATAACAAAAACTTAAGTATCCCACTTATTTGTATTGGATTTAAAGACAACAATTATAGTAAAGACATAGTAAAAAGAGATGTTGCAATTGATATAATAGGAAACTCTATATTTGGTCCATGCTCTGATTTTTATAAAAGACTTTATGAATCTGGAAAAATAACTTCTGATCCGTATATCTCTCATGAATTCGGAGCATCATATGGACATGTAATGATACAAACTCAAACAAGATATGTAGATGACTTTTCTGTTGAAGTAAAAAAAGAATTAGAAAAATATAAATCAAAAAAGATTTCAGATAGAGATTTTGAGCGAGCGCTTAAATGTGAATACGGTATTTTAGTAAAATCATATAATGATCCTCAATCTCTTGGAAATATGATACTTACAGAAAGCATTAAAAATATAAAGCCATTCGAATATTTTGATGTGTTCAAAACAATAGATTTAGATTATGTTCAACAAATATTAACCGAAATTTTTGATGAAAAATATATGGCAATATCCATAGTGAAATAAAAGAGACCATGGACTGAAGTCCATAGCCTCTTTTATTTCAGATTATCTTCGCAATAATGCCAGCTATTCCTTTTATAGCTAGGTAAACAAGCAACCCTGAAAGGGTCATGCCAAAAATCATCAGTGTATTTATCAACATACTGAATACGTGATTGGTTGATTTTCCGTTGATCCGTTTAGATAAGAATACTACGGCAAATACACAGATCATTGCTGCTTCTAGCGCAAAAAGAACCCAAAATCCATTGTCTACAATGCTGAAGATGTCCATACACTTCTCCTTTCAGAGACATCTCTCGCAAGACATTAATAAAAATATCACTAAAATGCTGCGAGAAAAATTTATGTGCTACACTATAATTATACCATATATTTGGCCTTTTTTAAAATATTCCTTGACTTTTTTGCTTTTTTTTGCTAATATATCTTTGTTGATGAGATAAAATATATATGCGGAAGTAGCTCAGTTGATAGAGCGATGCCTTGCCAAGGCATAGGTCGCGGGTTTGAGCCCCGTCTTCCGCTCCATTGTATATAAGTAATAAAACGATAAGAATTATGTAGAGTCAAAATTCTTATCGTTTTTGTTTATATGTCTCTATTTTGATGTATTATTTTTCTTGTCCAAGAAAATGCTTTACAAATTCACAATTTTTAAATTCCAAGTCATTTTTTACTCTATATATAAAGTGTTTTACCATATCTTTTGTAATTCCTCTTGTATGATCAAGATAGAGTTTTCTCATTGATTTTTGTAAGTTTGCCATTTTATCTATTTGTAGTGTTACATTATAATTGTTATAAGCATTTTCTGCCTTAGAAAAATCTATATCAAATATATATTTTCCAGCTCTAGTATTTCTTATTTGCTCTATAGAATTTTCTTCAGTGATTTCAGATGCTTCTATTGTCTTTTTAGGCAATTTATGCTTCAAAATTTTTTCAAAGTCTTCATCAGAAATATTTTGAATATCTCCGTTTTTATATATTTCTGGATAACTATAGGTTTTTGTATTTTCTTCAATGTCAAATAAATATACTTTTCCATCTAGCACTATTTCCTTAATAGATTTACCTACCATAATTTGGTAAATTCCATCTTCTAATTTCCACTTGTTTTCCTCTATATCAAAATATTTAAATTCATCTTTTGAGATTTCTAGTTCTACTTTCTTTTTTTCTCCTACTTCAAGTTCATATTTTCCAAATGCTTTTAATTCTTTATTTGGCCTATATATTTTTGAATTTTCCTTTGAAATATAAACCTCAGCAATTTCTTTTCCCTTTACATTTCCAACATTTTGTATATCAAAGAAAATCTTAAATCTATCTTCTTCTTCAACAATATCGAGATTACTATATTCAAATTCAGTATAACTTAGTCCATATCCAAATGGATATAAAACGTCTTTATTAAATGTGTCAAAATATCTATATCCGACATATATACTTTCTTTATATGCACTATAAAATGCATTTTCATTTTGATAATTGTAGCTTGGAGTATCTTCAATACATAGTGGATATGTTTCAGCAAGTTTACCACTTGGATTCACTTTTCCAATTATGCAATTTACCATAGATCTCTCTCCTGCTTCTCCTCCAAGATATCCTGTAATAATTGCTTTTACACTCTCTTTCCATGGCATTGAAATAGGTGCTCCATGTGCAAGAACTACTATTACATTTGAGTTTACTCTTGCAACTTCCTCAATTACTCTTTCTTGATTTTTGGGAATATCTAAGTCTCTTCTATCTATACCTTCTGACTCATATTCATCTGTAAGTCCAGCAAATATTACTACTGTATCTACATTTTTTGCAAATTCAATTGCGTTTTCTAAAAGGACATTATCATCTTCTAGCGTAGGGACTTTGTTGTATCCTTGAGAAAATGAAACATTATATCCCTCTTCTTTGAATACATGATATGAACTCTCAAGTTTGTATATATTTATGTGTGAGCTTCCATTTCCTTGATATCTCGGCCTACGAGTCATATCTCCAATAATACCAATTTTACCTTCATTTCTTAGTGGTAAAATATTGTCATCATTTTTTAATAAAACTATGCTTTCTTCTTCTAATTTCATTGCAATATCATGATGTTTATCTAAATCGTGTTCGTCTATTTCTACATCATCACTTACTGTTTTGAAAATCAAATCTAGCAATCTATCTACACACTCATTTAAGTCTTTCACATCTAATCGACCTTCTTCCACGGCATTTATTATGTCCCACTTAGATGATTTATCTCTTTCGGGCATTTCAAGTTCATTCCCTGCTTTTATTCCTTTTACCCTATCATTTTCTGCTCCCCAATCGGAAATAACAACACCATCAAATCCCCATTCTTTTCGTAAGATGTCTACAAGTAATTTTTTACTTTCCGTACAATATGAACCATTTAACTTATTGTATGCGGACATTAATGAATATGGTTTAGCTTCTTTTATCGCCATCTCAAATGCCTTTAAGTAGATTTCTCTTAATGCTCTTTCATCTATCTCAGAATCAATAACTAGTCTTCTATCTTCCTGATTGTTTGCAGCAAAATGTTTTATACATGTCCCTTCCCCATTTTCTTGAAGTCCTTTAATATATCCTATAGCCATTTTTCCTGTCAAAAATGGATCTTCTGAAAAATACTCAAAGTTTCTTCCACAAAGTGGTGTCCTTTTTATATTTATCGCTGGTCCCAAAACCACATGTACTCCCTCTGCTTTAGCTTCCTCCCCAAGAGATTTTCCAAGCATGTAACTACACTCAACATCCCAACTATTTGCTATACTAGAAGCAGAAGGGTAACATACAGCTTTTTCGCTGTTATTTCTACCCAAATGATCTCCGTTTTCTCTCTGGATTCTAAGGCCATGGGGACCATCTGAAACTTTCATTGATGGTATACCAAGTCTTTTTACTTCATGAGTGTCCCAAAAAGCTTTTCCCACAGTAATTCTTGCCTTTTCTTCAAGGGACATTTTATTAATAAGACTTTCGTATTTCATGCGTTATCTCCTTAATTTAAAGATACCATACTTATAGCATATATGTATTATTTACTCAATATTTGTAATAAAAAGGAAAAAGCCTGATAATTATGTACTTTTTTGTCCGTAAGTTATTTTGGCATTTGTTAAAGAAAAGAAATATATTAATGAGAAAAAAACAATAAAATATTTAAAATGATATTTGTATATGAAAGATAAATATGAAAAAAAATAGTTTTTTTATTACTGGTAATTATTCTATTTTTTGTTTAAATATCAACATCATTCACATGTTTTGCAAAAAATTATAATAACATAAATGTAATAATTATAAAATGATATGTAAAAAACAAATTACATTATACTCTCTATGAAAAAGATAATTATGTACCATTTAAATAAAAAAATGATATAGAATGAAATAATAGTATAATTATTAACAATTTGTTTACAATATGAGAAATACTAAAAACAAAGACTTCTAGATTTTTTCTAAAAGTCTTGATATTTTAGTTTTTTTAGTTTATAATAAGAAAGCAGTTTAGTTATGGCGCCTTAGCCAAGCGGTAAGGCACGAGTCTGCAAAACTCTGATGATCGGTCCGACTCCGATAGGCGCCTCCAATTATAAGATGTATAAGAGATAAAAATCAAATTTATGATTTTTATCTCTTTTTTTGTCCTTTTAGAAGTTCAATTTAAAGTGATATAAAACGAAGCTCATTTTTTATGCTCTAGCTTAATATCTATAATCTTAAAAATGCTAGTCATGAAACAGGCATAAAAATTGGGACATATACAACTGATGAAGAAAGAATGACTTGTAGTTATTCTGAAAATATACAGAATAAAGATATGCTAGATTGTTAATACCAGATTTCACTGATTTACTGATTGCAAGCAAAAAACGTGTATCTATATACACGTTTTTTATGTTGAAAGAGAAACTTCATAATTGGTCTTTCCTTCTATCTTTCCATCTGAATATTTAAGTATGTCTACAACTTCCCATTCATATCCTGGTAAAGAAATAAATATTTCCATTTTTCCATCGTTGTCTAAATCAATATACGTAACATCTTCTAAGCTTAATAACACTTTATTTTTTTCTGTCTTCTCCTCACCTACCCAGTATCCATTTGGGAGGGTAACTAATGAATCAATTATTTTATATTCACTGTCATATAAAAGAATCTCTGAACTAGCATTTAATCCTTCGCTATTTAATAATAGTACGATATATTCCTCTTTTCCATCATTATCTAAGTCTATTTTATCGACATCTCTCTTTGTATAGAATTCCCTATCATCTATATTTGGAAAATCAGTAACCTTTGTGCTTTTCCTTGGAAATGGGTCAAACTTCTTTGAAAACGCAAATTCATGACTGACATTCATTACAATACAAGTAAGGCCATGCCCTAGTGGAAATGGATTTTCAACTTCTTCATCATCAGTAGTTATTCTTCCTTTACTTACCCCAATATATGTATCATTTTCGAAATTATAGAATGTTCTTTCAAATCTTCTTATCATTTTCTGTTTTGCTTCTTTTGCCTTCTCTGATCCTACTTTATAATATGTAATTCCTCCATCCTTGCTCATGTATTTCATAGCTAAAAAATTATTATAGAAAAATTGAATGCTTGGATTTAGATCAATTTCATCTCCCTTATAAAGCACCACTAGATCATCATCAACATTTTCAACTTCATTTTCTTCATACACAATTTCATCTTGTATATATTCTTGAATACTAGTATTTTTATCAACATATGTAAACTCTTGCGTTTGTTTTTTATCCATATTGTTTATAATAAAGACGACTAATATTACAAAAGTAATACCTATCACTAGTCCTAAAATTGTATATTTCTTTATTTTTCATGCCCTCCTTATTATTTTACTATAAGTGACTCTCCTGTCATTTCTTTAGGTTTTTCTATTTCAAGAAGTTCAAGCATAGTAGGAGCAAGATCTGCAAGTTTTCCTTCTCCTTCTGGTTTTAATTTTATATCATTTCCTCTATCTGAAACTATAGTAAATGGTACTAAATTTGTAGTATGTGCCGTATGAGGTGTCCCTGTATCATAATTTACCATTACTTCACAATTACCATGATCTGCTGTAACAAGTAAATTTCCATGAACTTCTTTTATTGCCTTCAATATATGTCCAACGCATGTATCTACTGCTTCAAGAGCTTTTACTACAGCCTCCAATGAACCAGTATGTCCTACCATATCTGGATTTGCAAAATTTAAAATAATTGTATTATAAAAATTTGAACGTATAGCATCCACAACTTTACCACATACTTGATATGCACTCATTTCTGGTTGTAAATCGTAAGTTTCTACTTTTGGAGATGGTACTAAAATTCTATCTTCTCCGTCATATTGTTTTTCTTCGCCACCATTAAAGAAAAATGTAACATGTGCATACTTTTCTGTTTCAGCTATTCTAAGTTGTTTTCCCCCCAACTTACTTATAGTTTCACCATAATTGTTTACGATTTCTTCTTTCTTAAAAGCAATTTTTACATTAGGGAGAGTTTCATCGTAGTTTGTAAAACATACGTAATACAAATCTAATTTTTCTGTCTCAAACTCATTAAAATCCTCATCTACAAGAGTCCTTGTAATTTCTCTTGCTCTATCTGGCCTAAAATTATAAAAAATAACCGAATCCTTTTTTTCTACTTTTGCTATAGGTTTTCCATTTTCTTCTATAACAATTGGTACAACAAACTCGTCTGTAACTCCTTCATCGTATGATTTTTGAATAGCTTCTGTTGCTGAGGTATGTTTATTTCCCTTTCCTCTTACTAATGCATCATATGCTTTTTCAATCCTATTCCATCTCTTGTCTCTATCCATACTGTAGAATCTTCCAGAAACTGTCGCAATTTTACCTACTCCAAGCTCTTTCATTTTATTTTCTAACATTTCTACGTATCCTTTTGCAGAACTTGGTGGTGTATCTCTACCATCTAAGAAGCAGTGTACAAATACATCTTTAAAATCCATTCTTCTAGCAAGTTCAAGAAGCCCATATAAATGTTCTTGATGTGAATGCACACCACCATCTGATAGAAGTCCAAAAAGATGAAGTTTTGTTTTATTTTCTTTACAATTATTTATAGCATTTAATAGTTCTTCATTCTCAAAAAAGTCACCATCTTCTATTGATTTTGTAATCTTTGTAAGTTCCTGATATACTATTCTTCCTGCTCCAATATTTGTATGTCCAACTTCAGAATTTCCCATCTGCCCCTTTGGAAGTCCGACTGCAAGTTCACTTGCTTGTATCTTTGTTGTTGGGTACTCTTCCCACATTTTTCTAATATTGGGAATATTAGCTAACTTCACACCATTTCCATCATATTTAGGATTACACCCAAAGCCATCTAAAATCATGAGCATTGTTAATTTGTTATTCATTTATTTTCTCCTTTGCAATTATATAATATTTTCAGCGTCAATTTTACGACTAATTTTAAAAAATGTAAATATTATAGCTTATTCAAATACCAATTTGGTATTACGCTTTTCATCCCATCATACCAATCATATATGTTTTTTACTTTTTCTCTTATAGCATCAATTTTTACTTTTCCAAATGGTGCATCAAAACATATATTGTGAAGCATATCACTTGTGATATACATTGCCATTAAATTCCAAAATTCTTTTGGTACATTATTGTCAAAATATCCATCAATAGTACCTGATGCAAATTCGTGTGATAACATCATAGTAATTATTATTTGTCTAAAATCATTCCACGGATCGCCATAACTATAATTTTCAAAATCTATTACATGAACATTCTTTGAAAAATCAATCATTACATTACCTATATGATAATCTCCATGTAAAAATGATATTGGTCTATCCTTTAGTAAATATCTATTTTCATTTATAAATTTTATAAACTCTTCTGCCTCATCAAAATGGAGAGGATTTTCCTCATATCTTTTTATTCTTCTATCTAACTTTTGATTATATAATTCTTCCCAGTTCTTATCAGCCTTTGAAACACTTACTGAATGTATCTTTTTTAGTTCTTTTCCCGCTTTAAATCCATACTGATAATGATCGTTATTTGCAAGATTTGGTATAAGGTTTCTAGCATTTTCTCCTTCAATCCATGCTTGTATACTATAAACAATGTCTTCTCCTGTACCAAATTCAAGAGGTGTACACATTGACACCCCACTTTGAGCAAATTTATTCATTATTTCATATTCGTATCTTTTTTTCTCAAAATGTGCAATATTTGATGTACGTAGCAAAAATACATGTCCTTCACTATCTACTGCGTGAAATTTTTTATCAGCTGACCAACCTGTTGCAAGCTGTTCTTTGTCTACAAGTGACTTCATTATCACACCCATATTGTTTTTTATATTATCTATTTTTGAAAGACTCTCGTCTGCTGTGGTCCCATCCAGACATGTCTTATATAGATTTGCTTTAGCAAAATTTGTATCTCTAAATGTAGCTCC
>Ga0247610_10008063_pt1 | contig 10756 bp, 17 predicted proteins | sample 174DNAGHGhighgp2_FD_193483 | JGI IMG/M metagenome (GOLD analysis project Ga0247610, IMG submission 193483) | Sheep rumen microbial communities from Palmerston North, Manawatu-Wanganui, New Zealand - 1742 DNA GHGhigh gp2 | ecosystem: Host-associated > Mammals > Digestive system > Stomach > Rumen... | reverse complement strand
GTAGTGTTTCCGTCAACTCCTACAAAAAAGGCTTCAACCTCCTCATAGTATATCCCCTTAATTTTTTCACATCTCTCAGGAATCTTTTTTCCTACTTTTTCTAGAGATCCACGGAGAATAGCAATGTTTATTTGACGAATTGTATTATCCGAATCAGTTATTATTAACTTACTGTTTCCATTATCACCCTCTAATTCTAGAAAACTAAAATCCAGGTTCCCCTTTTCGTCACGAATTCCAAGGCCCCCCATTGGTTTTGGTAAGTCCCCTCTTCCTAATTTTTCTAAAATTATTTTCCCCAATTCTTCGGTACTTATTTTCCCGGCAGTTATTAAAACAATATATTTTTTCATATATATATAAGGATTTAATCTTTCCATTTCAAAAGCCCTCTAAACCCTTATATATGTGATGAAAGAGTAGCAATACTTTTTCGAATATCACCCAGATTAGACCTACTACCGAACCCACTAAGGTAGTATAAGTTTAGTCTGATTTTTTTTAATTAATAAAGGATATTTAACAAAAAAAATATAAATAAAATGATACAAAAAGAACAAAACATGATGAAGCTGGTAAATTACCATCTCATCTATATGGGGCCTGGAAGGGTCTCAAAAGAAAAAAAAGAGGAACTTTTTGTTAAAGTGTATAATCACTTTAACAAAACAAAAAAGAAAAAACTAAAAAGATCAGACATAATAAAATATATGTCTGAATTAAGAGAAAAGAGTCAAAAAGCTGCTGTGGCGGCTACTATTGGTAGAGTAGTCAAACGAGTAGTCAGCCAAGAAAGTCTTTCCTTAGCAATAGGAGCAGGACTTATGCTTATGTGTCTTGAAAGAACAAAAAGAACCGAGGATTAATTTCCTCGGTTTCTTTTTTCTTTTTATTTTTATAGATTTTACGAAGAAACAGAATAAAACTCCTTGGTTTTTATATAGATACAAGGTTCCTTAAGTTTATAATATTTCTTAGCTTCTTTCCAAATACTTACTTTCTTTTTAATGAATTCTATAAGGGATATGTTGGTTGAGATTTTATATTTTTCCAATAATTCTCTATATCTTTGTATTATTAGAACTTTCCCTACAACTTTTCTAATCTTACATCCGTTATACTCCTCATCGAATTTAACAGTACCAGTATTTAGGTCGTAGTAATAATCTGGCGAAAAAATTACTAAAATATTTCCATTTACAAAAGATATTCTAGTAATAAGCTTGATCTTATTATTCCAAATTTTTACTACATCATTCTTTTTAAAGTTTATCATATTCAGTCACCTAAAAATGGTCCTATTTTTCCTTTCATCCAGATCGTATAACACTTTCTTTGCCTCTCAGTAAGATTATTATACCAATCATCAAAGTATTTCATATATTTAGGGTGGTTATTATATCTCCACTCATTCTTCAAATATTCATATAATTCATCCATAAAAATTCTTATTACAACTATAAGGCAATAAAACCTTATGATCTATAACAACAATTTCTTCGGTTTTTTCTCCTTACTAAAAGTCAATTAAACCCTTATATATGTATTATGTATGTATATAAAATTATTAAATTATGAACAAAAGAACATTAGGTGGCGTCTTAATGGGAGTCACTCTTTTAGGAATTGCTGCTCGCTTATTTGGTGAGTTAAAAGAGAATTTTATCAGCTCCATAGAGAGCGATCTTGACTATATTGCTCTCAATAAAAAATATATAGTCAAAACTAAGAACAGTAAATATCTCAGCGACGAACAAAAGGCTGAGTTAATTAGTCTTTATGAAACTTGCATCAAAGAAAGCAAGCTTCATATATTAAAAATGAAAAGTTCATATCCAATCTTATGGAGATTGTTTGGATATGATATATTAGTAGAAGATATAGAGGAGGATATATAATCCTCCTTTTTCTACCGTCCTAAAAGTATATTAAACCCTTATATATGTAATGAAAGAAATACTTTCGTAAATTACCAAGATTAACTACTATCGAAAAGAAGGATAGTAAGTTAATCAATTTTTTTTAAATAGCGAATATTAACAGATAAGAAGTTGCGCACGACACGAATTAGTGTATATAATAATGAAATTTAGAGAAATAAAAGAAGTAAAAGACGAAAGAGATGAAAACAACCAAGATCCGGATATTGAGATTGCCGGAGATGGATGTGGAGAAACACATCTGAGATCTCAAGAAGAAATACCCAATGGAGAGATTATTATTGGGGATGGAATCGGAGAGAAGGACTTAGAATTATTAATTGAATCAGCAAGAAGATCAATTAAGGGATAGGGTCTGATATTTTCAGGGGAAGGTGAGAAAATTTAAAACTCACCTTCCCAAAACCTAAAAATTTATTAAGAAACAAAACTAACAAATATTAACAATTAAAAATATTAAACTATGAACACAACAGAAACAAAGAAAGTCGTTGGGGATGTATTTATCATTCCTAACATCAATGGCAAGTTTAATGAGTGCCCAGACTTCTCAAAGGAGTCTATACAAAGGCGCTTAACTAGTCTCGGACTGGATCTTCAGTTCGAGCCAGACGACACCATCGTTGAGACGTGGTGTTGCAACAATGAGTCCGATAATTGGCACTGCCACGGACTCAAGATCAATGAGGAGACAACCCTACCAGTAGGAACTTTCCCCTCAGACTTCCCCGCCCGAATTTTTAAAGGCAAAAAAGAAGGGGATACTGTAACGATTCACTCGACGGTCCTGAACGTGGACTTCGAGTTGACACTGAATCAATTGTCCTACCGATATCGTAGGTTTGGACGATTTGAAGAAGCACTCGCCTATGTAAGTGGCGAGTAGTAGGAATAAGGGGAGGGTGAGAGAATTTAAAACTCACCTTCCCAAAACCTAAAAATTTATTAAGAAACAACTAACAAATATTAACAATTAAAAAGTTGCGCACGATACGAATTAGTGTATATAAAAATGAGTTTAGAAAGTTTTGATTTCGAAACGATAGACTTGGAAACGATAGACTTGGAAACGATAGACTTGGAAACAATAGACTTGGAAACAATAAATTTGGAAACTGTCGGATCTAAGAGGGAGGATGAGAAAATTTAAAACTCACCTTCCCAAAACTTAAAAATTTATAAGACGAATATTAACAATTTAAAAATACAATAAATATGGACGAGAACAGAATTAAATTTTTGGAAGGATATATTCCCTTCCTTGAATCTCAGATTAAGACTCTTCGCATGTTCGAAGAGTTCAATCAAGTAATGTTTAGATACGATAAGATTTCCTGGGAAGTAGCCCAACAGAATGGGATAGAATACTGCCAAGGAATCCAGGCCGGGGAGAAAGCAATATCCCTGGCAAAAGAAACAATAGCCTCCCTTAAGGCTGCACAAAAACCCTGGGGAGATACTGACGAAGGAGAAATCGTCAAGGCTATGGTGTCCGCTAAAAAACTGGCTGACTCTATAGACAGGTTTTCTGAAATTGCCAGAAGGACCTCAGAACGGTCGGCGATGGCATTTCAGCACACAACTGATTCTGAGATGGAACAGTTAAAAAATCTTACTACCTATATGAAATAGGTGGTATAGATAAAAATAGAAAGGATAAAATATTAATTGTTCTTTCTATTTTTTTTATTTTTTCACATTTTTTACAACACTAATCCCTTATATGTGTTATGATAGATATAAACATTGAAATATTTAAGAGATACAAACCTGAGAATAAAATAAAGATAATAGAAGGTTTGTCAAAAGAGGAGTTATTGAGGATTACTAAGTCTACAGTTATTCGAATTATTAAAGAAACGGGAGAGTTTTATTATGGATCTAAGAGAAACAAATCCCTTAAGATTGATAGAAAGCGTAGAGTAGGTAATGACTGGAATAGTGAATTTGAGTATGTTGACTATTATAAAAAAGAAGTATATGTAGGTCTTTATGTACAGGGAGATCACACTGACACTATTACTTCTGATAAATGGGCGTGTTTCTTTAAATCCGGAACTTATTATGGAGCGTGTGAGTTAGAAGATCGGACGAAGTATTTTAATTATTCAGAGGGAGATAAGGTTGAGTGTATTAGATCTATACTCCTCGAATATGCTTACAGAAAATTAGAACAAAAGAAAAAATAATATGCCAAGATTAATGGGGAGTATTGGGAATTGCCTATAGTAATGGGAGTGAATGAATATGATGTTGACTGGATAATTAAGGAAGAGGAAAAAGAAGAGGAAGAATAGATAGGAACTTAATTGTTCCTTTCTATTTTTTTTCTTCAAAACGCACTCTATACGCCATTATCTCTTTATAGATGAACTAATTATAAACTAAATTAAAAAACATGGCGAAAAATAGTAACATGATAGCTGCGAAAAAAGCTAAGAATGATGAGTTTTATACCCAGCTTCCAGATATCTCGGCGGAACTTACACACGACGAATATCTTGAGGCCTTTAAAAACAAATGGATCTACTGTAATTGTGATAATCCTGAAATATCCCAATTCTTTACCTTCTTTTGTTTGAATTTTGTAAGATTAGGCCTCAGAGGTTTAACGTGTACTTATCTCGCCGGTACATCAGGAAGCAAAGACCCGGTAGCTTATAGATTTGATGTTTGGGGTGATAGTAATGGAGACGGTATAATAGATAATGACGACATAATCCAAACTAAACTTCTCGGAAATGGAAGTTTTGATAGCCCCGAATGTTTAGAAATATTAGAGGCTTGTGATATTGTCGTAACTAATCCACCCTTTTCATTATTTAGACCTTATTTCTTGACACTGATTAATTATAATAAAAAATTCGCTATAATGGCTAATACAAATGCTATCACAAATAAGGATGTATTTCCACTTGTAAGGGATAATAAAATTTGGCCTGGATATGGATTTAATAAAACGATGGAATTTATGGTTCCGGAAGGCTATAAATTTAATAGAGAGGAGAATGGGATAAAGTACGGAAGTGTGCCTGCTATAATGTGGTTGACAAACATAGATCTTAATAAACGTCACCAAAAGCTTCTCCTATACAAAAACTATGATCCTGAGATACACCAAGTTTATGATAATTACTGTGCGATAAATGTGAATAAGATAGTAGATATTCCGGTTGAGTCTGATATTGAACTTGAAATAGCCGATGAAGACCTCCCTAAATGGCAAAGTGTCTATGGAAGCGACCTAACTATAATTTCACAGGGGGGGGGGAGAACTGTGATTAGAGTTTATAATCCTGTCCTCGGTGTTCCTATTACTTTCCTAAATTATCAAACCCCAGAACAATTTAGTATCATTGGTTTAGCCTCTAGACATTCTTATACAAATTATAAAGAGGAACTGAAATCTATTGGTTTCAACCCTAATATAGATTCTAAAGGTGGACTAGGAATTGGTGTAGTGGAAGGAAAAGTATTATATGATAGATTATTAATTAGAAGAAAATGATAGAACATAAACAAGGTTTTCTTGATTACCTAGAAAGTCATCAAAGTGAGACTCCTTCGAGGTGGAGGGAGGAAGCTGAATGGCGCCGCAAACACAAGAAATCACGAATCAAACGAGTAAGAGAATTTTTAAAGAAAAAACATGACGAAAATAAAAATACATAATCCAGAACAGTTTGATATAAGGGGATTACAATTGTGGACATAGATTTCATATTAGAGAAAAAGAAATATACGCTAGAATATTAATTAAAAGAAAATAAATATGAAGATAGGAGAAAGTAAAGTAAAATTAGTTCTAGATTGTTTAGGAATTACTAATTATGTATATGATGAGCCCCTTGATTGTTTAGGGGATAGACGACCTGATTTTGTACTAAAAGATTATAAAATAGCAATAGAATATCAGGGTCCTCGTCATTTTATTGATGGTTTCTATGGAGATCCTATTTGGAAAGTCAATAAAGAAGATCAGGAAAAATATAAAATCCTCGTTGATAATGGATATTCTGTTATTTATGCAGCTTTTCCTAAGATAGATACAAAATTAGAAGGTCAACTTCCTGAAACTTATATTGATACTTTATGTACTACTGAGGAAGAGCTGAAGAGTCTGTTGATGGAAAAAACTAATAAAATACCTTCTGGAAGAGTTCTACATAAACTTTATCATTTCTCTGATCTAAGTTTCGGAAAGCTATGTTCAGTCAATAGGAAAATAACAGGAAGTCATGTAAATGATATTTTTAGAAGTCTTGATCTTGATGATACCTGGGATGAATTGGGAGTAATTATAGTAGATCTGGATACTAATGAAATTGTAGATGGAAATCATAGATTAAAGGCGTTAGAAAAATATATTGAAAAACACGGAAAACTTAAGGAACCTATTGATGTTATGTATTATAAAAGAAAACCAGGAGAAACACTGGCAGAAGCAATAATGAAACATAATAGAGGAAGAAAACCACTTACTTCATCTGACTACACTGATCTAACTGAGAAAAGAGGAAATACAGCCATAACAACAATAAAAGACTTTGGAAAAACCCATGATCTGACAAAAAAATTAAATAGTAAGGGAAAAGAAGTTGGATCTGGGTGGAATGAGACTATTACTTACGGAATAATATATGGAAAGGGAATGAAAACTGAAATAATGAATAATACTATTTCTATTTCTAAACAAGAAATAATAGATTCCGAAGTTAGACATGAGCAACTAAAGAATATAATAACGGCCTTGGGGTTGACTATTAATAAAGCTCCAACACCACTTCTTAGATCAATAGTATATTCCTGGTTTGATCTTACTGTAAAAAACGAATTATTTAAAACCAACTTCTCTAAAATTACCATAGATGAGTTTTGTGATCAAGTAAAAGTAGAACCGAAATCTGAATCTATTGCTGAGATGTTAGATAAAAATACTTGGACTAATTTCTTCAACTCTGTTCTTAATAATTGTGTAATAAATAAAACTGATGATGGAAGAATATACTAAAACCGAACTTAAGAAAAAGATTGAAGTAGCAGAAGAAGCAATAAATAACCTTGACTTACAGATTGAGGATCTAAAAAAACAAAAATTTGCAATTCAAGACGAAAAGAGGGATTATGTTCGGCGTCTTAATAAACTTGAGGCTGATGAATTTAGGCAGAGTCATGGAAAAGATAAACCCTTTGAAGAAATAAAGTCTAAGAATTTGCCCGAAGATCTTTCAGAAGAGTTATATAAAATTAGAGACCAAGTAAGATGTGGTTGTATCGGAGATCCTATAGATGGCTGTCGTGGGTGTAGTCATAATTGTTATAATATAGCGAAAGTGAAGTTTGAAGAGAAGTATAATATAAAAATAGTTTATTAATTAATGAAGCAGGAAATACAACGGTTTAGTATTAGATCTTTTTATGATGGTTATAAAGAAACGGCTGATGATGTTGTAGCTTTTGGTGGGTTGCTTAATGTACGGCCCAAATTTCAGAGGGAGTTTATATATCCGCCCGACAAACAAGAAGCAGTTATTCAATCTATTCTCAAAGACTGTATTATAGGATTTTTTACATGGTCTTTAAATAATGATGGAACTTATAGCAACATAGATGGACAACAACGAAGCATATCTATTCTCCGCTTTATTTCCGGCCGATACTCTATAAATTATGAAGGAAAACCAAATTTCTTCTTTAATTTACCGGCCGAAGTTCAAAAGCGGATTCTGGATTATGAGCTTTATGTTGTTTTAATAGAGGGAACTGACGAAGAAAAGCTAGATTGGTTCAGAATAATTAATATCGCCGGAATGGTTTTAACAGACCAAGAGCTTAGAAATGCAACTTATTCTGGTCCTTGGTTAGAATCGGCTAAACTATACTTTTCTAAACCTAATTGTCCTGCTTATAATATTGGATCTAAGTATTTAAATGGAGCGGTGAATAGACAAGATTATCTAGAAAAAGCCCTCGAATGGATATCTGATAAAAAACCCGAAGATTATATGGCCAAACATCAATTAGAAACAAATGCTGATGAACTTTGGGATTATTTTAAGAAAGTTATAGATTGGATTAAGACAATTTTTCCGGTTTATAGAAAAGAACTTAAAGGATTAGATTGGGGAAAATTATATAAAACCTACTCTTGCAATACATATGATCCGGACGTATTAGAGGAGAAAATAAAAACTCTGATGATGGATGATGATGTAACTAAAAAAGCGGGTATTTATGAGTATGTATTAAGTTCAGGGATTAATGAGAAAGTACTTAATATTAGATCTTTTACAGACTCACAAAAAAGAGCTGCCTACGAAAAACAATCCGGTATTTGTCCTAAGTGCGGAAAACATTTTGGAATAGAAGAAATGGAAGGAGATCATATTATACCTTGGAGCTTAGGTGGAAAAACTGAAGTAGAAAACCTCCAAATGTTATGTAAAGATTGTAATAGAGTAAAAAGTAATAAATAACTAAATCCTAATATATAGATATTATGATACAAATTAGAAGAAATTTATTTGAGACTAATAGTTCTAGTACCCATTCTATTACTATGTGTACAAAATCAGATTATGAAAAATGGGGAAGAGGAGAACTAGTTTATGATATGGATAATAATAAACTCATCCCAGTATCAGAAGCTAAAGAACTAGAAAATGACGAAGATGATGAAGATAGAGATAAAACCTTATTTAAGTCCCCAGAAGAATTCTATAACTGGATAGAAAATAATCTATACCACGAGACTTACATGTCGGAATTTAATGATGTAGTAGCTTTTGGATATTATGGTCAAGATTATTAAAGAGTATGATAGAAATAATAAAAAATCCAAACCCAGTAAAGAGAGTTAAATACAAAACAACCTGTGATAATTGTGGTTGTGAATTCTCTTATCACCAGGAAGATGTAATAGATGATTGGAATGGTGTTTTAGGGCCTGGATCTTGTGGTGGAAAACACGTTCATTGTCCTAATTGTGGAGGAAGAATTTACGCTAAGTTGAATTATGATAATATTATAGCATGATAATAAAATGTCCTACCGAATTTAAGAAGGATCCAGAGAAATGGGAAATATTTTTAGCTGGACCTATACAAGATGCTGAAGAGTGGCAAAATACTCTCCCGGATATTCCAGAAATAACTTGGATATCCCCTAGACGTGAGAGTTATGATTCCTTTGATTATGTTCCTCAAGTTGATTGGGAAACTAGAATGTTGAGAAGATCTAATATAGTGATTTTCTATATACCCCCAGAGAAAGGGCATACTCCTGGACATGAATACGCACAAACCACCAGAACAGAATTTGGAGAGATTCTGGCAAGGGGTAAAAAAGTATTTCTAGGGGTTCATAATGATTTCCCAGGTCGTAAATACCTTGAAGAGAAACTAAAACAATATGATCCGGAAGAAAAAGTATATGATAATCTAAACGATCTTATTTCGGCTGTCTTGAAGTATATTGACAAAAAATCTAAGACTGTTTATTTTACTTCTGATACTCACTTCTCTTCTCATCGGGCCCTAGAACTTAGTAGAAGACCATTTAAAAACGTAAACCAGATGGATTGGTATATGATAGAAAAATGGAATGATACTGTAGTTCCTGGATCTAAAGTTTTTCATCTTGGAGACTTTGGGAATGAATGGGCCTTGGAATACCTGAGCGGAAAAATTATCAGGTTAGAAGGAAATTATGAAAGAAAAGAAGGAGGAACAGATCTATTGAAGGATTATATACTAGGTGATTATTATATGTGTCATGAACCTCTAACCGCTCAGAAAAAATGGCCCGAGTATTTTGGGTTATTTGGTCACATACATGGAAGACAAAGAATAAAGAAATTTGGCATAGATGTTGGAGTTGATGCTAATAATTTCAAACCAATGTCACTAAAAGATGTTGAATTTTATCGGACAGCTATAAAAAGGGGGTATTATGATGCAGAGGTTTGGTGTTAAAATTAAGGGGAAATAAAATTCCCCTTTTCTTATTTCCTTATATTAAAATAAAAAAAATAAAATGAGTAAGTTTTATTGTGATTTAGGACATAAGTGGTGTAAATATTGTCATAAGATTAAAAAGACTCAGACCCAGATCTGTAATTATAATAAAAATAAGATAACAGATATGGAAAATTGCCCACGACTTCTTGAAATAAAGACTATGAGATTCTCCGAGATGTTACAGAAAGTTGATTTTGATAAAGCATTCTCTCATATCATAAAATGGTATCCTAATCAAGTTGACAGTTATGATAGTTATAAGAATGTTTATAATAAGATCAAAACCATGACACCGAATTGGCCAAAACTGGGAGACACGATGATTTCAGTAGAGAAGGAAGAGTGGGGCGGTAAAGATTATCCCTTAGTCCATGGTAAACAAAATAATCAATACTACGGATTAGAATTTTTACCTTGGAAGAACTGGATCTCTATGTCATTTACGGAAGATACCTTAAATATATTTACTCCAGAAGAAATTGTTGGGGCCTGTCTTTGGGAAATGACATTTGATGGATTTGATGAGGAAACAATTAAAAATAAACTCGAGAACTTAGAAGCCATTGCAAATAAATATAAATAAACCACGATGACTAAAAAAGAAAAAGAGTTATTGACAAAGGTACTTTGCGAGCAGTTGCCTTACGGAGTGCAAGTTGAAATAGAAGGTTATCACAACGGTATATTGAAAGGTATAGAGGGTGATACTGTTTCAACTGATAGAGGTATTAATTATCCATTAAGGAAGGTGAAGCCGTACCTCCGTCCGATGTCCTCAATGACAGAAGAGGAGAAGAA
>Ga0247610_10008062_pt1 | contig 10756 bp, 22 predicted proteins | sample 174DNAGHGhighgp2_FD_193483 | JGI IMG/M metagenome (GOLD analysis project Ga0247610, IMG submission 193483) | Sheep rumen microbial communities from Palmerston North, Manawatu-Wanganui, New Zealand - 1742 DNA GHGhigh gp2 | ecosystem: Host-associated > Mammals > Digestive system > Stomach > Rumen... | reverse complement strand
ATTATATTGCTTTATAGGCTAAATAACGTGCCCATAAGACGTTTGTTTTATGTTTGTGGATAACTATAAGGCAAACGTTATCAAAACGTCTTAGAATGCCTTAAAATAGGCTTATTCGAATTGCGCTTTATTATATTATATATTATATTATTATTAATATATTATTATATATAAGGCACTAAAAAAAAATTCATTTGGTTAAGGTTTTTTAACGCAAAATATTCTTTTGTTTCAACGAAATTTATTACCTTACAAGTGGGCACAGCGTGGACAGCGAAATTTCTTCAGGTTACCAAATTTTTGGAGGCAGTTAACATTTGGTTAACAGTTATATAAATTTTTGTTAAAGTGGGTAAAAAGTTTGGTTATTCCAAATATTTTTATTACCTTACGAACGTTGAAAGAAAACAATAGTATTAATTCTAAAATTTACAATTATGGCAAATAGAATGATTACAGCACAAGAAGCATTAAATAGCAAGCGTGATTTTTATACAAAGAGATTTCAGCAGAATGGGTACTATCCCATTAATAAGTTTAAGTATAATGCTGAGAAGGATTGCTATGAGCAACTTGTGAAAAAGAATAATGGTTGGCATTCGTGGGGCATTGCTTATGAAAAGCCATTCACTTGCAGCGATGGGCACGTCATAACAAATAAAAGTTGGTGGCAATACATTTTTGAAAACAATAGTTTCATTTTAAGTTTTGATGAAATGACTAACAATAGCATTTATGATGTCGAGTAGCATATAAGGTACTTAATAAAGTATTATAGTATATAATAATAAATTAATAATATAAAGAATATGACTAAGAAATTTACACCTGAGGACATTAAAGAGTTGAAGAAGAACGAAGTGTTTGTATTTGGGTCAAACATTCAAGGCGAACACGTTGGTGGTGCGGCTACATTTGCCAACAAAGTGTTAGGGGCAGAAATGGGTTGCGGCTTTGGTTTCGCTGACTTTGCTTGTAAGACCTATGCAATACCAACTTGCATTAGAGTGTGGGGCGGAACCTTGAAGCCATTTAGAGTTACAAAACCCTTTGATAACGTTGGTCAGATTAAGCCTTTTGTGGACGCATTTATTAGTGACGCAAAACACTTTACTGACTATACGTTTTATGTTACAAAGATTGGCTGCGGTATAGCGGGATTTAAGGTTAGCGAGGTTGCAGAACTATTTCGCCCTTGCCTTGAAATGGAGAATGTTGTATTACCAAAAGAGTTTGTCGAATGGCTTATTTACCCCGAAGTTATTAATAATTTAAATAATAGGGGTTTAGTAGGTGGCAAAGACTATGACGATGTTTCAGTAATGGCATTCGTAATGGAACGAATTGGAGGTCGCCATTCACTTGATGATATATTAGATGAATTTGAGAACTTAAAAGGATATTAATATTATGGTAGCGAATGTAATGATTGAAGAGAATGCTCTTAATATGGCATTAAAGGCATTAACGAGTAAAATGGGAGAGTTAAATTCTTGTAGGCTGATAAGTGGGTCGTTTACTGATAGAATGCAAGAGGATTATGACTTATGTGAAGAAGCCTATGACGCTTTGACTAAGGGATTGGAAGGACTTGAGAACGCAAAGACAATGATGAAAGATATGGCATAATTGTTTTGTTTATTGTTAATACTATTTTTAGGGAAGTGGCTGCTCGTGAGAGTCGCCACTTTTTTTGTATCTTCACGCCACACGCTGTGGTCAACAGCCTCAAGCTCGAGTCTCCTGGTTGCCCACACCTAAGGTAATCATTTTATTCCACATAACCAAATTATTTTCGTTAATTAATGTTTAACAATAAAACTTTTTTTTATACGTATAAGAATAGTCTATTATATCAAGATAAAAGCATATATTTGCAATAGATAAAAGTTGATACTGATATGATAAAGGAAGAAGAAATAAGTTGTTATACATATAAGAACTGAGCCAAAATATAAACAAAGGCATATATTTGCAAGTAGATAAAGTTTAATTTAAATATTTTATTATTATGGTTAATACAAAGCATTTTATTGAAGAGAGAATGAGCAGAGCAGAGTTTATTAAGAATGTGATTGGTGATACCAACAGAGTTATCTGTACAAATGTTATTGATAGGGGGCATAGGAATGGAGAAGAACGTTTCGAACTGACCGACAAGGCTATAATAAAGATATATAATAATATTACTAATAGACATATAACTGATATTATAGCACGTCCAAAACAAGTCTATAATAGAATGGGTGATGCGTTTATGAGCCTTGACATCAACATAAGAAGAAGGATTATAAGCCTTGCAAGGAAACATCAAGAGTTGGGGTACAATAATATGTAATTGTTAATAATGCTTAACTGGATGAAAATAATTGGATAAATGTTTGGTGGCTTAAAATATTATTATTACCTTACGAACGTTGAAAGAAAACAAAGAGTATTAATCATTTAGAAGAAAGGACTGACTATGAATGAAGTAACAAGAGAATTTATCGAGATTGCTTACAAGGCTATGCAGAAAGCCTATTGGCACGCAAGTAACAAAACGACTGAGTGTGATACTGACATCGCAAAAGAGGTAGGCGCAGTGCTGCAAGCCGTAGGTGACCTATCAAGGCACGAATAAAAGATTGTTCATAATTGTAATAATTAGATTCCATAAAAAAACTGTTGTGACTTAGTTGAAAGTGTTCAACGAAAAAAGTGGTGGCTCGTGAGGGTCGCCACTTTTTTTATATCTGTACCTCAACCTCAACGCTGATGACTCTGTGCTGGATGTTGTCTGACGCCTTCCCTGTCTGTATCCTGCTGTCCCCACACCTAAGGTAATCATTTTCCACGAGATAACCAAATTATTTTAGTTAAAAAACATTTAAGAAAATAATTTTTTTTATTAACATTTATTAACGCCAAATATTTGGTAGATTCAAATATTATTATTACCTTAACCTACGTCAGTAAAAGAGAGGTTGTTCTTGTTTTTCATAGTAGGTTTTTAGTTATGTTTATATGGTATTCTAAAAGTGTTTAGAGGAAAAACGTGTTGCTTGCGAAAGTAGCACGTTTTTTTTTATCCATATCAAATATGTTAATGAATGTTATGCTATCTTTAGAACGTTGTGTATTCAAAATATTATTATTACCTTACGAACGTTGAAAGAAACAAATAGTATTAATTTTAAATTTTAAGAATATGAGTAAAAGAGAACATTGGCAGATTCAGTATGGTTTAACTAACTACGATTGTGAGAAGGTTGACGTTATTTGTAACGAAGAAGAGTTGCCCATTATTTGTGCTGCGTTGGTACGTTACGATGAAAAGCAAAGAGGCGGCAGACCAATTGCTTGTGTTGCGAAGAAGGGCAAAGGGGTAAGTTTTACAAGTTACGAAGATTTTGACTATCAATATTGCGATTGTATGTAGCAATATTAATAATATTAATTATAAAGCGTGTTACTCAAGATGGTAGCACGCTTTTTTTTGTTTCCACGCCTCAACGCTCGTGACCTGATGACTCCCTGTCTGTACTGCTGTCCCCCACACCTAAGGTAATCATTTTATTTGATATAACCAAATCTTTTTCCAATTATTTTTTGCCATTTTAATATTATTAACAATAGTGTTAAATAACAGTTAAAACAAGAAAAATGTTTGGCAGTTCCGATTATTTTTATTACCTTACATCTTGTTGAAACGAAACAAAAAGCAAATAAAGATATGGAAAGTATAGGTATAATATTAATTGTGGCTTTAATGCTTTACACGGCAGAGAAAACAAAAAAATATAGGGAATTATGATTATATTATTTATTTTATTTTGCATCGCCATTATGGTGATTGATGAGGCTAAAGAGAAACATTGCGATTTGAAAAAAATGATTAATGAATTAAAAGAAGATTAATAAAGTATGAAGAAGATAGTAAAGAAAGAGTTATCAGTTGAGAACTATAAAGGTCATGTTATTAGACGGATTGAAGATGAGTTCGGGTATGAACACGTTTTCGTAGATATGGATTCAAACACATTTGAAGATGCTCCACTACGCAAGAAAGTTAATGAGTGGGATTACGCAAGTGTGGCAGACGCTAAAAGAGTTATTAATGGCAAAGAGCCTAAATACATTCCTATGGATTTGATTGAGTGCATCGGCAAAGAAAAATATTATAATAGATTTAAACAATAATAGATTATGGATATTAAGAAAATAGCAAAGATGAGGCGTATACTTGATGATATAGACGATTACGATTGGGACGATATTGTAGATTATCCTTATATTGGAATAGTAGGTACTTAATTCAGTACTATATACTATAATAATATAATAAATTAATTAATATAATAATAAAAGATATGGCAGTAAAATTAAATAATTCAGATAATTACGAAGCCCTTGGTGCTGATATGTTTAAGAATATGACCGTTATTAAAATAACACGGAATAACGCACCAAAGGTATTTCAGGCAAAGGTTGAAGAACTATTGGAGGAAGGTGTCTGCTCAACGGAAGAAGAAGCTGAAAAGCTTATTAATGATATGGAGTTTGAACTTGAACTTTATTATGAGAAGGGCACTGGATTGTTCGCTGTCGAGTCCGAAGCCGTTGAGAGTGGTACAATATATTCGCCTTACACGGCAGAGTTGTGTGAAGCTGCTGATGAGCCTTAATATAAGGTACTTAATAAAGTATAATTGTGTGTGTCATTTATATAAAGGGTTTTAATTGTTCTGTTGTGTTGTGATTTTTTTATGTTAACTTGGGAGAGTGTGGCTGCTTGTGACAAGTCGCCACATTTTTTTTTAACAGTTCATTAACAATTATTAACGCCAAATATTTGCATAATTAAAATATTATTGTTACCTTTACATCGAATTTAAAACAAAAGAAATATGAAACAAATTAAGACAAAAACAATTAAGGGCAAGAAAGCTAAAGAAATGAAAGAGCTTTTATACAGCCTTGGAATGATTAGTAAGGGAGAATCCACTGAAATTGAAGGAATGGAATTTACACGATTGCGCTAACAATTATTAACGCCAAATATTTGCATAATTCAAATTAAATTATTACCTTACCAACGTTAAACAAATAAAGCAAAACGATTATGAAGAAATTAGGTAACAAGTTCCCCACCAACGCAGAGTTGAAGAATATGTTTAACACTATTATGTCCTATATTAAGGGCGAGTGCAAGAACCCCTTTATGGGAATGAGCGAGAGAACAAGACAATATTTTACTTGGGGTGCAAACAATTTTAAATATATTGTTGATGATAGTGGCTTATGCTATGGTATTCAGTTCAATGTAACAGGATTACTGCATAAGGGCAGAGTGCGCATTTACTACAATAGAGCAAGCGATTACTTTGATATTGAACTATTGAGAGCAAGAAAAGATGAGGTTGTGTTTGAGTGTGAAGATTTGGACTTTGAACAATTACACAATGTCTTGCACCAACATATTGAGAGAAAAGATGACCCTGAGGTTTAACAATTAAATAAGTAGATTATGTATTTGGAATGCACTTGTGAAAATATTAGCATCACTCATTGGAATAAACTGATGAGTGGTGCACGGAAAGCAAGTTATAAGAAACTTGTGGCTAAGATTAAACGGGAAATGCCCGAACTATATAATGCCTTGTCTCTTAACTTATATAACCCTTGGGAAAATGATTGTAAGCAAACAAAGACGCATTATATTTTAGTTTCTTCGGCAATAGAATATTTTATAAGAAAAGATTGATTCCAATTTACGCAAAACAATAAAAGATTTATGGCTGATATTAAAATTTCATATAAATATAAACAATGCGGCAATTGGTATGACGGTAGTGAAGTCGTTGATGAAACTATCGTGAAAAAAAGAGTTAAAGAACTTGGTGTGATAGTAGGTGATGATGGAAAGAAAAAATATAAAGATATTAAATTAAATGGCTAAAGTACAACGTATGACGGTTTACACCAAAAAGGATTTTGAGAAGATTCTTGAACGGAATGGTTATTTCTACAATAGACAAAAGGGGAGTCATTCGATTTATGTCAATGCTCAGAATAGACATATTTCAGTTAAATACCCCATTAATCCTTGCATCGCAAGGAGATTGATAAAAGAATATGCTTTAATTGTTTAATTGTTAAACTTACGTTTTTTAATCACATTTGTGTGGCTGCTCGTGATGAGTCGCCACACTTTTTTTTACCGTACGAACATGCTGTAGCTGGCTCGTGTACCGTACGCTTTCCTGGTTATCCCACACCTAAGGTAATCATTTTCCTCGACATTACCAAATTATTTTCGTTAAATACTGTTAAGGAAAAAATATTTTTTTATTAACATTTATTAACTGGAAATATTTGCATATTCCAAATAAATTTATTACCTTACATTCGTTAAACAAGACAAAGAGAGATTATGAAAAGAAACACAATGGTAACAAAAGTAGTTTCCGACTTTGCAAAGAGAGTTGGACAGAACAAGTACAGAGAGTTAGCCGCAAGTCTAATTGGTGTGCCCTTTGAAAAGGCTTATACTATTTTAGGCGGCTATAACCTTGATAGCGAAAAAGGTTTCTTCGATTGCAATTACAAATGTATTTCAGTCACAATTTGGAAGAGCAGATTTGGCTTTTGTGAACTGAACCCAAGCTTTGATGTTTGGCACGATGAGATTACTTCGCCAATATGTGAGAACGTAACGTTGAAAGATTAATAATTAAAATAATAATAAGTATGAAAAAGTTTTTTATGGCTCTTGTCTGCCTTATGACAATGGTATTGTTAACAAGTTGTGGCTGCACTTATGAGGTTACTGCAAATTATGATGTATGCTACCCCGATGGCACACGAACGTATAACGAAACAACGACAGTAAAAAATGCTTACGATGAGCCTACTGTTGTGTGTTATTCATTTGGGGGAACGAACTATATTTCAATTAGTTGCTCTGAAAACCCAATGACCAATAGCAAAAAGGCTATACATTATATAACAACAACCTCGCCATTAAGATTAAATGGATATGATGTTGAAATCTATAAAAAGAATAAGAAATATGCTAATGCCAAATATAAGAAAGGTAAAGATGACGCATATTTATCATTCCATTAAATAATCAATAACAAGATTAAGACGTGTTGCTCGTTTGGGCAGCACGTTTTTTTTATACCCACGCCTCACTGCTGTCGCCTGCTGTCTCAGCCTGTATCCTTCTGTTTGCCTACACCTAAGGTAATCATTTTATTTGAAAGGACCAAATTATTTTGGTTAAATACAGTTAATAAAATAATTTTTTTTATTAAGGTTTATTAGCTGTAAAAATTTGCATATATCAAACTAAATTATTACCTTACATTCGTTAAACAAAAAAGAAAATAAGTATGAGTAAGTTAATTGGTATTTTTGGCAGAGCCGATGGGAAGAAACTTAAGGTTTACGAACTGAAAGGTAAGTTGCGTGGGGTTATGCTTTCCCCAAATGGTAAGACAATTGAAGGTATGCTTGACTTTTACAACACTGATTTATATGGTGTGAAACAGCACATGGGATTTAACACGTCTTATGCTATTCCATTTGAGCGCAAGAATGGTAAGATTGTGTTGTACCCAGTCAATAAGCAAAAACGCATTATTTGGAGTAATGACGATTACGATGAATGGTGTGATGCAATGAAGGAAGAAATAACTGACGAAGAGACTACCCCCGAGTATTATTCGTTTTGTAAAGCAAATGACCTTGACGATGAAAGAACTAATCTTGATATAGAGGTTGACGGCTATATTGTCGCCTTTGCTAATCTTGGCTTATGGAACGGCAGGCGTAATGGCGCAAAATTAGTTGGAGATAATGTTAAAGATATTCTTTCTTCAAATTGTGATTATGTTACTTGGTATTGTGACCCATACAATGTGAGGTGCGAGGCCATACATCATGACGGCACAAATTATATTCTTTATAGAGTTGCTGATACAAAAGAGCAAGCAGAAAGATTGGTTGATAAGATTGCTTATGGAAATATGACCGAAGAAGAATTCCGTAGAGCAACAAAGTCATTAAGAAAATACGTTGCAGATGTCTATGGCTGGTAGAAGTAAAGCAGAGATTGTAAGGGAATTGAACGAGGTTCAGTCCCTTATGGCCAAACATAAGAGATTGGCGATGCTTGGCTATCCGAGTATGCGTCTTGTTGGCCTAACAAAGAAAAAGAAAATGCTGCAAAACGAATTGGCTTGCATTAGATAAGATACTCATTTCTTGTTTTCATAATTAATTGTTTTTAAGTTGTTAGTGAAAATGGTGGCTTGCGATAAGTCGCCATTTTTTTTATATCTGTATACCGTACGCTTAACTGCCTCAGCCGGCTCGTGCTGGTTATCCCCACACCTAAGGTAATCATTTTCTTCGACACTACCAAATTTTTTATGCTAAAAAGCGTTAAGAAAAAAAATTATTTTATTAACATTTATTAGCGCTAAAAATTTGGATAATTCAAACTAATTTATTACCTTACCTACGTTAAACAAAACAAATAAGTCTAACCAATAAAATTTATTAATTATGTACAACAAGCAGATTGCAACGATTGAAGATTTTGGTAAGAATTTGAAAAAGGGCACATTTGGCTTATATGCTGCCTTACTTACCCCCGCCAAGATGAACAAGTATCCTTGTGGTACTCCACGCAAGGAAATGACTGAGGATAAGATTAATCCATACCTTGATAACGTGTTTAACCTTTCAGTCTATCAGAATGCGTGTACGGGCGTGTCCTATTATGCTCTTGTTAAGAGCGAGTGCGAGAGAGAGGGCATACATTTCTCTGATGAGGACTTTGCAGCCGCTTTCCCCAAGGAAGGAACTTATTGTGATTCCTTAGATGATGATTTGAAGAACATCATTATGAAGAAGGACGATAGCGACCAATTATATCTTCGTCTTTATAAGGGGCGCAAGCCTACCAAGGTAGTGTACTATACCATTTATAAGAATGGGGATAATGTTGAGTTGGTAGAGGAAGGTAGCGAACTGATGAAGGACATTAAGAGGTACATTACCCCTTCCAAGCCAAGTGCCAAGCAAGCCGACTTGGGAATTAAGAACTTGGTTGAGGTTAAACAACCCAAGGTTGAGAATGTTGTATTTCTCGCCCAAGGCGATGATATTTACATCAACCCAAGATTTGGCTTTGTCAAGTTGTTCGACCTTGAACACATAAATAAGTTGTTCATAAAGTAACAACTTATATCTATCATATGTAAATAAGGTTTTTAGTTGGAAAAGTGGTGGCTCGTGATGAGTCGCCATTTTTTTTGTGCCCACGCCAACGGATGTGGTCCACAGACTCTCCTGTCATCCCCACACCTAAGGTAATCATTTTATTTGAATGGACCAAATTTTTTGCTGACTTTTTTTCGTGAGTTAACACATTTTAACTGGATCTTTGCAAACGTTAAAAATTTCAAATTTCAAAAAAATAATTGCGAAAAAGTTTGGTAGTTTCATTTTTTATTATTACCTTACCTAACGTTGAAACCAAGGGATAGTCCCAAGGTAACGTAAATACACAAGAATATGACACACTCATATCAGTATTGCGCAAGTCTTCCACGCACAAGGAAGCACCTTAATGCGGCTTTCACACACCGCTTGAAGAAATTGTGTGGCAAAGTGTTCCACATCAGAGTATCTGAGGTTCTTGGCCACTCTGAGTTAGGTGACTACCTTTATGTGGTAGTTGGTCGCTCAGACGCAAAGGCTTGCATCCTCGACCTCTGCGCAGCCTATGGAATAGGCTCTGACCACATCGACATTCAGCCCAACCTTGACAACCCCAAGGATGCTGATGAGAGCAAAGAGGTCATCTATGTGTACCTCTCTCAGAAAAAGCCTACCTACTAAGTAGGCTTTTCCCCACACAAAAAACGTGCTACTCCAAAGGTGGCACGTTTTTTATTTATGTTAATTAAATGTTAAAGTGCCAAAAAGATTTGGTAGTTTCATTTTTTATTATTACCTTACGAGTGGGCCAACAGAGAAGGCGTAGCTGAGGCTTCAGAAGCGTACGGTACCGTAAAATGTTAATTAAATGTTAAATACGGAAAAAAGTTTGGTAGTTTCAAATATTATTATTACCTTACACTCGTTAAACAAAAAAGATAGTAAGATATGAAACAAGTTGTAACTGATAGTTATTTAGTAATAGAAGTAATAGGTGGCTTGGACATATATTCTGAGGACGTATATATGTGCAGTCTTCACGGAAAGACCTTGGACGACTTTACTTATAACGGAAAAGTAAACAAGAAAAAGCTTGAAGAAGCAATTGATGATGAACTCGATACTCTTGAAGTGATAGAGAAGATTAATGACCCTTATAATAAGGTATAAATAAGGGAAATGTTAATTAAATGTTAAAGTGAAGAAAAAGTTTGGTAGATTCAAAATAAATTATTACCTTTGCAAATGTAAATAAGAAACAAAATGAAGATACAAGGTTTAAAGAGCGCCGGAACCAAACCCGAGGTGGTTCGTTCTAAGAGCGGAAAAACGTATGAGACTGGAGAGAAGGTACAGATGTTTAGAGCGCCGGACGGCACAAGGGGAACTTACAAGTTCTTTCTTAAAGAGGCTGAGAGAGGCAGACTGCACGGCTGCTTGATTTCAAGTGGCAATTAAAGAAAAATTAAGTAAAGTGTTAAAAAAGAGTTAAAGTATGAAAAAAATTTGGTGGTAAAAAATAAAATTATTACCTTATCCA
>Ga0247610_10008061_pt1 | contig 10756 bp, 11 predicted proteins | sample 174DNAGHGhighgp2_FD_193483 | JGI IMG/M metagenome (GOLD analysis project Ga0247610, IMG submission 193483) | Sheep rumen microbial communities from Palmerston North, Manawatu-Wanganui, New Zealand - 1742 DNA GHGhigh gp2 | ecosystem: Host-associated > Mammals > Digestive system > Stomach > Rumen... | reverse complement strand
CAAAATTCATTTTTGAATTTATAAAAATAAAGCAGTTTGTTTTATACGAAAATATATTAAAAATACAATATATCTTTTTTTTGTTATTGGTTATTGGGGCTTTCAGCCCCAAACCTTGATCCCGATGTATCCGGACAAAAAAGACTCTCGCTTCATTTGTTCCTATAATACTGTGTGATAAAGCTGAACTGAAATTAAAATAATATGAAAAATACACTATAAGTTTTACATATAGTGTATTATGTTGGTTGTGATTAGCTTGTTAGATAGGGAAATGCATTTTTGAAAGCATAACTGAGAGTCCGTGCACATATTCTAATTTGATAAACTTTATCGCCAATCGCACAGTTAGGACTATAGTGTCCATGGTGTCTTTTGGCATCATCAGTGCATCTATTTGAATAGTCACATTTTATACAATCTCTCAAGTTCTCTTCCTCTAATGCTTGTTGATTTACACCTTTTTTGCTTTGTTTACTCTCTTGTTGATATCTTTTCAATTTGAGAGAAAGTATAAGCTTCTTTTTCCTTTTTAATTTTTTCTTTTTATTTGTCTTTTTCATATTATAGTGTTTTTTCTGTTTGTATTAATTGGATTTTTATTATCACATATTTTATAATAAAAATATTAATAAAGTCAAGTATAATTAATTAGTTATTGTGGCTTTCAGCTAATAAAAAAATGGTGGTTTAATCTCCACCATCCATTAATTTAGTGATATTGTCCATACTAGATTCCAAATCTTTCATTGAACCTATCAGTTTGAGTTGTCTTTCTCCTAAATGAGTGACTCTGTATGTACCTTTAACATCACCATTTTTTAGGTCTGTTGTAGTAGATAGGAAACCAAGTTTCTGGAAATGAAGAAGAATCTCAGACTTATGGCCATGATTGAGTAGGTCACAAGTGTTTCCAATGGGATTTGATAATAAATAATTAGCTGTATCAGATCTATCTTTGTCCACAAGCTGATTATTTAGTTCTTCCATGTTTGATTGCAGGTTTTCTAAGTTTTTTTGCAATCTCTTTTTTCTAAATTTTTTAAATATGCACATAATGATTTTTTTTATTTCCTGTATTTTTTATAGAAATATTTTTTTGATGTTCAAGTTTTTTTCTTTTTATTAAATATATGATAATGATATTGTTTTAAAATCTTTTAGTTTTTGTACTTTTTCTCTGTAAAAATCTAGAATTTCTGTCTCGTTAAATCAATCTTTGATTATATTTATTAGGGTGATTGGTCATGTGGTTTCTGCTAGGTGGACTAATTTATATTGAGATTTTTCAGGTTTTAGTTTTACGAGGTTTTCGTTGTCTGTATTATCTCTTCACATTACACAGTATCACCGATTAAATGTTTTTAGTCTACCATATTTGATGATTTCTGTATCTATTGATTGGATATCGTTTTTGAAGTTATCAAAAAGTGATTTTAGTTTGGCTGAAAATCATTCTTGGGTGAGGAGACATCATCATCAGGGCATCTCGTATCATATTAGTCCAAATTCTTTGGCTAATTGCATTTGTCTCTGTCTTCATCTTCAGCTGATATCTAACAATTTGGCTCTATCTACTAATCAATTTAATTCGTATGATGTCTCTGGTAATAGTTTTGCACAAAGTGGCCTTAAAATTTCTCTTCATGAGATCTTGTTGACTGAATTTAGTCCTCTAGTAGTTTGACTCATTGGTCTTTGTCATAGGACTTCTCATGAAGCTATTATGCCGTATCATTCATTTTGTGCAATCTCAAATGCTGTCTTTATCATAAACCCATGGCAGTCTATACATGGGTTCATGTTTTTTCAGTATCCGTATTTTGGATTTTTTACTATTTCTAGGTGTTCTTTTGAGATGTCTACGAACTTTATCTTGAATCAATTGTTTGTGGCTAGTTTTTCGGCTTTTGCTTTTCAGAAAAAAGGAGTATGAAATGTGATAGCTGTACAATCTATTCATTGTGATTCCAACACTTTTAGTGCTAGTACACTATCTAGTCATCATGAAAGTAATACAAGAGCTTTGGTCATTTTTGTATAAATATGTTGTGAATGTTGTGTGTATAAGAAAAAATAGCAAAAAATCCATTAGAAATTTATTTCTTTATATTCTCATTTTTTGAGCGATCAGCAAATTGTTCATCAATCAATTTTGTATGTTCAATTCGTTTTGAAATAATTTTGTAAATTTTCTAGATAATCGTAGTAATCTACAATGTAAATTTTTCCATTTTCGCTCAATATTTTGTCTGCCTGCTCCAAAAATTGTTTTAGTTTGTTTGGAAAACAGTGTAGGATATGGTTTATAAAGATAATGTCTTTGCTACCAGTTTCAATACCTTCAATGTTTTCTCAATATGATGGATTTAGTTTTATATTACCTGGTATTTTGCTATTCCATTCTTCTAGTCATTGAATTAAGATAGGTTTGTTGCTAAATAGCTGGTCTCTCCTTTCTTTTAATTTTTGGGTTTCTTCTAATTTTTCTTGTAGTTCTTGTTCCTTTATGGTTAGATTGTCATATAGTTCATAACATTGTTGGGTGTTTAGGCGATCATTATCAAAAACTTGTGAAAGTTGGGCTCTTATTTTTATGAGTTCTTTTCCTAATCTTTCTAGTGATTCTTGTAGGATGTTATTCTTTTCATGTCTTCTTTCATATGATTGTTTTAGCCATTCGTGTGTTTCTTTTCGTTTTCTTTCTCTGAGTTCAGGACTTCAATATATTGGATCAATGACTTCTACATCGTTTCATTTTTTTGCTAAATCCATTTCTAAAATTCCAAATCATCATCATATGCTTGCTACTTTTTTTCATTCAAAATCTGAAAAATCAAGTCACATCAATCATAGGTAATCTTGTGTGATTAGGTTTGGACTGATGCTTTTTATATCAGCGAACTCTGGTTCTATCTGTGGTTGGTTTATGCTTTTCATTATTTATTTTTTATATGATAATCATTGTGGATATTTTAAATAATTTCATATAAATATCAATTTAAAATATTGACTTTGTTTATAATATTAATATACATGTTGTAATAAAATATTGTTAAACAAAAAAAAGGAGGTAAAAAATGACCAATGAAGAATTTATAAGGAAATATCAATGTGGTCAATGTGAAGTCAGTCTGTATTGCGAATCGAATAATTCATTTTGCTTTACTACTGAGGCAATGTTGAAAGCTGCTGAATGGAGGGAAAAAAATCCTGATGGCCTGGTTGGTACACTTGATGGATTTATTCACAAAAATTATTGTGTCTCTTGTGGTAATAATTGTGTGTTCTTTGATGTAAATAAGAATTGTACCACGACTAGGGCTATACTCAAGATGATTGAGTGGAAAGATGAGGAGAGAAAAAGATGCTGAGAATTTCTTGGCATCTTTTTTTGTGTGCTTCCAGTCGGTTATTAAAAGTAACAAAAGTGGTCTCTAGCATTTACTTTTACAAACCTCTCCTAACCTCCTTCCGATAAATCGGAATTTCTCTACGTTCAACCTTATCATGGTAGGAAAAATTGATTGGGTAAATTCCTCTGATAATGGAGATTTTTGGGGGTGCAACTTTGTTTGTTTTATTAAAGTTTTAAAAACATATATTATGATTATACGTAAATATGATTTTTTAAGAAATATATATTGACTTTTTGTATATAATAACTAATAACTATATTATTATTTATAATCTAATTTTTAACTATGGCTAATGAATGAGATTTACTAATAGAACAATCAAAAGAAAATTTAAAAGATAAACCTCATAAAAACATTACAAAAAAATTAAGCAAAAATATAGAATCTTTGTTAACATCTGATAAAGCTAAGTTTTTTGATAAATTATTCTCTCCAGTAATAGAAAATTTATGGGTTCCTGGATACTATTTTGATAGAGATATGATTGAAAGGTTATTTTCAAATGAGTGACTTACAATGATTGATTTCAAAAAGACATTATACCATAAATCAATATTTTTATGACAAGAATGTATGGAATTGGATGAAGAATCATATTGAGAAAATGAAAAGCATACATATAATGCAAAAATTAATGAATGAACAAAGACCATAGAAATTTATATTGATTGATGAAATAATTGAAGACCAAATTACTCTATCAAATATGATAAAAAACCTAGTGAAGATGAATTTAATTTATTTAGGAGATTAAATACATTGTATATCCAAAATAAAAATTATGAGTATGCATGTTGACAAATCAAATCTTCCAGACACTTAAGTCTATATTTTAGAGATAGAGAAAGAAGTAGAAGATATGACGAGAATATTGATGAAAATTTTGATGTCCTAAAAGATATTGATCATACAATAAAAATGAAGGATGAAAAATATAAAGATTTTATGCTTCAACTAACTGAATTTACTCATTTAGGTAAAGGTGGTGTATCAATGTTATATTACTGTATAAGCGATAAATATTATAATGGGACGATTGAAAAGAAAAGAGAAATGGATGAATTAGCAAAGAAAAAAATTAAATTATTTGAAAATTTTTCAAGTCATGGAACTCATTTTTGAGCCTGAGTTTATGAAGAAATGAAATGAGTTCGTCCCTATATTGCTCTGAAATATCTTGAGTTGAAAGCTAAAAGGAGCAGTGACTATGAGTTACAAGATCTTGCTAAATACATTGGTAGCATAGAGCCAGAAGATATGGATCCAAATGATGAAAGAATAAAAGAGGTAAATCTATGTCGGTGAGCATTTGTTGATTGGTTTATGGCTTGATACTAATTATCATCATCTGAAACATTTTTGTTTTTTAATAATTTTTTTGTAATTCTTAATAGAAAAAAGAGGCTTTATAGCCTCTTTTTTGTCCTATTTTTCAATTACTTGTATTCACAATTCATTTAATATCTTTGGATCTACTTCGCTTGGAGCGTCAATCATCAAATCACGATATTTTTGATTCTTTGGGAATGCGATTACTTCACGGATATTTTCTGTCTTTTGGAATAGCATTACCATCCTATCAAGTCATAGAGCTAATCATCCATGAGGAGGAACTCAGTACTCAAAGCATTTTAATAGGTGTCCGAATCTATCTTGGATTTGTTTCTCTGTGAGTCACAAAATTGCAAATATTGCATGTTGAAGTTCTCTATCATGTATTCTAATACTTCATCATCAAGCTTCACATCCATTTATAATCAAATCGTAGCAATCTGCTCTGACTGCCAATAATTTTTCTTTTTCTTCCTCTGTCATAGTTCATCATTCTGAGATTTTTCTTCATAATTCTTTTACAAATGGGATATCTTTATCTTTTGGTTTTGTGAATGGGTGGTGTACTGAGACTAATTCTCATTCATTATTAATCTCAAATAGTGGGAAATCTACGATATATGAACAGTTTAATTCATCTTCTTTTCATTTTAATGATTCAAAGTGCTGTATGAGTTGGTTTCTTAGCATTCATAGATATTTAACTACATCGTCTCGTGTTCATGCTTGGAATAATAATGTGCTATCTACAGGCAATAAATCTCATAATTTCTTTAGACTTTCTTCATTGATGAATTTTGCTATTGATCATTTCAATCATTCTGCTGTGTTTGCTAACCAAGCTAATCCTTTTGAACCATATTGTTTCAGATATGCATCGTATTTATCAGCCTCTGCTCTACTCAAGGCTTTTTTAACTTGGATAGCTTTTACGCATTTTGCTTGTTGGAATATACTGAAATCTGTTGTCTTTGCTCGCTCTGTTAATTCATGGAATCAGAAATCTGTAGTTCTCAATTCTGGTTTGTCTGATCCGTAATTATCCATCAAGTAATCCCATGTATTTAGTGGAAATGCTTTTGTAGTGTCGTTTCTTCATGGTCATACATTTTCTAAAAGATGTTTCATAAATCTTTCTGTTACATCCAATATATCATCTTGGTCTATGAAAGACATCTCGTAGTCTATCTGTGTAAATTCAGGTTGGCGGTCTCATCTAGGATCTTCATCACGGAAACATCTGGCAATTTGGATATATTTATCAATTCATGCTACCATTAACATTTGCTTTTGTTGTTGTGGAGATTGTGGCAATACAAAGAATTTTCATGGTTCAAATCTAGCTGGTACGACAAATTCTCTGGATCATTCAGGAGTGTTCTTTACAAAACAAGGTGTTTCTATATGTAAAAATCATTCTTTATCAAAAAACTTCAATGTCTCTGTGTAGATTTTGTGTCTTACCACCAAATTTTCTCTCATTTTCTCTTTTCTGAGGTCTAAGTAACGATATTCCAATCTCATATCTTCTCCTACTGCAGTATCGTGATCTACTGGGAAAGGTAATTCTTTACATGTAGATAATACCTCAATATTTGTTGGAATGATCTCAATTTCTCAAGTAATCATATTTTTGTTAATCATATCATCTGGTCTTGGAGAGACTTTTCATGTCACTCTGACTACATATTCAGACTTAATTTCGCGAAGTAAATTATCCAAATCTGATACATTATTTTTTAGTTCTTGATTATCAGGATTTACTGTGATTTGTGTAATTCCGTAACGGTCTCTTAAATCAATAAAATTTAATCATCAGAGATTTCTGTTTTTATTTACCCAACCTGAAAGGGTGACAGTCTCTCATATATTTTTTCAAGTTAATTCTCCACAGGTATGTGTCCTATACATTTGTTGTTAATAGTTATGAGTTAAAATTGATATACACTTGTGCCCCTTTTTAAAGGGGCTCCCGAAGTGAGGGTGGGGATTTTAAAATCTTTCCCCCGCAATACTGCGGGGACCTCCTTTAAAAAGGAGGAAAACAATTATTGATTGTTTTTAATTTCATCTGCTACTGCTTGTAATTCTTCTAAGCTTGCTTGGTCTCATGATCATATTCAATTTGCAAATCAAACTCAGTCGTAGAATGGATATAATTTGATATGTGCATGATTTACTTCTAATCATTCTACAGCTAATCCTACTCTATCCACTTTTAGTCATTTTTTCAGTATATCCGCTACTTTTTTAGCTGCTTGGAAATATTTTGCGATAAAATCATCATCTTTTGCCAATATGTCTGAATCCATATGTTCTTTTGTGATTACGAGTGTCATTCATTTACGATTTGGAAATGTATCTAATATTGCTACGAAATCATCATCTTCTCGTATTTTAACTGAAGGGATTTGTCAGTCTAAAATTTTACAAAATATACAATTTTCATCTCTCATAATAATAGAAGAGTTAATAATTAAAAATTAAGAATTTTGCGCTCTTGCATATTTATTATAAGTTTTGAAATAATAAATTCAATATAAATTGTCCTCTAAATTATTTTTATTTTATTTTCTACCAAAATCGGCTGGGATTTCTCATCGTTCTTCTGTATTTCGTTTCAAAATCTTTGTTGAATATTTGTTTTCGGAAAGCCACTTCTCTGCTCTTTTGATTAATTCAAAAATGTCTTTATTTTCAGATGTTTTTTCTAAGTTGGTTTTACATTTTCATTCTGATACTCGTTTGATTGCTCGTTTGGAATCTGAATAAATTGCTTTGTCTGAATTTAGTTTTTTTAGGTAGCTTAGACCGTGAACAAGAGCGAGAAATTCTCATATATTATTTGTTCATTCTCATAATTTTTGGTGAAAAATTTGCTGTCAAGTGGTGAGGTCAATTCATTGGTATTCTGTAAATCAAGGATTGTGGCTACATGCTGCATCTACAGCAATACTATTTTTTTCAAATGGAATATCTTTTTCAAATCGTTTTTCTCTGGTATAATATGGTTCGTATCATTTTTCTAGGGCTTCTTGTGCTTCGGCTAATGTTTTGAATGATTTGTATTTGGCTCATTTTACTCATACGACAAAATCTTTGCATTCATCTCGTGAAGTGAATATTCAACTCTGTTTTCATTCTCGGATAACGTAATATTTCAAAATAATTAATATTTAAAAATTAAAAAATAATTTACTCTCTAGTCGCTTGTCTCTAGTCGCTAGTAATTTTTATTTGTATATTTTTATTTTAATATAATACAAGAAAAAGTCCTAAAGATTTTGTGAACTTATATTTTTTATAGTCTTAATAGAGAATATTCCTATAAAAAAGTAGAGAATCTTGATTTTTTCTTTTTGATGTTTATATTATTTTTTGAAAATAATATAATATGTCATAATAAAAATACTTGCTTATGGAAAATGATGAAAAAAACAGAAAACCTGTCAAACCAATGGGGCCTGCTGTTCATGGCAGAAAAAGAACTTCTTTGATCTCTAAATTATATAGAAAAAATCATTTAGATGGTACAAAACCTTTGGTGATAATTTTCATGAATATGTATCTGGTTTTCAATGAAACAACTCTTAGTCCGCATTATTGATGCGGATTTTTTTTAATATTTATAAAATTATATAAAATTTTTGAAATTTGTTTTAAAATTTAGTGTGAAATTCCTGTTATAATTTAGTATTTTATATGAATGTAAAAATATTTTTACATATTATTATTTTGTTTATTTGACATTTTTAGTATTTATTATATAATATAATTGAAAAATAAAAATAAGTCAAATAAAAAAATAAAAGTTATGTTAACAGTAATTATTTTCGCAGTAGTTTTAGCAGTAATTTCTGCTTTGTTAATTTATTTTAAGCCAAACTTTGTTAAATGGGGTAAAACGTGTTATGTTATTGTGTGTGCAGTAGTTGGTATGGATATAGGTGCATTTGTTGCTAGTTTTTTCCCTCAAAATTATGAGGTCTCTGAATGTAATGTGTATTACATTTTGGATAAAAAGCCTATTAGTATCCAATCTGGTTCTGATGAAATCACTTTCTTTATTGATGGAGGTGATGGTAAAACAATCCCAATGAATGTTAAGGTAAACTCTGTATTCATAAAGCATATTAATGGTGAAGACTCTAAGGTTGAAATTATTAAGTATGTCAGAACTAATAAGTTTGCATTGGGAGGTCCTAAGGTAGATGTCAATATTCTTATTTCTGATCCGCATCATTGATGCGGATTTTTTTTAATAAAAAAAACTTGCATTTTGTTGCAAGTTTAAGGGGTTAGGAAGAAGAATATCAAAACAAATTATATTGATATTGGACTAATCTAGAATAGACCTTTGTCTAAGTGATGTTTGTCCAAATTAATTTACACTTCTCATAAAAGTTAAGTTATAAATATGGCCAATTGTTTTATTTTTATTTTGTATGAGAATTTATTGTAAATTTATTCAGTTTTTGAATACTTCAGCTAGGGGTTAGATTAGTATGAGATATCTATATCCTGACTAAGATTGGCCGAAATTAGCTTGAATGATAGTTATCGTAATATACTAGTCTAATCCGAAGGAGGAGTAAGCCAATACTGAACTATCTCTCCTAAGAATACCGGTAATTATAATTAATATTATATTGTTGATATTAGGTTATTATATGAGTTTTTGTCTTTCTATTTTATAAGTTGACCTTACAAAATATGAGACTATCATATAATATTAATATGCCAAATAGTATTGATTCTATATTAATTTTGGTAAGGTGAGTCATGTTAATAATGAGTCACAATATTTATAGAACGAGGCTATAAACATTGTTTGTTCAAAATTTTAAGACAGACTAATTCAAAATTTGATATAGATATCGTATTGTTGATATATCTTTACATATTACGGCTATAATAATTTAGATTCAATTTTATATGAAATGAATCCATATATAATTGAGAAGATCATCATAGTTTTTTTATGTTAAGAATTACAAAACGATGATTATAAATACTTGATAGTATTGATAGAAAATAATTTATCAATGTAACTGTTTAATACCTTCTTCCTAAGATATACAAAGTGAGAATAATATTAGTTAATAGATATATGAATGTTTCGCATACATACACTATAAATCAAATATCATTTCATCTTCGTACGTTTATATTATAATCAGAAAAAAATATTTTGCAAATTTTTGGGCACTTTTTTATATAGGTGATACCTGTGTTTTCTACTTTTTTTATAAAAAAGTGCATTTTTTTTGAAAATTTTCTATAAAAATTATGATTTAATTTGTATTAAGTTTTAATTTTACCTCCGGTGGGTTTTATCCCGCCCTGCGGGACTCCTTTTAGTCGCTTTTATTCGCTCAAAAAGTAACCAAAAAAGCTTTTGCACACAATTTTAGCACTTAGTTGCTTTTTGCATATTAATGTGAGAATACGAACTCGCTCCTACGACATCGTCGCTCGTTTGAGGTTGGTTTGTTGATTTTTTGATTGATTACGAAGTCGCAATAAAATTGTGTGTCATTAATTGTGTTTTTACAGAATAAAAAAATATGGTCCACAAGGGACCATATTTCTATTCACTTCATAGGAATCATCATGATTGGATATTTCGTAGTTTTTGGTATACTCAATCTTTCTTTTGTAGCAATTGCTTGTGGCTACCATGTTCTATGATTTTTCCCTTATCCATCACTATAATTCTATCCATTTTTACTATGGTTGAGAGTCTATGGGCTATTACTATACAAGTCTTATTTCTCATGACTTCGTCCATGGCATCTTGTATAAATTTTTCTGATTCGGAATCCAATGATGAGGTGGCTTCATCCATGACTAGGATTCTCTTGTTTTCTAGTATTGCTCTGGCTATGGCTACTCTCTGCCTCTCTCATCATGAAAGTTTGATTCCTCTCTCTCATACGAATGTATCATATCAATCTTTTAACTTGCTGATGAAATCGTGACATTTCGTCATTTTTGATGCTGCT
>Ga0247610_10008060_pt1 | contig 10757 bp, 7 predicted proteins | sample 174DNAGHGhighgp2_FD_193483 | JGI IMG/M metagenome (GOLD analysis project Ga0247610, IMG submission 193483) | Sheep rumen microbial communities from Palmerston North, Manawatu-Wanganui, New Zealand - 1742 DNA GHGhigh gp2 | ecosystem: Host-associated > Mammals > Digestive system > Stomach > Rumen ... | reverse complement strand
TGATATATGTGCTGAAGCACATGGACGTGTTCGACCGCATGCCGTGGGCGGCGAAGAACTCGGTGTTCGAGCGCATGGCAGAGATAGCCGAGGTGGCCAGGCTCGGCCATGACGAGCGCATACAGTATGAGGCGGACCTGAAAAGCTACCGTGACACGATGGCGGTGATGCACGGCCAGTTCCTGCAGGGTGAGGAGAAGGGTAAGCAGCAGGGTTTCGAGCAGGGACTTGAGCAGGGACTTGAGCAGGGCATGAAACAGGGCATGAAACAAGGCATTGAGCAAGGTAGCCGTCAGGCGTCGTATGCCATTGCCCGCAACCTCAAGTCGCTTGGGATCCCTGCTGCGAGCATCGTGGAGGCCACGGGTCTCACGGCAGAAGAGGTCGGGTCGTTATAGCTGAAGACGAATACCACGTTGAGGGCTTGTCGGTGATATGCCGGTGACGTGATTGCGGATAATCATTACTTTTTTTGCCGAATGACTTGCTCGTTCGGTGAATAAGGGCTATCTTTGCGGCATCATCATAAAGCGACACGCCATGGGACGATTCATCAATCCATTCACCGACACGGGCTTCAAGCGGCTCTTCGGACAGGAGTTCTCAAAGCCCATCCTCATCAGCTTCCTCAACGAGCTGCTGCACGATGAGCGCGCCATCGTCGATCTGCACTACCTCGACAAGGAGCAGATCGGTGTCTATGACGGCGAGCGCTCGCTCATCTACGACGTGCTGTGCGAGACGGACACTGGCGAGAAGATCATCGTTGAGATGCAGAACCGCTACCAGCCCTTCTTCCGCGAGCGCAGCATCTACTACGCCGCGCGCGCCATCGTGGAGCAGGGACAGCACGGGCGGCAGTGGGAGTACGACCTGAAGGCCGTATATCTCGTGGCATTCATGGACTTCCAGCTCAGCGACGGCAGCCGTGACTTCCGCATCGACGTGGCGCTGATGGACATGGAGCGCCACACGCTCTTCTCCGACAAGGTGCGGATGGTGTATCTCCAGCTGCCGTTCTTCACGAAGGAGGAGGACGCTTGCGTCAGCACCTTCGACCGTATGATATATGTGTTGAAGCACATGGACGTGTTCGACCGCATGCCGTGGGCGGCGAAGAACTCGGTGTTCGAGCGCATGGCAGAGATAGCCGAGGTGGCCAGGCTCGGCCATGACGAACGCATACAGTATGAGGCGGACTTGAAAAGCTACCGCGACACGCTGGCGGTGATGCACGGCCAGTACCTGCAGGGTGAGGAGAAGGGTAAGCAGCAGGGTTTCGAGCAGGGACTTGAGCAGGGCATGAAACAAGGCTTGGAGCAGGGGCTTGCGCAGGGTATAGCGCAGGGTCGTGAGCAAGGTAGCCGTCAGGCGTCGTATGCCATTGCCCGCAACCTCAAGTCACTTGGAATGCCTACTGCGAGCATCGTCGAGGCCACGGGTCTCACGGCAGAAGAGATAGGGCTGTTGTAGCGAAAGACGTGTCACGCCGTCGAAGCCAAACACGCCCCTAGGGGAGTTGGCTAACTCCCCTAGGCGAGTTACATTACTCCCCTAGGCGAGTTACGTAACTCCCCTAGGGGATTATCGCGGCAGCCAGAGATGATAATTGCGGCAGCCCCCGAAGTTATTATCGCGGCATCCAGAGGTCATTATCTCGGTGTAACAGGATGGATCTCTTTTGCGGCAAGTCGTGTCATGACATGGCAGAAGAGCCTAAAAAAGCAGCGAGCAGTCCTGACAATTGTCCTGACTGCTCGCTGCTGCTGTGTCGACACTTGGACTCGAACCAAGGACCCCCACCATGTCAAGGTGATACTCTAACCAGCTGAGCTATGCCGACGATTCAGAGTGTCATTTTCTCTCTACCGACCGCCTCAGAGAAGTGCGTACGCCTGATAAGACTCGAACTTACACGCCTTGCGGCACCAGATCCTAAGTCTGGCGTGTCTACCAATTCCACCACAAGCGCATCGGTTTTGACGGCGCAAAGGTATGGCTTTTCTGCGACATGGCAAAGCAAAATCGTTTTTTTTTTCGTCTGAGCCATAAAAAAGGCCGAAAAGATGGCCGTTTTTCTCTGTTTTTTGTAGTTTTGCAGTCTCTTTGCATTCATCGCTTCATTTGCTATCATGACAGATGAGACTTATACATGTAGCCGACCTGCACCTCGGTCAGGTCATCTATCAGACCTATGAGCGTGCCGACGAGCACCGGCATTTCTTCAGCCAGCTCCGTCAATGGTGCGTCAGTGAGCAGCCCGACGTCCTCCTCGTGGCGGGCGACATCTTCGACATCCAGCAGCCCTCGGCCGCCACGTGGAAGATGTTCACCGACAGCTTCGTCAGCCTGCGACGTGCCGTGCCGTCGATGGCCATCGTCATCGTGGCGGGAAATCACGACTCGCCATCGCGGCTGGAGTCGCACAACGGCGTCTGGCAGCTGGCCGACGTGCGTCTGGTCGGGGCTCCGCTGCCTGCCGTGATGCCCGATGGCGATGCCTGGATGGAGCGATACATCGTGCGTCTGCCCTCGGGCTATGTCGTGGCCCTGCCTTTCATGACGGGCGAGCGCCGTGCTCAGGTCCAGGCTCTGCTGGACAGCATCGCCTGCGAGAACGGCGGCCGTCTGCCGGTGGTGATGATGGCACATCAGGCCGTGGAGGGCTGCGACTTAAGCGGCCACGACGTTGAGGTGGGCACGCTGCGCAGCCTCCCCCTCAGCTCCTACGGCACGGGCTACGACTATCTTGCCCTGGGCCATATCCACAAGCCGCAGACCTTGGGGCATCCCGACGACGCCATGGCTGCCGACGTCACCTACGCTGCACCCGTGGCGCGATATGCCGGCAGTGCCCTGCATGTGAGCTGCGATGAGGCCTATCCCCACACCGTGAGCGTGGTGGACGTGCAGACCCACGGCGGCGATGTCCGCATACGGCAGTTACGCATCGATGAGCTGCGGCATTTTCATGTCCTGCCGTCGCCGACAGAGGTTTATGCCACTGCCGACGAGGCCATTGCCGGCGTGCGGAGCTTCGCCAGTGGGCAGAGCGGTTACTTCCGTCTGCACATCGATGCCTCGGCAACGTTGCCGTCCGACTTCGGCCAGACGGTGTATGCCGCCATTGAGCCCCGTGCCGACGAGGTGCGCTACAACCCCAAGATTCTGTGGGAGGGTGCGGCTCAGGAGGCCACGACTGCCGACGACCGTCCGCACTTCGAGGTGGCCGAGCTGCAGCAGATGACAGACCCTTTCCTCTTCATAGAGCGTACCATAGAGCAGTACCCCGACTTGGAGATCGGCGATGTGCGCGATGCTTTCGGCGAGATAGCTGCCGAGCTGGCACGCATGGATGACGACGAAACCGCCAAACGGCGTTGAGCCAGTGCTTATGAAAATCAAAGAGTTGCACATACGTAACATAGCGTCGCTGGAGCGCGGCGACATCGACTTCGAGCACGACCTTGCCGACCCGCTGGGCCGGCAGGTGCCGCTCTTCCTCATCTGCGGCGACACGGGTGCCGGCAAGACCGTCATCCTCGACTGCATCGCCATGGCCCTCTACTGCACCACGCCGCGTCTGGGCGGTGTGGCCAACATTACGAGGAATGACTTCGAGACCGGCGAGGGCGAGATCCTTCGCGTGGCCAGCATAGAGCAATATACGCGTCTGGGCATCTCCGAGCGCGACGAGTGCTACTCGGAACTCCTCTTCGAGGGCAACGACGGCCTCAGCTACCGCGCACGCCTCACCCTCGGCATGAAGCGTGAGCGCGGCACACGCCTCCTGCGACATCGCTCGCCGAAGTGGGCGGTGCAGGTTGGCGATGCCGACTGGGTGGAGGGCAAGACGGAGGTCGGAGCCATCATCCTGCGTGCCGTGGGCATAAGCTTCGAGCAGTTCGGGCGCATCGCCATGCTGGCGCAGGGGCAGTTTGCCGCATTCCTCATCGGCAACAAGTCGGAGCGCGAGGCCATCCTGGAGCAGCTCACCAACACACAGCACTTCACACGCTACGGTCAGGCCATCACACGCATCTACAAGCGTGCGCAGGAGGCCTGCCGCCAGCTTCAGGCCGAGCACGACCAGGAGCGCACGCACATCCTCACGCCCGACGAGCAGGAACGTCTGGCGGGTGAGCGTGTGCGCCTCGATGCCGCCTTGGCGCAGGCCAGTGAGCGTCTGCGTGTCGCCGAGCAGCGTCTGAAACTCGCGACGCAAGTGGAGACGGGGCGTAGCGACGTGGCAAGGAACACGTCGGCGATAGAGATGATAGAGAAGCAGATGCGTGACGATGCCTTCGTGGGTGCCGCCACGCTCGTCGAGGGCTGGGATGCCACCACGTCGCAGCGTCAGGCCCTCGCCCGCCGCGACGATGCCCTCCGGCGTCAGCAGCAGTGTCGTGACGACGAGCAGAGGCTGCGCACGCAGTTCGCAGGACTGACGGCCGACCTCATGCTGCGCCGTGCCGCACAGAACCGCCAGGAGACCGGCATCGCCGCCTCGCAGGCATGGCTCGATGCCCGTGCCTCCAAGGCTCAGGTCTATGGCAAGGCCGAGTTGCTGACGAGCCAGATGTTGAGCTACGCCTCCTTGCTGCGCGACGCTGACGCGGCCTCCAGACAGCTCGCAGAGAGCACGTCGGCGCTCGGCGACCTCACACGCCGGCACGATGCCAGCGTGGCCGCTGCCGCCGAGGCTGCCAGTAAGCTTGCTGCCAGCCAGGAGACCATTGACGGTGTGCGTCGGCGGTATGAGTCGCTGGCGCCTGCCGATGTCAACGCTGCACTCAACCGTGCCTCTGCGCGCATGACCCTGACGACGCGTCTGCAGCAGGCCCTGCTCTTCACATCGCAGAGCCGCAAAGAACTGGCCGATGTGGAGCGTAGCCGAGCGAGCACGGAGACCTCAGTCGGCAAGCTGAAGGCAGAGCTCGACAGCGCGGCCGCCACCCTCGCCGCCGCCAGGCTTCGCAGCAAGGATGCCTCCGGACGTCTGCTCACCATGCAGGCGAGCCTCGAGGAGTCCATCGTGGCCCTGCGTCGGCGGCTGGCCAGCGAGCATGCCGAGACATGTCCGCTCTGCGGCCAACACATAGAAAGCATAAGTCTGGACAGCGACTTCGAGGCCGTGCTGCTGCCCATGGAGCGCGAGAAGGCCGCTGCCGAGACGCTGTTGGAGTCTGCCACGGCGGCTCACACTGCCTGCCAGAGCCGCTATGACTCTGCGCTGGCCACGGCGCGCCAGCTCAGCCGGCAGCAGACCGACGCGGCATCGCGGCTCAAGACCTACGAGCGGCAGGTGTCGGAGATGGCGGCAGAGCTCGGACTCACGCCGGGCGATGGCATGGAGCAGCGCCTGGGCGAGCTGTCGGCATCGCTGACCCGCGAGGTGGAGACCCTGAAGGCCCGGCAGCGTGATGCCGAGTTGCTGCAGAAGGACATCAACCGCCTCCTGCTCGAACAGACCCCCTTACTGCGGGCCAGCGATGCTGCCATCACGGCGCGCTCGGCTGCCGAGAAGGCGTTAGAACACAGTAAGGCCGACATGGCAAGGCTGAAGGGGCTGCTCGATGAGAAGCGTCAGGCCGCGACGGCCCTCGTTGGCGAGGTGGATGCCTTCCTGGCCGATGTCTTGCCGCAATGGCGTCAGGACGTCGAGGCCGCCGTGCGCCAGCTCACTGCCGATGCGGCCGAGTATGAGCGTCGCCGACGCGAGCTCGACGAACGCCGTCAGGCTCTGCAGCACGACAGCCGTCTCCTGGCCGACATCGTGTCGCTGCGCGAGAAGGTGGTGACGGAGCTGCGGCCCGAGTGGGCGCATGACGAGGGCTGCCTCGACGGCGGCGCGGCAGCTGTGCGTGGCGGTGATGTGCTTGTGGAATGGACGGCCGTCTATGCCGGGGTGAACGGCGTCGTCGCTACGATGCATGAGTGCGCTAAGGTCATCGCGGGTTGCGAGGCAGAGCTTCAGACTTATTATGCCGCCTCCGGCACCGATGAGGCGGCGCTGACGGCCCTGACCCGGCGTGAGCGCGACCTCGTCGAGGCTCGCAGGCTCGTCAACGGCGTGCGTGCCGAACTGAAGTCGCGACGCGACGCACTGGCCGCGGCGTCGCGCCTCGTGGCAGATGCCCTCGCCAAGCTCGGCATGGGCGAAGACAATGAGGTGCCGCCCCTCCCGGCACTCGAGGACGAGAAGGCCGCCGTGGCCCGCGAGCGCGATGCCATGCTCGCCGAACATGCCACGGTGGTGGCACGCCTCACGGAGAACCTCCGCAACCAGGAACGCTTCAGCCTGCTGGCCGGACGGTTGGAGCAGGCCAAGGCCGTCTGTGCGCGCTGGCAGCGCATGAACGACCACTTCGGTGGCACGCATTTCCGCACGCTGGTGCAGTCCTACGTCATGCGTCCGCTGCTGGCCAACGCCAACATCTACCTGCGTCGCATCACAGACCGCTACACGCTGACGTGCAGTGCCGACAATGAGCAGCTCTCCATCCTCGTGCGCGACGGCTACAACAAGGGTCAGGTGCGCAGTGCCACGGTGCTCTCCGGCGGCGAGCGCTTCATGATCTCGCTGTCGCTGGCCCTGGCGCTCTCTACGCTCAACCGTCCGGACATGACGGTCAACATACTCTTCATCGACGAGGGCTTCGGCACGCTCGACGAGGCCAGCCTGGACTCGGTGATGGCGACGCTGGAACGCCTGCAGGAGATAGCGGGTCAGGCTCACCGTCGCGTGGGCATCATCTCCCACCGCGAGGAGCTGGAGGAGCGCATACCGACGCAGATACGCGTGGTGCGCCACGGCGAGGGCCGCAGCCGCCTTGACATCGTAGGGTGACACGTGCGGGGTCCCGTTTCCCTTCTGCGGCTGTAGCAGGGGTTGACACCCCTGCCCGGGGTGAATCACCCCCACGGGGTTGCAGTAGCCCCCTGACAGATGCCTACTGCTTGCGCCAGAGGGCTGTCATGTCCTCGAGTGTGCGGCCCTTGGTCTCCGGCACGAGTCGCCAGACGAAGAGCGCTGCAATGATGCAGATGATGCCGTAGAGGCCGTAGGTGAACCAGTGGCCGAAGTCGTCGCCCGGCGTGAGGTGCATGTTGAACATCGGCACGAAGGTGCTCGAGACGATGAAGTTGAAAATCCACTGGAACGCCACCGCAATGGCCACGGCAGCGCCACGGATGGTGTTGGGGAATATCTCGGCGATGAGCACCCAGCAGATGGGTCCCCACGAGAACATGAACGATGCCGAATAGACCATGATGCTGAGCATCGTGACGAGCGACAGGCTGGCATTGCCGAAGGTCAGTGCCACACCGAAGGCACCGACTGCCATGCCCAGCGAGCCGCAGATGAGCAGCGGCTTGCGTCCCAGACGCTCCACGGTGAACACGGCGACGAGGGTGAAGAGGATGTTCACCACGCCCATGATGACGGTGTTGACCATCGGGTTTGTCATGCCCATGTCGCCGAAGATGCGCGGCGCGTAGTAGAGCACGGCATTGATGCCCACGGCCTGCTGGAAGACGCTGAGCATGATGCCCACGAAGATGCAGAGGTAGCCGTAGCTGAAGAGGCGTTCGGTGCGCACGGTGATGGTATGGCGTATGTCGGAGAGGATGCCCTCGGCCTTCGAGCTGCCGTTGATGCGTGCCAGCACGCGCAGTGCCACGTCGTCGCGACCTATCATCACGAGGTAGCGCGGCGTCTCCGGCACGAGGCAGATGAGCAGCGTGAAGAGTCCTGCCGGCACGGCCTCAGAGCCGAACATGTAGCGCCAGCCCGTGGCGATGGTCCACGGGTCGCTGCCGGGCATCACGGCGTTGACACCCTGGCCTGCCGCCTCGATGACGGGGTTGGTGTGGTCGCCGAGGATCATGAAGTTGACGAAATAGACCACCAGCTGGCCGAAGATGATGGCAAACTGGTTCCACGACACCAGCATGCCACGTATGTCTGACGGAGCCACCTCGCCGATATACATCGGGCAGATGGCCGATGCCAGGCCTACGCCTATGCCGCCGATGACGCGGTAGATGTTGAAGGTCACGAGCAGGCTGAAGGTCGGCACGCCGTGTTCGTGGATCATGAACTCGGGCTCCATGCTGCCGAGTGCGGAGACGAAGAAGAGTATGCCTGCCACGATGAGCGAGCGTTTGCGGCCGAGGCGCGTGGCCAGGAGGCCCGAGAGTGCCGACCCGATGATGCAGCCTATGAGTGCGCTGCTGCTGGTGAAGCCGTGCATGAAGTCGGTGTACTGGAAGTCGGAGGCTCCGAGGAAGAATGCCTGAAGGCCTTTCTCGGCACCGGAGATGACGGCCGTGTCGTAGCCGAAGAGCAGGCCGCCCAGGACGGCCACCATGACGATGGATACGAGGTAGGCCCTGGAGCCTGTGGATGGAGTGGGGTGGTTCATGTGTGTGTATTATGATTAGTTGATGAATGCGTGGGTTAGGCGGTGGCAAATGTACGACATTTTTTCGTTTGTAATGCTATGTCGGCCGTTTTTTATGTTAATAACTCATAATAACGCCTGCCTTTCGGCCCTTTTTCGCTATCTTTGCACGCTGTCATTAAGCTTGTACCTATGCAAACAGACTTCGTAAAGAGAGAAACCGACCTCAGCACGACGGCCTATGGTGTCGTGCGACGTCTGACCTATGACATGGCCATACTGCCATGGGGAGCCACCGAGCCTCACAACCTTCACCTGCCTTATCTCACTGACAGCATCCTCGCCCACGACGTGGCCCTGGATGCCGCACGCCTGGCGCTCACGGAATATGGCGTGCGCGCCATGGTGCTGCCGCCGGTGATGATGGGTGCGCAGAACCCCGGCCAGCGCGACCTGCCGTTCTGCATACACTACCGCCAGCAGACGCAGTGGAGCATACTGGCCGACATCGTGGCGTCGCTGCATCACCAGGGCGTGCGCAAGCTGCTCATCGTCAACGGCCACGGCGGCAATGTCTTCAAGGGCTTCATACGCGACCTGGCGGTGGACTACCCCGACTTCTGCATCCTCAGCAGCGAGTGGTTTGCCGTGCTGCCTGCCAAGGAGTGGTTCGACCAGCCCGGCGACCATGCCGACGAGCTGGAGACGTCGGTGATGATGCACTACCACCCCGAACTCGTGGATCTCGCCGAGGCCGGTGAGGGGCGCGCCAACGCCTTTGCGCTGTCGGGCCTTCGCGACAAGACGGCATGGCTGCCACGCCACTGGAACCTCGTGAGCTCTGACACGGGCATCGGCAATCCTCAGCTCGCCACGGCAGCGAAAGGCCGACGTTTCGCCGAGGCCGTGGCGCGCAAGTATGCCCTGCTGCTGAAGGAGCTTGCAGCCGTGAAGGGTCCTGAAGACATGTATGAGAAGTAGTGGCTTCAACATCAAAGAGCTGTGCCACGGCGCTACGCTATCTGTGCCACGGCGAAGATGAGGATGGCGTAGCGGACTACCTTGCCGATGGTGATGGTGAGGAGCGACAGCCACGGGTTGGCGCGCATGAAGCCCAACGTCACGGCTATCACCGAGCCGAGAATGGGCATGAAGCACAGCACGCCGATCCACGCACCGTAGCGCTGCATCCACAGCGAGGCCTCGCGCACCTTCTCGGGCTTGACGCGGAGGTAGCGCTCTATCCACTCCATGCGTCCGAGGCTCCCCACGCCGTAGTTGAGCATCGACCCTCCGACGTTGCCGGCCGTGGCGGCGATGAAGAGGTGCAAGGGCGAGAGCCCGGCAAGCTGTAGGGCCGTGAGCACGGCCTCGCTGCTGAAAGGGAATACGCTCCCTGCGATGAATGCCGCAACGAACATTCCCCAGTAGCCCCATGACTCGAGTATTGACAATATGGATGCAAGCATGAGAGAGAGTGTGTGAGGAACTATGACCCTTGGGGCGGCGCTATGCCTATGCTGTCGAGCAGAGAATGAAATGCCTCTGCTGCCGACGTCGTGCTGCCCGTCATGAACGCCGAGAGGTCGGTGAGCATGGCTGTGGCGCCGGGTATGAGGTTGAGCACTGCCGTGATGACGAGCAGCAGTGCGAGCGTGAGCACCCACGCGTTGGTGAGCCATGTGCGGGTGAAGGCAATGAAGTGTGACGCCGACGGCACTGATGTCAGTAGCAGCAACGGCAGCAGCCAGATGAACTGGCGGGGCTGCAGGGCCAGCCACAGGGCTGTTGCCACCTGTGTGGCGAGGAAGGTCTGGTGGCTGATGCGCACGTTGATCTTGTCGTCGTAGCTATTGCGCGCGTAGTGTACGAACCCCGTCAGTGCCAGCAGTGCCACGAGTGCCGCGGCAGCGAGCTTGGGCACTCTGGCGGCAGCCCAGGCGCTGACGTTGCCGGCCACGGCGGCCCACGTCAGCGACTCGCCCTCTGCCGGCAGCTGCCTGAAGTAGGTGTATGCCAGGGGCATCCCGCCGTCGGCGATGTCGGCAATGGGTTCGGCTATCGGCGCTATGACGGCGGCACAATGGTGTGTGAAGGGCGTCAGCTGGCCTGCCGCCAGCGCCCCTACGCCCCAGAAGAAGTATGGTGTGGCACAGCCTATGACAGCCGCTCCCAGGCAGCGCCATGACATCGTGCGCAGGTATGCCAGCTGGCTCCACAGCAAGGGTAGGGCGAGCAGCAGCAGCGGCGGCCACAGGAGGCTGCCGAGGCTCAGTGCGGCGAAGGCATGGAATGTCTCGGCCTGCGGACGTTGTGCGTTGCGCGATGCGGCTATGTCCTCTGCCGACG
>Ga0247610_10008059_pt1 | contig 10758 bp, 7 predicted proteins | sample 174DNAGHGhighgp2_FD_193483 | JGI IMG/M metagenome (GOLD analysis project Ga0247610, IMG submission 193483) | Sheep rumen microbial communities from Palmerston North, Manawatu-Wanganui, New Zealand - 1742 DNA GHGhigh gp2 | ecosystem: Host-associated > Mammals > Digestive system > Stomach > Rumen ... | reverse complement strand
CTGGTCAGTTAGATAACATGAAATAGATAATAATCAAACAATATCATTTTTATACCCACTAAAATTATTATCTATTATTCAATGTTCTTTTTAACAATGAACATAATACTCCTTACTATTTTTTAACATATAAAACTGCCTTCTTTCTAAAAATTTTTATCATACAACAGATAAAACTATTAATTAATGACATATTATGATGACTTGGTAAATGATAAACGGAGAGTAGAAGCATTTACTAAAGTAATTAAACAAGAAACAAAGAACATAACCTATGACCTTGGAACAGGCTCAGGTATACTGGCTGAAGCTGCATCAGAATATGCATCAAAGGTATATGCAATAGAATCAAATCCATTGATAGTTAAAAAAACCAGAAAAAAACTTGAAAACTATCCAAATATCATATTCTTGCAAGAAGATGCAACTAAAGTAGAACTACCTGAAAAGGCCGATACAATCATATGTGAAATGCTGGACACAGCACTAATAGATGAACAGCAAGTACCTGTCATAAATCACATACACCAATATGCAAAGGAAGATACAACATTCATACCCAAGGCAGTATATTCTACATTACAATTAATCAATACAAAAATAACATACATAACATATTATGAAGATGAACATCCAAAGATAACAGAAGCATCAGATGAAATAAGATATGACTACATAGAATTTAACAAGAGAATAGACGAAGAAGTAAATAAAGAAATTAAGATTAAAGCCAATAAAAAAACAACAATAAATGCAATAAAAATAACCACATACACAATAATCAACGATGAAACAATACTTGCACCAACACCAATGTTGAATCCGCCAATTTTAATACCAATAAAGGATACCTCAGTAAAAATGGATGAAGAATTAACAATAAACTTAAGATATAAGATGGGAGGTGGCATAAATTCTATCCAAACAACAGTCAGAAGAAATAAATGACTTCATGAAAGACTATGAAAAAATAGTAATAATGGGAATAGGAAACACACTACGGGGGGATGATGGATTAGGACCCATGCTAATAGATACAATATATGAAAAATTAATAAACTCCACTAAAAACTCGGATGAAGTATACCTATTAAATGCAGCAACTGCACCAGAAAATCATACAGTAGAAATAAGACAGATAAATCCAACACACCTAATAATAGTGGATGCAGTGGAATTTGATGAGGATGCAGGATCATTTCTTATAGTTGACAAACAACAGATAGATACATTTAACTTCTCAACACATACCATGCCAATATCCTTTCTAATAAACTACCTTGAAGATTCAGTAGGATGTAAAATATTAACTATAGGAATTCAGCCAAAGGATATGCGATTAATAAACATAATATCTGATGAAGTATTAGAATCAGTAGAGGAATTATCTCAGACAATAATAGAAAACATTTAAGGAGTTAACATGTTATGAAAATATTATTCATAGGAACAAGACTATTTGATGATGTATCATGGTATACAAAACAAAAAAACATAACATCAATAGTAACAGAATCAAATGAAAAGGAAGAAAACCTAAAACTTGCAGATAAACATTATATCGTTCCAAGGGGAATGGAAAAACCAAAGGAAATAGCAATAAAAGAAGATGTTGATGCAGTAATACCATTAATTGGTATAGATCCTCCACTAACACAAGTAGGACAATTGAAAGATGAACTGGAAGAAGATTATGGAATTCCTGTTATAGCATCAGGATATGAATGTGCAAAACTGGCCGCAAACAAGTATGAAACAAAAAAGCTTCTTGAAAATAATGATATTCAAACACCCTCCTTTGATAAATTAAATGAAGATTTTGACATTGATTTATTGGAAGATAAACTACCATTGGTCCTTAAAACTCCTGAAGGACAAGGCGGGATAGGAGTAAAAATTGCATTGACAAAAGATGACATTGAGGAATTCACACAATCCAAGAACAATATTTTTACAGAAGAATATGTTGAAGGATTTGAGGCATCAATAGAAGTACTAAGATGGAAAGATAAACAGGTAGCATTACAGCCAATATACAAAGGTCAAACAACATTAAATGGTACACATCCATTATCAAAGATAAAACAAGGTCCGTTAAACATAGACTCATTGGACAATGAAAAACACAACCAAAGTCTAAGACAACTTGCTGAAAAACTGGCAAAGCTTGTAAATTCTGAAGGAACAATGGACATTGACATTTTGCATGACAATAATAAAAATGAGGATTACATAATAGAATTAAATACCAGGCCTAGTGGAACAAGATACATGACAGCTGCAACTACTGATGTATATCCATTATGTCAATTGGTAGATATGGCCTGTGGTAATTGGAACAGCAATGATGTCCAAAAGAATATGAAAAGCTATTGCAGTGCTGAACTGCCTGTAGGCGATTTCCCACAGGATAAACAGATACCTGAAAACAAGGTATTTGAAGGAGACTTATCCTATGTTGTACATGGGCCAGAACACTATCAGAGAGTAACCTTAAGAGCACCTACAAAAGAAAAACTAAACAGTCTAACATATGACTTAGTAGAAGACTATGCAACAAAAGAACAAATCAAATTCACATAAACTTCTAGAAAAATATAATATGAATATTTTTAGTTGTAGATCGGATGTTACAATTATAATAATAGAATAATTTAAAAGTTAACATCTTCACTTTCTTCATTCTTTTTTTTATTAAATCAAGTTTTCTACAAAAAAAGAAACTCTTCAAGCTTTAAATTCTAAAAAAATAGTTGATGAGAAGTTAAATATCTTCTCTTGATGGTAAAATAGTTAGAACCAATGGAACTACTATAAATAATAATGCAATGATTAACTGTATTATAATATCAAGCATTGATTGTGTTTTAAACAAGTCAACAATACCTATAATCCACATGATTGCTAAGAATACTGGTAATATGAATTTAATCACTAATTCCCATTTTCTTCCAACCTTAATTGTAGAATATTCATTTAATACAGGCAGCAACTTGTCAACTCCATAACTCCAACCAAATATTAATGATTGTAATATTACTGCAAGAATTATACCAAACTGGTTAATAAATGCATCTGCAATAGTTAAGATATAATTTCCTGATGTAGTAGTATAAATTATGGATAATAATGCTCCAAATATACATAGCATGGTCACTGCTCTTACACGAGGTAGTCTGAACTTTCTTGATAATGTTAATGTCATAGGTTCTAGAAATGCTAATGCAGATGTAATTCCTGCAAACAATACACATAAGAAGAATATAGGTCCTATGATATATGCCATATCGCCCATAACATTAAATATTTCCGGAAATACTACAAACAATAATCCCGTACCACTAGTGGCTATTTCATTTATTGACATGCAACTTGTAAATGACATGAATCCTAAAATACTAAATACTCCAAATGCAGTGAATATTTCAAATCCAGAATTTGATGCAACCACTATTAATACATTGTCGACTAACCTTGAATTCTTAGGAAGATAACTTGCATATGTTACAGCAATTGCCTGTCCCATAGATAACGAGAAAATAATCTGACCAAATGCCGCAAGCCACACATTAATGTCCAGTAATAAATTCCAGTTAGGATTAAGTAATGCTGAGATACCATTAAACATTCCAGGTAATGTTAAGGAATATGCAACAATTATAGCCATTAAAATAAATAATAATGGTATAAGTATATTAACCACTTTGGATATTCCTTTATCCAATGCCTTATGGGAAATGAACCATATAACTGCCCACATAAATAGTGTGGCAAGCAATGTTGGTATTACAAACGATGTGATTCCATTTAAATTATTTGATCCAACAACTATGTTTGTCATAAAGAAATTGTCGGGATTAGAACCCCATCCCTTAAACAAACTCAGAATCAGATATATTAAATCCCATCCCATTATAACTACATAATAGGTTAATACTAAAAATACCAGAAATGCAGTTATCCAACCAATTACCTCTAACTGTGGACGTATCTTTTTAAGGATATTTGATAAGGAGTCCTTAAATGTTGCTCCTAAACCATATTCAAGAATTAAAAATGGTATTCCCATAATAAAGATTGCAACAAAGTATGGTATGAAGAATGCTCCTCCACCATTGGAATATAATACATAGCTAAAACGCCAAATATTACCTAGACCTACTGCCGCCCCTATCATTGCCATGAGAAATGTGAAAGTGCTGTTCCATTGATTTTTATCTTTCTCACTTCTATTGTCTGACATGATTTAACTCTCCAATATATTATGTTAATTAATAATATGTTTTTTAGTATTCATTAATTTTTTCGCTTTAGTCTATTGGAAAAAATATCATTGTCAATTATAAATTTTACATTATTTACTATTATTATTTAATAAATTAAAAATTAATATTGAATTTGGATAAATTTTATTTAAAAAAAAGTAAGGGATAGTGGGTGAAAATATATTTTAATTTTCTTGTGTTCCTTTAAGTCCAACAAATGAGATAACTGCACCTATAAATACAAATATGACAGCCAGTATCATAATTATATGACAACTATTGAGTAATAAGTCATAATATTCTGGAACAATTGCAACATTTCCCATGATTATTGCAAATACCGTTGTGAATATTCCAAGGCTCACGGTTTGTCCTATGAGTCTCATTGCAGACAGGGCTGCAGATGCTTTGGATGATTCTTCGGGAGGTACTGTTGTAGTTATCAGTAGTGTATTTGGTGATGAGAATAGACCATATCCTATACCATGCAGACCCATTGCAATTAACAATACATATAATGGTGTTGTTCTGGACAGGAAGCACATTATAATAAATGCAACAGTCAATATTAATAGTCCTACTCCTGTGACAATTTCGGCCTGTACCTTTTTGATTAATTCTCCTGATATTACAGACATAACTACCATAATTGCTGGTGTTATTATAAGATACATTCCTGCAAGCTGTGAGTCCATACCCATAATGTACTGCATATGATAATTGTATACATAAGTTGTCATGAATGTTGCAAAATAACTGAATAGGCATGCTAGGTTTGCTGCTGAAAATCTTATATTCTTGAAAAGTCTCATTTCAAATATAGGATTTTTGTTTCTTAATTCCCATAGTGCAAATCTTACTAATAATATAATACCTACTATTGTGATAATCTGCCCTATTGTCTCAAGAATTCTTGTAAATCCATAGATGAATAGGATTATACCAATACTATATAGGATGCTTCCTCTCATGTCAAAGCCTTGGTTATTGTCATGTTTTATTTCACCTTTAATCTTATGGGCTAGGTAATAGTTTAGTATTATGAATGGTAATGTTGCATAAAATAGGCTTTGCCATCCAAAGTTAAATATAAGACTTCCTCCTAGTATTGGTGCAAGTGCTATTCCAACATATACTGCTGCAACTGCAATTGCTACTGCCGGTCCTTTTTTATCATTATCCATTGATTCGACAATTAATGCTATTGATGCTACATTTAGTATTGCTGCAGCTATTCCTAATGTTGCCCTAAACAATAGTAGCATGATTGCATTTTGTGACAGTCCTGTTCCGAGGGTTCCTATGAAGAATATTATCAATCCAATTTTCAATACTTTTTTTATTCCATATTTTTCACAAATTTTTCCGCATGGAATTGAAAACACTGCTATAGATAATAGGTATAGTGTATCAACCCAGTTTTGAAGTACATTATTCATTGCAAATGCTTTTGCTATTGAAGGTAATGTTACAGGTGCTGCATTTAATAGGAATGCAACAATTATTGTTGCAAGAGTACCTGCAGTGATAATGTACTTTTCTTCTATTGAATACATTTTTTTCACCAATTAAATTTTAATTTATTTTTTTAGATTAAAATCAATTATTTTTTAAAATATTGTTTTATAGATTTTTTTATAAAAAACTACTAGTTTTTATTAAATATTTAACAAGGTAAGTACTTTATAAATGTTGGTTTAACTTTAATTGAAAAAATCAATAAAAAATCAATTATAATGGATTATATTGCTTTATGGGGGTAATATTTAATAAATTGGTGCTGATAAAAGTAAATATTATATATTATATTAATTAAATTAAATTATAACTCATATAAATCTTTAAATTCAAATTAAATTAATTTATTCAATGATTTTTAAAGATTTTTTGAATGGATTTTTTGTAAAAAGATATACTTATAAAAAAACAATACGGATAAAGATAAATGCTTAAAAAATTGGTAATTTAATAACAGATAATAATTTAAATGAAATAAAGGTGTAAACTATGTCAATACAAGATTGGAGAACATTACTAGAACAATGGGAAGAAGAAGGCGAAATTAAACACGTACCGGAAGAAGTCAAAAAGGAATATGAAATAAGCACACTGATGATGGACTTGGAAAAGGAACATCGTTATCCAATAATGCAATTTGATAATGTGGAAGGCAGTGACATCCCAGTAATAACTAATATATTAGGAACAAGAGACCGATTTGGAAAAGCAATGGGTGTAGATGGAAAACATGTAGCAGAAGAATATGCAAAACGTGTAAAAAATAGGATAGAAGAACATAAAATAATAGAAAATCCTCCATTTATGGCAAATTCAATGTATGGTGATGACATTGACTTATACAAACTACCGATAATAACACATTTTCCAATAGATGCAGGAGCATATTTAACAAGTGGACATGTAATAGCAAAAGATCCTGAAAGTGGAGCAGAAACCATAGGATTTCACAGAATGCAATTAAAAGATAAAGACAAACTAGGAATATCTCTACATTCAAGACAAAGATTATGGGAATACTTCCGTAGAAGTGAAGAAAAAGGAGAAAACCTTGAAGCTGCAATAGTAATAGGAGTACATCCAAACATATCATTAGGATCTCAGGCGGCAATAGCATATGACAAGGGAAAATTCGCATCAATTGCAGGATTATTTGGAGAAGCATTAGAAGTAGCAGACTGTAGCAAAATAGATATACAAGTACCTGCATATGCGGAGTTTGTAATAGAAGGGGAAATACTTGCAGATGTACGTGAAAAAGAAGGACCATTTGCAGAATTCACAAACTATGCATGTCATAGAAGTACAGAAAATGTATTTAAAGTAAAAGCAATACACTATAGGGAAAATCCAATATTCCATGACTTAACACCAGGATATAGTAGTGAACACATAACCGTAGTAGCAATACAACGTGAAGGAGATCTTTTGAATGCTCTAAGAAACACATTGCCAAATATAAAAGCAGTACATTCTCCATTATCTGGTTGTGGGATATTCCATTGTTTCATTTCAATGAAAAAAATAGCAGAAGGACAGGCAGCACAGGCAATATTTGCCGCATTTGCAGTAGATCATAATTTAAAGATGGCAGTAGTGGTCGATGAGGATGTGGATGTATTCAACGAACAGGAAGTACTCTGGGCAATGGCTACAAGATTGCAGGCAGATAGGGACGTGTTTATCATACCGCAGAGTATGGGAATGGGTGAAACATTGGATCCTTCAACTGATGAATTAAGCAGAACTGCTAAGATGGGAATAGATGCCACCAAACCACTTGAAGGATTCTCACCAAAAATAGAAATGAACATGGACGTGGAAGAGGCAGTTAAACGATTACATAAATATACTAAATAAACTACGGAGGAGATTATATGATAGATATTGCAATTGACACTGGTGGAACATTCACAGATTATACGTCAGTAGGTTCTTTAAACAATCAAAAGAAAGAGAAGATATTTATAAAAAACCCTACAAATCATCAAAATCCTACTGATGGAATAATTGAAGGATTAAAGGAACTGGCAAGCAGTTGGAATGTTGATTTGGAAACATTGCTTGAAAATACAAATCAGATAAGTCATGGAACAACACTGGCATTAAATGCATTAATTGAGAAAAAAGGGGTAAAAACAGCATTATTTACAACTGAAGGCTTTCGTGATGCACTTGAATTAAGACGATCACAATTGGACAATCAATGGGATATAAGAGCAGTTACACCTCCAGTATTAGTTCCAAGAAGACTAAGATTACCTATCAGGGAACGTATAGACTATAAGGGTGATGTAATAACAGAACTTGATGAAGAAAGTGTAATAAAAGCATGCAGGATATGTAAAAAAGAAAAAGTAGAATCAATAGCAGTATGTTTCCTATTTTCATTTATGAACTCATCACATGAACAAAGAGTACGTCAAATAATAAAGCAACAACTTCCAGATGTATTCGTATCATTATCCAGTGATGTATCACCACAAATAAGAGAATATGAAAGAACATCAACCACTGTAATCAATGCCAGCATAACTCCAATAATCTCAACATACTTTGACAAATTAAAACAAGAGCTAGCACAATACGGATGGACAAAACCAATAAATATAATGATGAACAGTGGAGGACTATCTGATGTTGCAACAATGAAGAAAATAGCTGCCAAATCATTACTATCAGGACCCGCAGGTGGTGGTGTAGGTAATGAAAATCTAAGCAGAATCTTAAATAAGAAACATCTAATCCTTGCTGATATGGGAGGAACAAGTTTTGACTTGCATGTAATTGATGATAATCATACAAAACTAGTACCTGAATCAAGAATAGCTTCATATCCATTAACACTTCCAATGATGGATATACATTCCATTGGAGCAGGAGGAGGAAGTATTGTAAGTGTGGATGATTCAAAGCGCGTTCATGTCGGACCGGAATCAGCCTCATCAATACCTGGGCCTGCCTGTTATAATCTTGGTGGAGAAAATCCTACAATAACTGATGCACTATTGGTACTTGACTTAATAAATGAAGAAAACTTCCTTGGAGGACGTTTAAAACTATCAAAAGAAAATGCGATAAATGCAATAAATGAAAAAGTTGCAAAACCATTAGGCATATCCGTATTGGATGCATCCATTATGATATATACAGTTGCAAGTCAATTAATGGCAGATGCACTAAGATTGGTAACTACAAAAAGAGGAAACGATCCACGCCAATACAGTCTTGTAAGCAGTGGAGGCGCATTCGGACTCTTTGCATGTAATATTATGGACACCTTAAGTATGGATGAGGTAATAATTCCAGTACAGGGTCCAGTATTCTGCAGCTGGGGAATGCTTGGTGCAAAACGTCGATATGATATAACAAGAAGCTTCTTTATGGAACAGAATTCATGGGACTATCAAAGATTAAATGAAGCAATAAATGCAATGATTGAAGAAGCAGATGTGGAACTTGACAAATTACATGTGGCAAGAGATAATAGACGTCATGAATTAATACTTGAGATGCGCTATATAGGACAACATCATGAAATAAGTATAGAATTAGACACTCTTGAATTTGACAATGATTCACTGGAGAAATTGAACCAGTTATTCCACCAGACACATAATGATATCTATCAATACTGTGAAGTAAACAATGACTGGGAAATAATGAATATACGACTTGCAAGCTTTGAAGATAAAAAGGACAATTCATTATTCAACTTCAATGATATTCTAAAAAGAGATACAAGTCAAATGACCGTTTCTGGTAAAATAATCAACTGCAATGATAAATCCACAGTTACCCTGTATCATGAATGTGACCTTGAGGGTACAATAATGGGACCTGCATTGATTGAATTTGACTATACTAGTGTATTGGTACCATGTGGCTTTAAGTCAGAAATATTGGATGATGGATTATTAAGCATTAAAAAATTATGAGAATGGAGGATTGAATTCAATGAAAACTGATGATATAATTAATCGTACAGTAATTACTAATAGATTGGATAATATTACAGAGGAGATGGGAATTTCACTTGAACATTCTGCACATTCACCAATATTTGCCGAAGCATGTGACTTTGCATGTTGTATATGTGATTATAATGGTGATTTGGTATCACAATTAAGTGGAATACCTATCCTTGCTACGGCTGGTTCATTTAGTGTAAAGAAAGTCCTAGAAAAATATGGTGAAGATATACATGATGGTGATGCATTCATAATAAATGATCCATACTGTGGAGGAAATCATTTACCGGACATAGGAATAATAACTCCAGTATTCTATGATGATGAATTATTGTTCTTCTGTGTAAGTAGAGCACATCATGGTGACATAGGTGGTTCAACTGCAGGAAGTTACAATCCAAAGGCAACTGAAATATTCCAGGAAGGAATAAGGATACATCCAACAAGACTCATACAAAACGATAAAATAATAGATGATATATTGAGTCTAATCATCTTGAACACAAGAAATCCATCAATGCTAAAAAGCGACCTTCTTGCACAGATTGGTTCCAACAACATTGCAAGAAAAAGAATCATTAATATGGTATCAGAATATGGGGCACAAACGGTTAAAAAAGTTACACAAGAAAGTCTTAAACAAGCAGAAGAATTAACAAGAAAAAGAATAAGTCAAGTACCTGATGGAAAGTACACGACATTCAACTATATAGATGATGATGGATTCCAGGAAGATCCTATAAAAATCAATGTAACCGTAATCATTAAAGGTGACAAACTATGCATAGATTTTACCGGAACAGATAAACAGGTAAAGGGATTTGTAAATACATCAGTAGTAACAGCAACAGCCGCATCACAGATTGCATCATTATGGTTTTTAGGCTCTGACATTCCACGTAATGGTGGAGCATTTGGTCAGATAGATGTGGTATTGCCAAAGGGATCTCTTGTAAATCCTTATGAACCTGCACCAATGACATTATCTACACTTACACCGGCAA
>Ga0247610_10008057_pt1 | contig 10759 bp, 6 predicted proteins | sample 174DNAGHGhighgp2_FD_193483 | JGI IMG/M metagenome (GOLD analysis project Ga0247610, IMG submission 193483) | Sheep rumen microbial communities from Palmerston North, Manawatu-Wanganui, New Zealand - 1742 DNA GHGhigh gp2 | ecosystem: Host-associated > Mammals > Digestive system > Stomach > Rumen ... | reverse complement strand
AAGATTTATGTGGACGGCAACCTTGTGGGCGAAACGCCGCGTGAGACTCCCCTCGGCTTTGGCCACCACACCATCCGCGTGGTGCGCAACGGCGTGAAGGTGGAGAAGGAAGTGGACGTCATGGAGAGCACCCGCAACGGATTGGACTTGGTCTTCGAGTTTGGACGCCTCATCACCATCAGCACCGACCAAAACGGCGACGTGGTGCTGGTGGACGGCGAAAGGGTTGGCACCTCGCCCGTAAACGTCGACCTGCCCGAAGGAAGGCACAGCATCCATGCCCAACGCGACAAGAAATACGCCGACAAGGACATTGAGGTGCTGAAAGAGGGCGGTGAGACTTCGCATAGTCTGGTGCTGCATGGCGAGACGATTGGCGACTTCGTAAAGAATGGCGTGAACTTCGTCACGCTTGATGGAGCCTATAGCACAGCCCCCCAGTTCTCGTTTGGTGCCACTTTCGGCTCGGTGAAACGCATTGGTTGGTTTGTAACTGCCGCCTCCAACTTCAATTTTGCCGCTATGCATTCTTCAGCCGCTGCCGGCAGTGACGGTTTGGTTGAAGGTGAATACTACTATGACTACACAGGCGAGTCGTGCAGTACCCGCCTTTCGGCAATGGCTGGAATGGTGGTAAGGGTGGATGGCCCCTTTTACCTGAAGATAGGCGCGGGCTATGGTAGCCGCGTCAAGAGTTGGTACACTGCTGATGGCAGCCTCGTGAAGATTAGCGATGACTCCTTCTCGGGCATAGATGCCACGGCTGGCATACTGTTCAATCTGAAGGGCTTCAGCTTCAGCATTGATGCTGTTACCACCAACTTCAAGACCGTTGAAGCAAAGATTGGATTGGGTTATTGTTGGAAAAGGAAATGAAATAAAAACACAAGAGATATATGAAAAACAAACACATTTTGATAACGCTTTTGGCAACGGCCCTCTTGTTTGGCTCTTCGGCCTGCCACAAAGACGCACAACTTGAGCCAAAGACTCTGAAGGTGACAGAACCCGATGTGTCATTTACGGCTACAACGGCCAATTTCAGTTGGACAGTGAGTTTTCCAGGCAAGGTTAGCTCAGTGGTGAAAGTGAGCCGACATGCCGACATGAGCGATGCCACTTCCTATGGCGATGACACGCCCACTTCCAACAAGGATTTCTATGTTGAGATTACTGGTCTTTCTCCCGAAACACAATACTACTACTGTTTCGAAATGTGGAATCCCAATCTCAACCACAGGAGTGAGGTGAAAAGTTTCACCACCCAGCCCAAACAGAAACCTACGGTGACCACAGCCTCGGTAAGCCAGTTTGACTTCACCAACGCCACAGCCGTAGGCGGGGGAGAAGTGACAAGCGACGGTGGCGATGCGGTGACCGAGCGAGGCATCTACTTCGGCACCAGCCCCAACCCCGCCGCCACCGGCACCAAGCTTGTGGCCTCCTCGGCAGGCACGGGTAGCTTCACCTGCACCATGACGGGACTCGTTGCAGGCAACTACTACGTTTGTGCTTTTGCCACCAACGGGCAGGGAACAAACTATGGAAGCGAAAAAAGTTTCTCGTATAATCCTCCACCTACTGGTTCTATCAATGGCATTTTCTCCGTAAGTCCAAGCAAAAAGGTGTATTTCTCCCGTGGCAACCTGCAATACCGAGCTTCCGACTGGCGGTGGCGGTTTGCCGAACACCAATACGATTACATCGGCGACGCCAACAGCAACATCTCATCGACCTACAGCAATTACATCGATCTCTTCGGCTGGGGCACGAGCGGCTGGAACAGCGGGGCGGTGTGCTACCAACCTTGGAGCACCAGCAAAGAATCCAGCGACTATCACCCAGGCGGCAGCTACACCAACAACCTCACTGGCAATTATGCCAATGCCGACTGGGGCGTGTACAACGCGATATACAACGGCGGCAACCAAGCAGGCCAGTGGCGCACATTGACGAAGGACGAATGGGTGTACGTGTTCCAAGGTAGAAATAATGCCTCTTCGAAATACGGGCATGGCAAGGTGAACGGCGTGTGCGGCATGATCCTGCTGCCCGACAGCTGGTCGCTTCCATCGGGCTTGAGTTTCACCGCTGGTGATAGCGATTGGGCAAACAGCTACACGGCTGACCAGTGGGCGCAAATGGAAGCAAATGGTGCGGTCTTCCTTCCTGCCGCAGGTTACCGCAGTGGGACTTCGGTCTACTATGTGGGCAGTTACGGCTACTACTGGTCGGCCTCGTACCTCAATAGCTACAGCGCGTGCTACGTGTACTTCGACGGTTCGGATCTGAATCCGCAGTACGACAACTTCCGCTACTTCGGTCAGTCTGTGCGCCTTGTTTGCCCTGCTGAGAATTAATTCATGTGTCCCGAGGCGAGGGCATAGGCAGAAGGCCTTGTCGGGGGCGGGGTGTGACGGGGCGCCCACTGAAGGGCGCCGGCGGCACACCTTGCACCCGACAAGCCGCTACGGAACCCGTTCTTCCGCATTTGCAATGCAGAAGCCATGAATATCAGCATTTGCAATGCGGAAAAACAACGCTATGCGGCTGCCCGTAATACGACAGCCTTACAGCCCAGCGGTGGGGCTGTAGGACTGTCACAAGGTTGCTGAGCTTGTGGCCCCTGAGGTTTCTCGAAGGGTCGAAGCACCGTGGCAGCCGCGTAATTAATGTCTGTTTGCAAGTGTTACGTTTTTTTGCGTAAATTTGTCGCCGTAAAACACAGTAGCCATGCAAGCAAGAAAATATCCCATTGGTATCCAGACCTTTTCGGAAATCAGGAAAGACGGTTATGTTTATATCGACAAGACAGACCTCGTCTGGCATCTGGTGCACGAGGCCAAATACATCTTCCTCAGTCGCCCGCGCAGGTTCGGCAAGAGTCTGCTTACCACCACTTTGGATTCCTATTTCCAAGGCAGGAAAGACTTGTTTGAAGGCTTGAAAATCATGGAATTGGAGAAAGAGTGGGAAACGTATCCTGTTATTCATTTGGATTTGAGTACGGCAAAACGACAGCCTTCGGCAGAGGAATTGCGGGCTACCTTGATGTGGCTGATGAATCCATTGTGCAAAGTTTATGGTCATGATGTGCTGGAGACCTCGCCTGGCAAAATGCTAAATGGATTGATTCATAGGGCCTACGAGCAAACGGGGAAGCAAGTGGCTGTCATCATTGACGAATATGACGCGCCGTTGCTTGACGTGCTTCATGAATCGGAACAACTTGACCAGTTCCGTAATGTGATGCAGGAGTTTTATGTTCAGCTTAAGGCTAATGAGGCCATGATTAAGTTCTGCTTCATCACGGGCATCACCAAGTTCAGCCAACTGAGCATCTTCTCCACCATCAACAACCTGCTGAACGTCTCGATGCAGCCAGAGTATGCCGCCATCTGCGGCATCACCGAGGAAGAGTTTGAGAGAGACATGGCTCCCGACATTGCCATGCTGGCGGAAAAGTATGAATGTACCTATGAAGAGATGCATGTCAAATTGAAACGGCAATACGACGGCTACCGTTTTTCGGAAGAGTCGCCCGACATCTACAACCCCTTTAGCCTCTTGAAATGCTTCAAACAGAAAAAGGTGGACAACTATTGGTTCGAGAGCGGGACGCCGACTTTCCTTATCCGTCAGATGCAGCATTTCCGCACTGACATTACCAGTTTGGATGGTATGGAGGAACCGTCTTCTTCCTTTGACCGTCCCACCGAGGCCATGACGACAGCCCTGCCGCTGCTCTACCAAAGCGGCTATCTGACCATCAAAGGCTACGATCGAGAGACGGGACTCTATGATTTGAGTCTACCCAACAAGGAAGTGCGTATCGGTTTTGTGGAAGGGTTGCTTCCGACCTATGTCGGACTTGAGGGTGGTTCTGTGCAAAAAGGCTTTGCCGTGAAGCTATGGCAAGCGCTGAAGAGAAACGACATTGACGGCGCGATGCAGGAGTTGAAAGCCTTCCTCGCAGGCATTCCATACGAGGAGGGCTTCAAGAAAAAACTGGAGGACGCTGCCTTCTCGGAGGGATTCTATGAATACACCTTCTGGCTGATTTTTAACATGCTGAACGTGTATGCACAGACCCAGGTAAAATGCCATGGCGGTCGCATCGACTTTGTAGTGCAGATGCCTGATGCCACCTACGTCTTCGAGCTGAAGGTGAACGGCACAGCTAAGGAAGCTCTCGATCAAATCAACAGCAAGGGCTACGCGCTGCCCTACCAAATCGAGGGCAGGAAAGTGGTCAAGGTCGGTGTGCAGTTCGACCGTGAGACGATGACCATTGGTGAATATATCATCGGATGTAAAAAGGCCGTTCTCGAGTGAATCCCAATGAGTCGAAAAAAGTTAACGGATCATAAAAAACCGCAGCTCTTCAGACTAATTTCCTTACTTTTGCAGTTCTATTAGGAACAAACAGCAGGTAATCCCTTTTAGGAATGAAAAAAATTCTGAAAATCACAGGCATAGCATTGATTTCCTTTTTTGGGCTACTCATTGTTGTGATAAGTGCTATTGTCGCGGTTTTTTCCTCATCGGGTCAGCTTACTAAAATAGTGAAAAAACACGCGCCCGAATTCATCACCTGCGAAATGCAACTGGATAGAGCGGAGCTGACTTGGTTCAAGTCTTTCCCCAATGTGGGTGTCGACATTAAAGGACTGGCACTCATCAATCCGATGGCGGGTTCGCCTTCCGATACGATTGCTTCCATCGACGACTTGGTAGTGGTGGTGGATGCCAAAAAAATATGGAAAGAAAAAGAAATAATTGTCCGAAAATGCCTTCTTGAGGGGGGCTTCATCAACCTATATTTCGATTCGGTGGGTAATAGCTCGTTCGAGGTCTTCCATTCAAGGAAAAAGGAGGATGGTTCGTTCGATTACTTGATTGATGCGGATGAAGTGAAGCTGAAAAACACCATGTTGCATTATGCTGACGACCGAAATGGAACGTGTGTGCTGACCAAAGGCTTGGATGCAGTGCTCAAAGTCAAGATGCAAGACAAGAATATCGATGCCAATCTGGCCCTGACGGCTGTTGATTTGTTGCTGACAACGAACGCCTTTCAAATGGCGCTGAAAAGTCTTGACCTTGGATTTGAAGGCGAAATGACGAATTGGAACCAAATAAGCGGTACATTGAGACTCACTACCCCCGACATCAGAGCGAACCAAGCCGAGCCTTTTCTCGAAAACGATTCGTTGGGACTGATATTGCCATTACATTTGGATTTGTCGGGTCGGCAATTGCATCTTAAGCCATCTCAAATCGGCTTAAACCATTTTATTGTCGACCTGGAAGGCGATGCCGGAATCGAAAAGAACGGGGCTGTTAACCTTGACATCAAGTTGAGCACTAACACACTGCTTGCCGAAGACGTGTTTGCCAAGTTGCCTCCTCATTTGCAGCAAGGACTAAGCACAGTCGAATGTTCAGGCAAATTGGAGGTGGTTGATGCAGCGGTGGTGGGTACCTTCAGCGATAGCCTTAAGCCGTTGATATCGGCGAAAATCAAGACAGACAATGCTAAGGTCAATGTTATGGGCCTACCGTATCCCTTTACAGAAGTCAACATGGATGCAGTTGTTAATTTGAATCTGAATGGGCGTGATAACAGTTTGATTATCAATTCTATGAAAACCAAATTCAACAGTAGCGACTTGTCAGCTAAGGGTTTGGTGTACGATTTTCTTGGCGATGTCGGACTGAAGATTGGAATCCACGGGAACGTGCCGATGAAAGACGTAAAGCCCTTCGTGCCGAATACAATGGCATTAGGCGGCCTCGCCCATTTGGACTTGAAAACGGACTTCACCATAAAGCAATTGATGAAAGCGATAAAAGACAGTGATTTGAGTCGACTTGCAGCCACAGCCGAATTGAATGTTGAGGACTTCGCTTTTGACAGCGACTCCGTGCATATAGCATCACCGAGGCTGGTCGCCCATTCGGTGTTGTCTGCTCACGACAAACAGAGGAAATGTAATGGCATTCCTGTCGGCTTCAACGCTAACCAAATGGATATTGAGATTGGTGAAGCATTTAAGGCCGGTTTGAAGGGCACCAACGTCAGTCTTACTGTCGACAATTTCAAGCACGGTGAGGAGCCGTTGATGTTGGATGCTACATTGAGTTCCGCAGCAATAGAGGCGGCCTACGACACTATTGGTGTTCAAGTCGATACAACCACAATAACATTCATGACGATGTCGGAGGAAAGTTCAAACGGCTTGAAAGCTCGCTTTACTTTCAATGGCTCCAATGTGGTCGCAAAGATGGGTGAGGGGTATGTGTTAAATACCAATCTGTTGAACATGGATGCGTCAATAAATCAAAAACAGGACGAATCTGGTTTTTTAGACCGATGGGATCCAACTGCCGATGTTTTGTTGGGTGATGGCGAGGTGAGTATCGAAGGCTTGGACGAGATGATTCGTTTCAGTGACATAGCCTTGTTGTACAATTCCACCGGAATTGATTTTAAGAAAGGTGCGTTCCGTGTCGGTCGCTCCGACTTTTGTCTGCAAGGCAGGGTGTTGGGTATTAAGGAATGGATGGAGAATCACAGGAATTTGATGAGAGGGGAACTGAGGGTTACTTCGGAGCTGATAAGCATTGATGAGATTCTCGCCATGACCAGTGGCCTGGGTTCGTCAACCACCGGAAAAACCGATGAGACCAAAGACAACAAGTCGAAAACAGCAAGTGATGATCCGTTTATGGTTCCAGAGGGTATCGACTTTAGTTTTGTCCTCAACACCAAACAAGCGTATTATGACAATTTTGACTTGAACAACCTCGGTGGCGCCATGACGGTGAAAGATGGCACACTTATCTTGCAAGAAATCGGTTTCACTAATAAGGCTGCAGAGATGCAATTGACGGCTATGTATCAATCGCCGCGCCGAAACAACCTCTTCCTTGCCATGGACATGCATTTGCTCAATGTTCAAATCAATGACTTGCTACACATGCTTCCATACATTGATACATTGGTGCCCATGTTGAAAACCTTTGACGGGCAAGCAGAGTTCCATATTGGAGCCGAGACCAACCTCAAGGCCAATTATGAGCCAAAGATTTCCACTCTTCGTGCCGCTGCTGACATCGAAGGCAAAAACCTGTACGTAAGCGACCATTTTACATTTACAAAAATCACCGACAACTTGAAAATCAGTACCAATGGAGAGTATCGTGTCGACAGCCTTGATGTGCAACTTACGGTATTCAAGGATGAAATTGATTTATTGCCTTCACAGGTTGCTATCGGACAATACAAGGTGACATTGGATGGTCGTATGTATCTTGATAAGAATGGTGAATATCATCTTTCAGTGACGGAATCGCCTTTGCCTGCCCGCTTTGGCCTATGCATTTCAGGTCCTTTGAATGATTTGGAGTACAAGTTTGAGAAGAGCAAATACCCGACGCTATACAAACCCAACAAACGCACCGACACTGAAGAAATGTATATTGAGCTTAAGAAGAGAATTGCAGACCATTTGAAAGAGGATGCGAAGAGTGTCCCTAAATGATAAGTAACCGTCCAATATGTAAACTAAATCTGCTCATCTATTTTATAGCCAAACCATTTCACTGCAAATGCCTGAAATTCAGGAATCCGTTGTCTGATTTAAGCCATTCCTGCTGTCCGTCATAAACGACTTGGGTGAGGCTGACAGTATCGCCCAAAAGGTTCCTGAAATAGTTGAGGTCGCTGAAAAAGTCGGTATGAAACGCTGTTGCCGACTTGATTTCGTATGCCTTGATTGTTGCGCCCTCGTCCATCAATAGGTCAACTTCGTGCTTCGACTTGTCGCGATAGAAATACATATTATTGTCGAGGCCGGCATTGTAACGAGTCTTGAGTCGGTCGGCCACCACCATGTTCTCGAACAAGGCACCGCGCAGGGGCGAATTAGCCACATCGTTGGCATCTCTGACGCCCAAAAGATAGCAGGCCAAGCCGGTATCGTAGAAATAGAGTTTTGGAGTCTTTGTAAGGCGTTTGTTAAGGTTGCTGTAATACGGTTGAAGCATAAAGACAATATAAGAAGCCTCAAGCACATTCACCCAACCTTGAATGGTCTTGACTGAAACGCCCACTTCATTAGCCAAGCTACTGGCAATGAATTCATTGCCAACACGGGCGGCACAAAGCCTCACGAACTTTCGGAACAAGTCCATGTCCTTGATGTTGATGATTTGGCGCACATCGCGTTGGATATAGGTGCTGAAATAGCTGTCGTAGACCGCCTTTGCTGGCCGACCTTTACCCCAAATGGCGGGATAGAACCCCTTGTAAATCAACTCGTCAGTGCTGATGGCATTAGTCGAGCCGATTTCATCGATGGAGAGCGGCAAGAGGCGGGTCAAGGCCACGCGACCAGCCAGTGACTGGCTGATATTGTGCATCATGAGCCAATTGCTGCTACCCGAAAGGACATATTTTCGGCTGTCGTCCTCATCGGACACGACTTGCAGGGCTGAGAACAGTTCAGGCATGTAATGCGCCTCGTCGATAATCAGGCCATTGGGATGGCTGCGAAGGTAGCCTTTGATGTCTTGCTGCACGATGAAACGGCTTTCCTCATCCTCAAGGTTGACATAATCGAAATCAACAAACGCCATGCGACAAAGTGTAGTCTTGCCCGATTGTCGCGGTCCTGTCACAGAAACAATGGGGAAACTCTTTGACAGCGATTGTAAGTGACTTTCCAACACTCTTTTATACATATTTTAGACAATTTTGGAGTTGAACTATAAATTTGTCCACAAAAATAAGAAAATTATCGTAAATAGTTCAAGTATTTTTCCAAAATAGCTTAAATTATTGCTCAATTTCATTGTTATATATGATTTTAATATTTTGTATATAAAGTATTTATAATTATTTTATCCAAATCTGGAGTTCAACTACAAATTTGGATAATTAATGGCGGCTTAACAAATGAGAAGTTTTTCTTTTCTATTTTTGTGTCGCCCATGTCACAAAGCGGTCTCTTCATTCGTCTTATGATTGAAAAGTTTCCAAGATGGACCCTGAATTTGAAAAGACATATCGAGACTACTACCCGAAACTGTTCAGGATTGCGACTAAGATGCTGCAAGACTCGGAGGGCGCAAAGGATGTCGTACAAGATGTGTTCACGGCGTATTTTTTTGCGATGAACAACGAGAAAGTCATTCGCAATACGAAAAACTGGCTCGTCAGGAGTACTATCAACAAAGGAATCGACTACAAACGGAAAACGGCAAGGACCGTCACGATGGAAAGCCCACTGCCCGAAACAGATGAGCAAACGCTTGACGAGGCGTCCGACATCCTCAATGCGATTGCGCATCTCAACGAGAAGGAACAAACGCTCGTCGTGCTTTACAGCGAAGGTTATTCCTACAAGGAAATCGCGGAACTGACGGGGCGCAACTTCTCTTCCATTGGGAAAACCTTGTCGAGAATCATGGATAAAATCAAAAAACATCTGCTATGAAACACCTGAATGACAAAACGATACAAAGCTATATCGACAATGAATCGCCAGAAAGCGAAAGGAAAAGGATAGAAACCCACCTTGAAGAATGCTTGTCGTGCAGTCAAAAAGTTGAAGCACAACGCGCTTTCGCCGAAAAACTGAAGAACTCGATGGAAACCTTGGTTTCAGACAACGTCGCGGTGCCAGAATTCAGTTTCGGGAAAGCAACAAGACCCGAAGTGAACATTACCCGCATCGCCCTTATCTCCTCTTTGGCAACCGCTTGCGCCATCGCACTTGTCATGATGGTTGTCAACCTCTTGTCGAAGCCTGAGCCAACTGATTACATCTTCGACTATTACACCATCGAAGATTACGACGCCAACAAGCCCTCTGCCGAACAAGAATTTGCTGAGTTCAAGATGCATTTACAAACTGAAGAAACGGATACCAACCTCTAAAATAACAAAGCCATGAAAAACTTGCTTTTCATTATTGTATTAGCCATTGCAGCTCGCTTTCAAGTTGATGCACAAGTGATTCAACTCATTCCTGACGAATCCTACGGAGTGGGAAACAACTGGGACCAAATCTTTGACACCTATTATGACACTGTAATGGGCCAGCCTTATGGATTGCGGAAACAACTCGTCGTTTTCGATGACGGCAAAGCCATGGTCAGTCATGCCACAAGGAATAGGTATTCCCTGTTCGATTCAAACGGTAAGTTTTTGAAAGACATTACCTTGTATTTTTCTGACAAAGGCAAGAAGCCGCGCAATCTCCAGCCCGTTGATGGCAAGTTGGGCGACTTGTATTTCACTCAGGCCAACAACACGGGCGACATTTACCTGTTCAACGACAAAGGGTTGATTGTCAAGGAACTGAAAATCAAATACCAAGCCTTGGAAATGTTAGCATTGGACGACTACCACATTGCCATCTATGGAGGCACGTCGTGGACTAATAAATACAGGCACTTGGTATCCCTTTTGGATACAAAAACAGGCAAGGAGAAAATCCTTTGTGATGCGTTCGAAGACATAACTAGCATCAAAAACAAAGGCTATTTCATTTACACAGAAAGCAAAAGGAACGAAATGAAAGGCCGGTGGCAAATCGCGAAAGTCAACGGCACGCTCATCGTTTCAAACCCGATAGACGGATTAGTGAGAACCTTCGATTTTAGTGGAAACAAGATTTCGGAAAAACTGTTGGATTGGGAACCGCAAACCCTGTCTGTTGAAGAGCAGATTGCCTTGCAAAACGCACGA